>Ga0209361_1001398_pt1 | contig 16242 bp, 13 predicted proteins | sample SaaInlV_200m_DNA_3_FD_184657 | JGI IMG/M metagenome (GOLD analysis project Ga0209361, IMG submission 184657) | Marine microbial communities from expanding oxygen minimum zones in the Saanich Inlet - SI037_S4LV_200m_DNA (SPAdes) (version 2) | ecosystem: Environmental > Aquatic > Marine >... | reverse complement strand
CACTATATTTGTAAATATTTTCGCCTTGTTCTGCAACCGATACCGAGCGCTCAAGTGCATCTTCGTTATATGAATACCCATGAAATATACCTTCACTTGGAATATCAATTAGCAGAATTCCCCCTGGATTTAGTGATTGATACGCAGCCGATAGAGCTTTAAGTAAAGATTTTTCATCAAGTAAGTAGAGCAAGACAGTGAACACACACAGAGCAACATCGAATTTATCATCAGTAGTAAAGTTTTCCATCTTTAAACAAATCGTTTGCAGCTTTCCATTTTGTTGTTTTTGCTTTAATTGGGCAAGCATCTCCTCGCAAGGATCAACAGCAACGACATCAAATCCTTTTTTCGATAACGGTATAGACAAACGCCCTGTGCCAGCTCCAAAGTCAACAATTCTACTATTAGAGTTAACTCTGTCTTCTATTACAGAGAGTGTCACATTAGTAAGTTCATGGTAAAAATTTCGAAAGGAATGTTCATAAACGAGATCATATACATCTGCCCATGAAGAGTGCGGTTTAGAATCTACAGGCACAACAAGCCCCTCCTGGGGAAATAACCTATAACCCGATTTTGCAGAATCTGATTACCAATAATACCTTGCGTGCCTGCCATCATCAGGGTTGCACCAAGCAGGTCGGGAAGAGAGCCACAGCGAAGCTCGAAAACAGCACCTTCTAACGATATTTTGACTTGGTGTGTATCTGTTTGAAACTGACCTACACCTGGATAAAAATCCTCAACCATGCCACATGCAGGAAAGTCAGTTAGTGCTTCATCTTGAAAATAAGAAATCTGTGCTCCTGTATCGAAGAACATACGATATTCTAAGTTGGAAATCTGTACCTTTATAATAGGAATACCCATGAATTCAGATAGACCTATAGCCTGACCATTGTGCGATAACTCATCAGTCGAAACTGTTAAAGTATTTTGCGCGGTATCAATGATATGGTCGAATTTGCCAAGAATATCTGCACCAATTAATCCTGCACATTGAATTCCAACGAATTCAGAAAGTTGTTCAGCTGTTAGCCCCATGTAGCTACTGTTGAGTGATACTTCTTTGCCTGCAAATACAACCCCTCCATGATCTCCAAAACTTGAAGGAGCACCGGTATCAAACAGCCACAGTTCACCTTCTAAATCTACGAATAGGTGACCATCATTAAAGTGTAGTGTTAATTTCTGCATCGATTTACATAAATCTCAAAGGGTTTATATAATTAATTTTAACTCATATAGAATTTTATTTTAGCTAGTCGGGTACAATTTGAACTATGCATGATTACAATAATACTATTGATTTTAATTCCGAGTCATAATACTATAGAATTAAATTATGTCCAATTCAGACCCAAAAACAACCACCTATTCAAATGGAAAATTTGAATCTCAGACCATTTGCAATGAAGATAAAACAGATGGCTACAGAGTGCATTGGTATGAGTCTGGTCAAATGAAATCAGCTGCTGAATACAAGTATGGGAAGTTAGATGGGCTGTACACAGAATGGCATGAGAATGGCAATAAAGCTGCTGAAATTAATTATCTTGATGGGGTTAAGCATGGTGATATAACTCGCTGGCATAAGAACTCCAAAGTAAAACTAAAAGCTCAATATAAATATGGAAATTTAGATGGCTTTCATGCCACTTGGCATAAGAACGAACAAACAAAATCAGAATGCGAATATCAAGATCACGGACTCCATGGTAAATATACTGCACGGCATAAAAACGGTCAAATAAAATTTACAGCTGACTACAAAGATGGCAAAAGAATACTTACCCCCATTTTTACCACTTGGCATGCAAATGGCAATAAGAGCTTTGAGGTTAACTACAACAAGGGTCATAGACATGGCACTTGTACACTGTGGCATAAAGACGGATCAAAAAGATCGGAGGTGATTTATACCAACGGGAGAATGGACGGCCTTTGGGCTGTTTGGCATAGCACTGGGCAAATAAAAAAAGCCATACTGTTTAAAGACTGTAGAGAGGTAAGTAAAGCAACTTGGTATAGTAATGGCAATATTAAATACAATGCCGAGCTTGGAGATGAGTATTTTAATAGAGCGCTCTGTAAATTTTCAGACACGAATTATGGTGATTGGATTAACTACTACTCCCCTCACCCCAATGGTTTTGAGTTTGACCTTAATGGTAGTGATTTTTCAAGGGGTGGCAGGCGGTTCCCTATACTAATGACGCATTGGTATAAAAACGGTAAGAAGTCTTATGAATGTATCCAGTATGGATATGAAGACTCAACCATATACTGGCATGAAAATGGCCAAAAAAGTATGGAAGTCGGGAAGAAAAAAGGCGATCCTGAAATATATTGGAACAATTGTGGAAAAAAAGAATATGAATCTAAATTTGATTGGGATTCAAGTCCAAGTGGTGGATACACATACAGTCAAAAGTTTTTTGATAATAATGAGCAGTACGTGGCAACAGTTGTTCAAACTGAAGAGTATGATGATTTTATTGAATGGAAATTCTTTAATAAGAATAACGACAAAGTCTATAGCTACAAGCATGATTATCTAAAAGATTCTTATATGAACTCTGATGAATTATGGGATATTTGGTTAAATTCAGAATGTAAAGAATTTGTAAAGACTCTTAAGTCTATTGATGAGCATAAGCTTACGTTTTGTAAAATTCCAAACTACATTTGACGAATGAGTAAACAAACACCCATATTGTTAATACCAGATCGGGTAATTCTTGCAGCATTAAAAATGGGCCTTGGAAACTTTAGTTCTGGTGACTACAGAAGAAATAGAGTGGCATTAGGCTTGGAAAAATCTCACTTTACTGGCTTAAGTGTTTACGAAGATCTTATTGAATTATCAGAAGATAAAGAATTGACCGAGTTAGTTACCAAGGGTATGTATAACAAGGATCTTGATTATGAAAAAAAGAGATTTAATAACGATGCTTTTTACATATTATTATTAAGAAAAAGACTTGGAATTGTGGACTGGGAAAACGAACAACACAAACAGACTATAACCTATAAATATATTTCAGAAAGGTTGGAATCTCATCCCAATTGGGAATTTAGACAGAAATACTTGATAAAAAATACATTATCACTACCAAGGTTTAAAAATAGTGAGAAAATTTATGTACAAGACTTTCTTAGTACACTTACTGCTCATATGATTGATTTTTCAGCACTACCAAAGCCAGATTTTCTTAACTTGAATAGCACCTATTTTGATTTGACATAAAAAGGCAAGTTAAAATACTAAATTCAACTGCCTATACAAAAAATTCAGGCAATACCCAATTCCCATGCCCACTAGAAAACCTAGGTTTGTAGTCAACGCCAAATGTATACACTTGTATAGCCAGTTCTTTGGGTGATAGTGGACTCTCTACATCTTTGTAGTAGTGTAAAACAGCTGGAAAGGTATTTGATATTGCAATGTATCTGAGATTATCTTTGTATACCCAAATCATTGTATTATCAAGCTCAACAGATTCAACCATTTCTAACAGTCCTGATGAGTAGCCACCAAAGTAAATTAGGTTTATATAATCAATAACCAGGTCAGATTTAGTTGGTACGGGTGGAGTGACTTTCTTGATTGTATTCTCAAACAAAACACCTTGCTCTGAAGAGTTGACGATATCAACTTCCACCTCTTTAGGTTTTTGTATTAAATGGGGCTTTAAGTATTCTTCAATACTTTCTTGAGGGTTTGATATTGGAGTAACGTTGCTCCATTGAGAATACTCCATCCAATCATCCTTGCCAACATTAAATGCATTAAAGTTCATATTAAATGTCAGTGATAGTTCGTAAAGTATGTCATTCCATTTTTGACGTATCCTTGAGAAACAAGAAAACCGTTCGATATCTACAACACTAATACACAATGCATCAATTATTCTTAGACTCAACTCTTTACAGACTAGATGATAGTTATGCAACAAGGCATAAAGAACATCTAAGTTGTTATGTGTATTTTCATTATCAAGAACTATCACAATATAATCTAGCCTAGAGTCTGGTGTTAGGCTTTCAACAATCTTATCTTCACACTTGGGGTAAATGCCACCTTCATCAATATAAATCCTGCCCTTTAGGTGCCTCTCTTTATCTTCATCAGAAGTTATAAAAAATTCATCTTCTCGCTCAGTTAAATATTTTCTAAAGACTTTAGTATCTCCAGTAGATATCGACTTAAACCATTTCCCGTTTGTGCGTAGCTCTTCTTTTTTATACTCAAGCATAATTTTATTTCTTATTTAGATAATTTACCAAATTTTTTTATTTATTCTAATATTTTGTGTACTACTCCATAATGCTTCAAATCATTAATGGATGGGTACCACATATCATCAGCTTCATATTTATACATTTGATCTGTAAACGTTTTACTAGCACCTCTTTTCTGAAAGAACTTTGCATCTTCTTGTTGATCATGCAATAAATCTAAAAGTGTTAATTTATCAACCCTAGCACTTGGCCTAGCGATACTATATTGATGAAATCCCAGGTCAGCATCTTTATAAATATATCTTGTATTGCCTGCAATATAGGCAATGGTACATGCAGATCGACAGCCATCATTGGTGTGTGTATTAAGACTATTTAATAAGATTAGTTTGGAGAGCTTGTTTGCCTCATAGAGCAAACCACCATCACTATTAAGAATGATAAATTTAATTGATTGATCATTTTTTAGTATTTTCTCCACTTTATCTGAGATGCCGTAATCAAAATCACCATTAATAGTAATAATACTTTTTTTAACGGATACATCGTAATTTTTGGCTTTGGATAATACAAAAGCATCGTAATACAATTGTTTGTACCATTCTTTGTCTTGCATTTCTGAGGTGAAACTTCCTAAAACACCAATGATAACCAGGAATTTAACAATACGCGGCCAGAAGGTTTTTCCAGTATTTGCTGTTGTATTTGTTGCGCTACGCCATAGGCCAATAATTTGCCAAGGGTAAATAATAAGATATATAACGGCTATTATAATGAGCATAGTTCTTGAGTAAAAAACTGGATTCTCATTAATGGAGAGTGTCATCCAAAAAACCAAGATGAATGTAAATACAAGTGACAAAAACCAAAAATTAATCCAGTAAGATTTGGCTAAAGAAAGCTCTCCATGCCAATGCCTAGAAAAATATCCTCGCTTAAGAGTTGAGATCTGATCTTCTAATTGTTCGTTTGCTGTCATTTAAATTGTTATTTTTTTTAGCATTACCCTTTGATAAGCTGACTGGATACCTTTTGCCATTCTTGATAATCTTATCGGCAACTGCATCTTCAAGGTCTATATTGAGTTTATCTGCTATACGTATTAGATAAATCATAACGTCTGCTAATTCCTCTTTCACGTGTTCATCATGCCATCGGCGGCATGCAATTAATCTATCACCTTTTTTTGATTAAAATTCTGATTTGTTCATTGTTGTTTTATTATTAATTAAGTTACCACCATTAGAGAATGAATTTACCTCCAATAGCTTGAAAAATGATTGTACATTTCATCCAAGTCACCATATGAACTAAAGTTATCTTTAACATCAATAATAGTCACTTCTTTATTCCCGCCAACTCTAGGACCTCTTAAACCTCTACCAATCATTTGGCTATATAGGATTAACGAAGTTGTGGGCCTAGCTATTACAAGTGTCTGAATTTCAGGCGCATCAAAACCAGTGGAAAGTACACCATAATTTATTAGGACACTAATTTCACCCTTTCTAAATTTATCAATAATATTTCGACGTGAAGAAGAGGATTTTGTATAGTCAACAAATGCAGCTGAAATTCCTCTTAATATTAAGCCTGTTGCTAACAATCTAGAATGCTCAGTACTACAGGAAAAGACCAGAGTTGGTCTTTTCTTTTCAACTTGGATTGCAATCTCATCCATTAGCAAATTGTTTCGAGTTTTAAGCCTTCCAAGCCTCTTGAGAGTTGTTAAACTTAAATCATTATCTGTTACATCAATACCTGTATCTATCGCCTTTCTCTTAACAATGGACAATACACCCATATCTTGAAGCTTTTTTATTGGATCGCTTCCTAGATTTGGAGTAATTAAATTATCATTAAAAAATCTGGCAAATTTTCTATTTTCAGATGATGCTGAATAATTCCTACCTGGTGTTGCTGTCACCCCAATAAGCGTTGATCGTCCATTAGTACGCAATTGAGCGACTAGCCTTTCATAAGTTTTAGCTGCAACCTTATGAGTTTCATCAACAACAATATGAGTAACACTCCTCTGTAATTCTTGAAAGAAATCACTATCAAAATCAAGTCTAGATAGCTTCTGCAATCCTGCAAAAGTTATTGAATTAGGCAATAGCAATTCATTAGGGCTGTATTGCCCATAAAACCTATGCAAAGTGGCAGAAAAATCTCCTTTTGATGACCATACATTTTTAAAAGATGAAATAGCCTGCTCCAACAACTCCTCAGAGTGTGCTAACCATAAGATACTATAACAAGAGCTTTCTTGAGAAATATACTCAGTTATTGCCTCCATCATTATTCTTGTTTTTCCAGAGCCGGTTGGAAGTTGTAACAATACTTTATTATTAGCCACTTGCATTTGTAGCAATATTCTTTCAATAACCTCAACTTGATATTCAAACAAATCTGGTAAAGCTCTACAAACAGTGATATTTTCTGTAGATTTAAACCTGTTAGCGTCTATTGGAAGGTAAGATTTATCAAAACCAATTTCCTTGAAAACTTTCAAAAGCTTGCTGGTCGAACCCCATGGCTTTGCTGCGAGAGATCTAACAATTGTAATTATTGAGTTGTCACTAGATATATTTAACTTTCTGGATAGCTCAATCACCTTATCATCTGACAAAGTTTTCAGGAATAACTCCCTGAATGCTATTTTTTCAAGAATAGAAGTGTCATATAATTTTAAAACTACCTCGACAATATTGTCTTTATTGGTAATATCTAAACTATTGGAACTTGTTTCTTTAATTAACTTCCAGTCTTCTCCACATGCAAACCTAATATCCTCAATAGTCGATTTACATAGTAATTTTGATATCATTAGCCAATGCCTAAATACTTTTCAAAACTATAAATCCATTCTTCTAGGCCTTCTTGAACTCTATTGCTTAATTCAACTTGAAGCTCCAGTATGGTACCCGTAGACGTACCAATCATATCTGCCCTAATTTTAGCTCTCAATCCCGCCCTAACAGGAATTGACAAAGCATCTTTCTTACTATTTTCCCAGGCCCTTTCAAGTAAAGCTACATCTTTATTCTCTTTAAGGATAAGCATAGTAATTAAGGCTCCTAGTCCATTATTTACAGCTGAAGGTTTGTAATTAATCACATTCCCTGATGCTCCATATGCAATATATGTAAGAAATTTCAGCTTATCAGGCTTATTATTATGTAATATCTCCTCATACTCTTCAAACCAGTTATCTTCAATCACCTTATTAACCAAACCTACATACCAATTTGAAAACACAAGCCAGTCCTGTGTTTCTTCTTTATAGTTATCTAGCTCATCCTTCAAGAAAGAAAATGAAGACCAAATTGCTCGTATACCTATATCTCTAGTTAATAACATCGGAATTGCTTCCTCTTTTATTGAACCAAACCTTGCACAAAGTCGATTATATTCGACTTCTATCGCGTCTCTATTAAGGGTTATGTTGCTTTTTCCAAATGCAATCCATTTAAATGCATGCCTGGCAACGGTATTAGTTTGATCAATAGAATCCCTCTCCAGGTCTCTTAATTCTGATATATAGTCTTTATAAGGCCCTATACCCTCCAATACATTGACTACTGCTGGCAATAAATGTCTTTTAAACCTATTTCTAACTGTATCTGAATCTAGATGAGTTAACGGGAAATTTGAAACGTTAAAAGATGGAGTCTCATGATCCAGAAACAATCTTGGAATTATTCTGTTCTTAATATCACTTTTTGACTTAGGTGAGGAGTCACCCAAAATAAATTCATGCATCCAATCATGTATATCTTGTACACTAAAAATAGACGACGGCAATGGCTGTAGCTTACCTTTTTTCTCTTCGGCTCTCCAGTCAATTATCATTAGTGGGAGTGCATTCAAATTAATATTTTCAAACTCAGCTTGATCATTAGTATGTGCATATTGAACCACTTCTTGCGTGCATACACAACTAACTGATTCATCATCAAGTAGGATTCTACGAGACTGATTAATTTTTTGTGATTTAGAGTTAATATAAACAAAAGTATTTCTAACAACATCTAACAAGTTTGGAGACCGTTCATTATCAGAATATTTTGAAAATCCTAATATTACAACAGGAATGGACATTGATTCGAGTATCCCTATATCAGATTGATCTGGATCATCTTTCCATTGTTTAAAGGCAGTGAGTCTATGCTGACCATCAACTGCTACTAGATTAACTTTTTTATCATTCCATTTAACGGATGCATATTGATGGTGACCTTCTGCACTATCATAAAACTTAAAATAATCATCATTTCCAAATGTATTATAAGGAAAATCACCCACGGTCTCCTCTGATGAATCTGCCATGCTTAAGCTGTTTTGAACGTTATCACCTTCCTGCATCGGTAAAAGAACCAAAATTAAAGGCGGAATAAACTTTACTCTATCTTGGTCTCGTAAATAAGGGAGGAGATCTTCCCCAACCCTGTCATGATCAACATTTCTTTGAAACAAATCTTTAATATTCCATTTATCACTTCCATTAATCTCTTCAATTAATTTAATTTTTGATAAAAAATCATGAGTTACTACACTTTGTAAAAACCTAACTTCGACGTTCCCTCCATGACCAAATTCTCCAAAAAATCCAGGGACTTCTTGATTTAATACTGGCGGCATAACTGACGGTCTTTGTGGTGCTAACATACTCATTTCTCCTTATTTTCTACTATATGGTGGCTTTGCAATTACTTGCAGTATATTTTCCAATAACTCTTCTATTCCATTTTCCTTATTATCATCTAAACTACTTGCACTAGCTCTTATGCATACAAATATTAAATCTTCTACCTCATTTGTGTAAAAATTTTTACCATTTTCTAAGATTTTAGTTTTTGTATACTCCTCAAATCGAGTATGAAATTCATTTTTATCTTCAGATGATCCTGATCCTTTCCTGTGCTCAATACACCTTCTTAACAAGTTATTAGTTTTACCAATATACAAGGGTGGCATCAAAATACTTGAGGCTAGCAATACTTTTCTGAAATCTACATATAACTCTTCATCAGGGATCAATTCACCCCATGTTTTTTTTGATGATGGTTTAAGTTTAACATTTGACTCTTCAGAAATCTTTACTTTAGTAGTTTTCCAGTTAAATTTTACATCTGCACTACCACTAACACTATCCTGAATTGCTGAATCGTAATCCAAAATAGAGGCAAGCTCTAAAGATAAATCACTAATGTCTTTTGATGGCACCTTTATAGGATAGTACCAGGCATACACTCCTGGCTTACTAGGAACGTCATCAAAGTTTTCTGATGTATAAACATTTATATATTTAGAGATATCCCTCCAAACATCATTCATTGACATTATTACCCCCCTGATTCTAAATCAATAACCATGGCTTCAATGACATCTTTAACATGAGATGATTGCTTGGAAAGTGCAAGATTTACACAGTATGCGTCATCTAAATATCCAATATATGCAATATGGTTTGGAATAACATTATTAGGCTCGAGAAAATACATAAGCGATGCAAGTAGTTGCTTTTGATATTTTTGTTTGAATGGGAACGTATATAAACGATGAGCCCACTCCTCCTCTGGAAGCTCAAGAAAAGTATATATTGCCATTAAATAATTAGATAACTCTTTTTTAAAATTACTTCTTTCGTTGCCAAGTTTTATAATCATTTCAATTAGATGCTGATAATTATCTAATTGCTCCGAGTTCAGTAACTCAAGAATAACTTCAAATTCTGTACGCACATCCCTCTTATGATTCGCAGTTAATTCATTTGTGGTTATTGCAATAGGCATAATAGTCTTTTTTTATAATGAACACATAGTACAAGCTTGATCTTCAGGATCGTCATCATCTTTATCTTTAACAATATCTTGCCAACTTCGCGTCTCTTTAGCTTTAAATTTTTTCCCAGCAGCTTCATTTTTCTCAGCTTTTGCAATAACTACATCCAAAGGCCCACTTTGAGACCAAGTAAACCCTTTGCCGCATTCTTTTCTTTCGCCTGTACTCCAATCAAAGCCTTTCTCGTGAACGCTGTCTTCTATGGCTTTAGCTTGCTCAAATAACTTCGGATGATTTCTTTTAAGGCCTAGCCACTCCTCTTGGCGCTGAAAGAAGCAGAAAAAGCAGCCTGATCTTGATCGCCATTTATAATATTCTGGGATACCCACAGACTCTTCCAGCATTCTAAAGACATCCTCTCTAACAATGCCATCACCTATAAATGGAAATATAGCCTTAATATTTGCTTTTTTACTTACGTAGCCTTCACGATTTTCATCTGCTCGAATACCGACATAGCTAATTACTTCGTCATCACCAACAAACTTTTCAAATGGCTTAATCTTCATTTTATTAGTGCACCAACGCTGTTGTGGAGATGGAAGCATATTGTCATGCATAGTTAGCCAATGCTTGAAATCTTTGTTACTATTAAGTCTAACAATCGGCTTCCCAAGATTTTCTTCCAACTTATCAAGCAAGTCATAAACTTCTTCTAATTCTGCACCTGTATCTGTAAAAAAATATTCCATTTTTATGTGAAGGTCTGGATAATTCTCCTTAATATAGATAGCAAGTGCCGCACTATCCTTGCCTCCAGAGATGCCCATGACATGTCTTGCACCTTTGCTTGCTGCTCGTGCTATCTCATGCCACATCATTTGAATTTTCCTTTGTTTCTATATTTTTCAACTTGTTAATTTTCTTTTTAGATGATTGCTCATCAAAATATTCATCAACCACTTCTGCTAATAATGCTAATCTTGATTTTTTATCTAAAGCTGAATTTTTAATGATATCTAGAATACCATTTTTATAATCCTTTATAGACTCTTTTAATTTTTGGTCGACTACAATAACTTCGCTTGTTCTATTGTTTGTAGTTTTACTATTGACTTTGATATTATTCAGCATATACACATCAGTATCGCCTGATGTATTGGCACTAACACCTTCATAACTCGTTCTAAGCTTTTCAAGCTCTCTAATATTAGAAATTAGAGTACCTAACTTATATTCTGCAGATACCCGATCAGAATCGGTCCATTTTTGTGCTGGTTTCGAAACTAAAAACATCAGTAAATTATCAAACCAAGAATCATCATCCATTTTGCTTCTTTGAACTCGAAGAACAAAACCCTTTTGTCCATTTTCGTCGATAGTATAGTGCTCAAGTCCTGTGCAACTGATAGAAACTGATTTTCTAACTACTGATAATAATGAATCTTTTGGGATGTCAAAAGATAGGGCAATTTGAGACAACATCTCTTTTTTCATATCACCGAAACAATTTTGCATATTGATTAGTGCAGCTCTAAGCTTGTCATGAAGGCCCGAAGCATCCCCCTCAGAAGCGTCAATTTCTAAAACGCGTGGTATATCTTCAAGTAACAACTTAACAGGTGACTTGGATAATTTAAATACACTTATAATAGCCCTGGCGTGTTGCGATAATGCTAATTTAGTTTGCTGTGTATAGAGTGGTAACCCATCAATTAGCTTGGCAATTTCTCTGGCAATCTTAAGAATGGTGTCTGGTTTATTTCCTTTTTTCCATACAGAAGAATACTCTTGAATAAGCTGACCATTTACCCCACCTAAATCAACATACTGAATCTTAAATGCATCAGGCCTTTTTAGAAACCTATCTAAATGATCTTGAGTTAAATAAGGTACATAAGTATTATCCTCAGTGACAGCTAGTTTTTCCTGGTAAGTCAAAATTGCAGAAATATACAAAAGAGGTAGAACCCCTTCTTTGATACCGAATGGGGCTGAGTACAACTCCTCATTTAACTCAATCAAAGACTTAGCTCCGCTCTTAGTGTCAATTAAGAACCTCTCTATACGTTTCCATACTGGATAAAATTTATTATTTTTATCCAGCTCACTCGCTTTTGTTAAAGCCCACTTTCCTGACTTTGTTTTACAATGTAAGCCTGTAGCTTTAAACAAGGATCTATAGATAGACTTTTCTGCTGGAAATTTTGCAATCCCTAAATCTTCTTTATCTAAATTACTCAATAAGGCCGCAATCAATTTATTACGGGCTGCATTCGCCTGGGAGGATGTTTTATTTCGATTGATAAGCTCATTTTTAATAACGGGAGCAGAAAAATAAATCTTTTCCAGGATTTCTGATAACACTTGTTGTAAATGACGCTTATTCGGAACTTTAATTTCCTTATGACGCCAATACCATTGATTTAAATCTGGTGAATCCATAATGGCAGAAATTAAGCTCAACTCATGTTCAAGTGAGTTTTCATACCTATCTTTATATTCTCGTTGAGCAACTGGATCAGATGTAAGCTCCTGAGAGGTACTTGCAACTTGCTCAAGCGCAAGTACATCGGCTAGCACTTCTCTAATTTGCTCCCCATTAGGACACAGTACGAATATATCATCAGACTCAAAATAATTAAGCGCTTCATTTGAGAAAAACTGCTTGTCATCATCAGACTCAGCAAGATAAAAAATAACCCTTGGTTGACGTGATCTTGGCTTGAGTTTTTTATACTCCTCCCTACTAGAGAAGATGGGCTCAAAGTATCTTAGAGTTCCATTTTCAATAGAATATTTTCTTGCAACTATTGGCAATATTTCATGCCTTTCATTAAGTTTTTCGGCTAATGAAAAGTTACCTAATTTATCTCTAGCCTCTTCCGCCCTAGTTTCTATATCAAAATCACTACCTTGCCAAACTCGATACTCAGAATTAAATTTTCTAAACTGGATAATAGAGTTTGTTTGTAAATCTTTAATTGACTTATTAAAACTTTTTTGGCTTGATGAGCATATCTTTAATAACGATGAAGATGCTTTTAAGCCACCTTGCCCACCGATAATATTCAGCAATCCAATTGTTTTAAGAGTTTGAATAGATTCAAATTCTGCATCTCCTAAACGCTCTACCGCAGTTACAACCTCTGCCCAGCGACGATGAGTAAAATGATCTGATGTTGTTATCGGTTGATTTCTAATAAAATATTCATAAATTTCCCAGGGCTTTATTTGATCACCTGAATTTTCACATTTGGAAAGACTATCGACAAAGCCATGCGCTTCCTTACTACCTAGATAGCTAAATAAGGTTCTTTCATTTTGAGCAACTTTTTGACAAAGAATAGGAAGTAACAGCGCACTTAATGGGTGTAGAGGATAACAATTATAAAAAAGTTCTTCTGCTGAAACCTGATCCAAAGTACTTGGTAAGGCGTTATTTTCTATCAAAATACCAACTTGTTTAGATATTTTTTCCGTAACCAGTTTCTCCTCTTTCTTGGTAAGCTCTTTATTGATAGCTGCAGCAACAATTCTCAGTGTTTGCTCAGAGGTATCTAGAAATGGAATACTTTCAAACCGACCTTGTACTTTTGACCATTCAGCTTTCAGAGTCTCTCCAAGACCTCTAGCATATTGTTCTATAGACTGATGCAACATAACAACTAGAGCTAACTTAACACTGTGCTTTGCAAAGGCTAGTTCCGCAAGGCTTTGCAGTAAGAAGATGTCATTAGCCCCATAATGTCTAGCCTCATATTCTAGAAATTTACCTAGCTCATCTATTGCGATAAGTATTCCTTTATAGCCAATTCTATCTAATGCATTTTGAAGATCTTGAATTGCATCTAAAATTTTAGAAACTTTAGGCGCTTCCTCTTGTGTAGCGTAATGTGATAAGATTTTTACAATTTCAGGCTTCTTACCCTTTCGAGTTTCCCAAATTGAATTCGCACTACGAGATAGTGCCGATACAAAGCTTTTACTCAATGAATCTGGAGATCCAGTTAATAAAATAATACAGTATCCAGAGTTGTCTTTAACTAGGCTTTCATATTTGCTAGATAATTTATTAGATGACTTAGCCAGCACCTGATAGGCTGCCTTACTTACTGGGCTTTTCTCATTATTCAATAGGTGCGATAAAAACACTGCAAAAGAAGATTTTCCCGATCCATATGGCCCAATTAATGACCAGGCTCTAGGCGCCTCTTCTTGGAGCAAAGCACCAGATATTTGTTCTAAAGTTTTTAACGCTCTAGATGTAGGAATATAGGACTCCATAACTGCAGTGGAGTCTGCATCACGTGTTAAATTTATTGATCTGGTATAGTGCGAATTAACAACAACTCTATCAATCAGACTCATGCTACTTTAACCTCAGAATTAACAGAGTAGTAGCTTCTTAATATTTCTGAAGGTGTAATATTTTCTAAAACATAAAACTGATGAATGCCAGCAGTCTCTCTTAGTTCAAAATTTTCTGGAAATGCGCAAGACAACTCTTCAAGTTTTGTAATTAGTGAATTTTCACTGAGTCTAAAAATAGCTCCTGGCGATGCCAACCAAATTTTAGAATACATTAACTCTTCAATAGGAGCTTGATTCAATTTCAAAGCTTGAAAAAATTCAAGTACAGCATAGCCAAAAATATTGATTGGTAAATTTTTCTGTTCACCCTGTTGTGATTTAAAGGTCCTGCCCACTAAACTCTGAGAGATAAGCCCAAGTGAGGACAATGGAGAATCTAACGCTTCCTCTACAACACCTTTTGAATTATTCTTAGACCTTCCATACATTCTAAGCACTACTTTTGCATCATTTTTTAATGTGGATTTTGATACCTTTGCAGTGATATTTTGAGCAGCAAAATCAACTAATGAGGATGCCACTTCTTCGGAGCTAAATTCTTGTTTATGGAAGTTATTGAAAAACCAAAACCAGCTGGTTGCTAAATCAGGATTAGAAGACAGCAACCAGTGAATAAGCCAAATAGTTCCTTCATCTTCAAGATATGGATCGTACCCATTTTCTCCAAAGATCTGTTCTCCAAGTTCAGTTGATTCATACCCACCTTCTGACCTTTCTTTTATCAGCTTAACAGCTCGCAACCAGTACTTAATAGATGAAACCATATTCTTACCGACACCTAACTCTACAGTGGCATTATCATCCAAAAAAATAAGCGGATTACTTTGTATTGCTTGAAAACCTTTAGTTAACCAACTATAACGAAGTATGAATGTTTCATGCCTACCAAAGGCAATTTTTTTTGGATTAAGTAACATGTACCCTTTTTATAAATTTATGTATTTTGACTCTTTAATTATATATGTTGAAATGCCTATTAATTATTTTAATCTAGCCCTAGTTTTTTGATACTTAAAATGAATATAGAATCATAATGCTATTTAATTTTATAATCCGATGCTTTACGTGTGTTTTCAGCCTTAATTTAGATACTAATTGCAATCGACTTATTGCGTAAATATTTCAGTAACTTTTCTTTCCCATTTATCAACACTTGGGTTTTTGCTTGGCAGTTGAGACACTACAATATAAGAGCGATTTTTATGTTTTAATTTTCTTAAAACATTGTTAAGACCCCAGATAGGAAATCCCGCCCCCATAACATCTATTGCGTGCGATACTGTTTTAAAGTTAAATTCTTTATGGAAAAACAGTGCGTCATCTTCCAAAACTCTATAGTAATACCCCTTTTCAATAAGAATTAAATGGTTTGGATATGTAGACTTAAGATCATAATAAATATCAATAAAAGGCTCATCGAAATATATTCTATCTTTTTGTAAAAATGTCTTTAGTTTAACATTTGACAAAGGGTCTTTACTAAGTATTTCAGGCTCAATGTATTTTAGCGACAGAAGTTTTGTACCAATATTTTTAAATGAAATACTAACAGTTTCTCCATTATCATCTTCAAGAACAACGCCTGAACCCCACTCATTTAATTTTGGGTGTTTTACTAAATAACCTTTTTTATATTTAGACATTGCTTTTACCTGTTTACTCTTTTTCTTTACAAATAACCTGCACAGTCGCCTCTTTTGCCTCAGTAACAATCTGGCTAATTTCTTTAGCGCCATTAGATTTTCTAACTTGATAATCCACCATATTTAGATCCATAAAGATCTTTGCCATATTTGATTTAACAGCGGAATTAATGGGCGGAATTAATGGGGA
>Ga0209361_1001396_pt1 | contig 16253 bp, 14 predicted proteins | sample SaaInlV_200m_DNA_3_FD_184657 | JGI IMG/M metagenome (GOLD analysis project Ga0209361, IMG submission 184657) | Marine microbial communities from expanding oxygen minimum zones in the Saanich Inlet - SI037_S4LV_200m_DNA (SPAdes) (version 2) | ecosystem: Environmental > Aquatic > Marine >... | reverse complement strand
ATACCGAGCTTCTTAAAAAGGCAGGGATAAAGTTCTGGGCGCCTCTAGAGGTTGTCGTCTTACACCTATCGTTCTTCTTCAGGAACTATGCCAACGAGTTCGTCGGCATCCAAGAGGTGAAGTCCATGTTAGAATTTATGGAGAAGTCGTTCCCCGACCTCATCAAAGAGGTTACGAGGCTTATCCCTCTGCAGAAGCTTACCGACATCTTCAAGCGTCTCATCCAGGAGCAGATCTCCGTAAAAGACCTGCGTACTGTTATGGAGGCTTTAAGCGAATGGGGGCAGTCGGAGAAAGATACCGTACTTTTGACGGAATATGTACGTTCTTCTTTGAAGAGATATATCAGCTACAAATACTCTCTTGGGCAGTCGGTGTTATCGGTATATATCCTAGACCCAGAGATCGAAGACATGGTTCGTGGCGCGATAAAACAGACGTCAGCAGGGTCGTACCTCGCCCTCGACCCCGACTCCGTACAGCTCATCCTACAGAGCATCAGAAGCACGATAACGCCGCCGCCTCCTGGCGGGCAACCTTCGGTACTTCTTACTGCCATCGACGTACGTCGTTTTGTCAGGAAACTCATCGAGATGGAGTTCTCCAACGTCTCCGTAGTGTCATATCAAGAGATAATCCCTGAGATAAGCATCCAGCCTCTTGGCAGGATACAGATCTCATAACTAGAAGGAAGTGAATTGTTATGGCAGACGGACCTAAAATAGGGATAGAGGCAAACTCCGTAAAACTTAACGTTGGAAATATCGGCGCTAAAGAGACCGCTGCTAAAGAAATAGCGCAAGTTGACAGCAATGAATCTGCGGCGATGGCAGCCTCCAGCGGCGCCGGAAATCTAGTCCGCAGTTTCATAAGAAAGGCGGTGAGATTCCGTAAGAAAGCTGCTGCTGCTACCGAAGGCGAAAACGACGCAGAAGAAAGCCCTGAGGCGAAGAAAGCCGAAGCCAAAAGAGTCAAAGCTGTCGAGAAGTCTAAAGGAACTGGCGAGCGCGGAAAGAGGGGCTATGGCGAGCTGCTTACTCCCGGTGACATTGAAAAATTAAAAGGCATGGTAAAGCTCCTCACAGCAGACCCTTCCAAAGCGAAGAGCGTCCTGTCTATGATCAAAGAGATTCTTCCCAACGACCCAAGCCTTCACATGGCAGCTCTTGAAAAGCTCGCTGACATGCTCCAAGCTCCCGATATCACCGAAGATGTAGGAGCTGAAGTACAGTCTAATATCTCCAAAGATGTCGGAGAGGCTTTAGACTCTTTCGACAACGAATACAACAAAGTTGTTCAGACCGGAGAAAACATCTTCGCAAAAATCTGGGAAAATGAAGGTGGCTCTTCTGCTGAATTACGTGGGGTGTTTTTCAAATACATAACTAATGAACGAGAAGACGTACATTCTCTTTTTAATAAACTAGCACCATCTCTTGATACCGAAGAGGGAAAAGACTTCCATGCCGTGCTCGCCTTCCTTTTTAATGGCATAGGCACTGAGCTTAATGCCGGCGGGGCGGAAATTGAACCTGGGGAACTCCATGATCTGACCACTGCCTCAAAAGACTTACAAGCTCTGTCGAATGTTATGCGCAACACTTTTAGCAACCACGAAAGCGTGAAAGAATATTACAAAGGGCTTTCTAGCACCACACAAGAAGCATAAGGAGAACATACTATGCCGATGCCCGAACAGCTTACTGTTAAAAGCTACGCCAAGATTTTTTTGGAACTAGCAAAGGAACGCTATCCTACTGTAGAGCGTATACTCAAGATCTCCGACGACCTCGGCATCGCCAAAGACGACATACGCACTAAGATCTTCCTATTCACACAGTTTCGTTTGATGATAAAAGACATGGACCCTGAGAGGATCTTCGAGACGCTAGAACATCGCGATGAAATCTACGACGCTATCCTCGACACCTTAGAAGAACTCGAAGACGACCTCGAAGAGCTCGAAGCCGAAGAAGAAGAATACGACTTCCTTGAATTCGACGAAGACGAGGAAGATGAAGAAGAAGATGAGGAAGATGAGAAAGAAGAAGGCTCAGGTTTCTGGGATATCGACACCAGCGAATATGAGTAACAAAAAAAAAGGAAGAAGCGATGGAATCTTTTGAGATGATACTGAAAAATCTTGGGATGGCGCTGAACATCCCTCTATCTCCTGACAAGTTGGGCAACTGTCTTATTGAGTTCCCCGACGACACGCAGGTGCAGATAGAGTTCGACAAAACCAAAGGGCGCCTTCTTGTTTTTACTGTACTTGGAAAATTGTCCCCTGGAGCTTTCAAGACGACGGTCCTTGAGAAAGCCCTTATCGCCAACAATGCCACGCCTCCGTTGTATGGAATCTTCGCATATAGCGATGTCAAGGAAAGCCTTATGTTATTCGAATACATCGAAGCCACGCTCTCCGGCGCTGTTATTAAGGAATACATCGACAGCTTCACAGAAAAATCACGCAAATGGGCCGAAGCTCTTGGGTCGGGGATCATCTCTCCCGACCTTCTTGGCGACAGCAGCAAAGCCTCAGAGAACAAACTCTTCGGGCTATGAAGACGTTCCTCGCCATACTATCGGCATGTATTTTGTCTGCTACGGCCCTCGTCGCTAGCGACGTTGTGACGAAGACACCGCAGCAGCTCGACGCCCTATACCATGGCCTCGACCCGTCTTCGATATCACAACATCTTGCCTTCTACAAGCTATATCCCGACACCCCACAAGGTCGTGATGCCTACGACGACGCCATACACCTCCTCGGCGGCAACAGCTACGACGGCAGCACAACAATAACGACTCCCCTGCCTTCAAACGCTATAAATACTATGGTGTCGCTCATCACCGTCCCTGGAGGCACCACAACGACTACGCCTTTCACCGACGACGAATGTTTGGCGATATCGAATATCGCTTCGCGTCTGAAAAACCGCCATCTTCCCGGATATAATGCCGCCACAGAAGAAGAAGTGCTATCTCTTGATGATACCGACATCGACATTGCCCGCGCCCTTCTTCTTAGCTACTATGGCGATGATGACGTCGAAGAGATCTCCCGCTACGAAGCTCTTCTCGATATTATGTCGTTAGAAATCCTTGCCGGCCTCTCCGACGAAGCACCTCCAGAAGATATTATACGCGCAATTTCACGTTTCGTCTTCGAAACCATGCGCTTCCGCTTCCCTCCGGAGTCTCTATACCGCCAAGATATCGACTACTACACGTTCCTGCCTTCAGTGTTGGATTCCCGTCGTGGTGTATGCCTCGGCGTCAGCACATTATACCTCTGTATAGCACAACGCCTTGGCCTTGACCTTGAAGTCGTGACGCCTCCAGGACATATATTCCTACGATACCGCCATGATGACGGCACCTTCACAAACATCGAGACAACAGCGCGAGGCATCGACATCCCCACAGAATCATACCTAGGCATCAACACTCGCTCTCTGCAGGAGCGTTCATACAAAGAAGTCATCGGCCTTGCACACTACAACCAGGCATCGGTATGGTGGCAAGGTGGCGACTACGACAAAGCCTTGGCGTCGTACCAGAAAGCCGTTCCATACCTTCCTAACGACACCATAGCGCAAGAATTCCTCGCCTATGCCTTTATCGCTACCGGCGACAAAAACAAAGGCAAGAAGATACTAAAAGCCGTCCATGATGTCACCCCCGACGATCTCGTCTGTCGCGACACCATCGCCGACGAATACCTCGACGGCAACGTTGACATCGACGGCATCGCCATGCTTTTCACCCATACCGACGAGACAAGGGTTTCCATCTTCGAAAAGCAGGAGAAACTACATGATATCCTTGAGCTTTACCCGAAGTTCCGCGCTGGACACCTCGCCCTAGCGATAACATGGCTACAGCTCAGCAGAGAAAAAGAGGCGCTACAATCGCTACAGAAATACCATGCTCTCGATAGTGGCGACCCTACCGTAGAATACTACCTCTCCACGATATACTTCAGCCGCCAAGACTACAAAAACGCTTATATTCATCTCTCCAATGTTCTCGCCCTTACAGCATTGCGTGACCACAAACCCAAAGCCCTTGAGTTTCTGAAAAGAACACTTGAAGTTCGAAGTTCGGAATAGGAGATTTTCACCACAGAGCTATGGAGGGCACAGAGAAAAAACGCTGTTGCATTAAAAATAATGGTAGGTATATTGATTATATCAGCATAACATCTATAAGGAGAGGGATATGGGAGTACATAGTAATATCAAAGAAGTTGTAGGAAGCTTTTCGTCGGAGATAGGAGTAGAAGCTCCGAACTTCAACGACAATGGTATATGCTATATAACCATCGACGACTGTGTTATTACGCTCGAGGCTTCTGAATTAGATAACAAGTTGTACATTTCGGCGGTAGTATGCGAAGGCGATAGCGTCCATAATGAAAGCGTTCTAAAAGCGGCGCTCGCCGGAAACATGTTCTGGATAGAAACCAGAGGCGCCACTCTTATGTACGACGAAGCTACCAACAGAATTTTTATGTGCTATAATGAAAATCCCGAAACCTTGGATTTAGAAAGCTTCAAAAACATCCTTGGAAATTTTGTAGAATGCGCTAAAGAATGGACTGAAAAGTTACAAGAAGCCACAAAGGTGTAAAGGAGTAGCAAGATGCCGGACAATATCATATCAGGCGCTGGGTCTTTCAAGCTGCCAGAAAGCATGAAGGCTACGACAGCGAAGGCGCTGGAAGGAAAAACAGTATCTACGGCGGTCACTGCAAAGCAAAAGGAAAGCACTGCCAGCACGCGTGGCGAAGCTGCGCCGTCGAAAGCTGAGATGCACGATACCCCCAAGACGCCACTACCTTCCGGCGTGGCGGTCCATAGTGGAGAAACGAAAGACCCAAAAATCATCGCCAGCGCCGCGCCAGCGGCTTCTGCAGAAGCCCTAAAAACTTTTGGTAAGACTCTAGTAACCGCCCTCGACAAAATGGAGGGGCTACCGATGATTTTCGGCAAATCAGTAGGAAAAAAATTGTTAAGCATGGCGCAGAGTACGGGCACTTCGGAGAAACCCCAACTTATAGAAGCCATAGAGCAAAGGCGCTCGGAAATAGCCGGAAAAATAGAAGAGTTCCGTCCCAAGATAGAAGAAGCTCGTCATTCTAAAGACAGCATGCACACAGAATTCGAAAGCGTCCTTGCCACTGGAACGCTAGAACGCACAAGAGGCGCTGGAGGAGCATATATCCTTAAAGATGAAGCTGGCGTTCCTCAGTTCATTGTAAAACCTAACGATGAAGATCTTTTTTGTCTAAATAATACTAAAGGCTGTTCTTCTCCTTTTTTAGATACCCAATATCGCGCTCGTAATTCTAAACCTCTTTATACCAGTGTACAAACAGCAGCGTGTTGCTATGATTTTGCCAAGATGGCCGGCGTCGATAGCATAACACCCCGAATCGCTATGATGATCATTAAAAGCGACGCTTTTCATGATGTTTCGGATCCATCTACAACAACCAAATCTGCCGATGGAATACGTGAAAAATTGTGCTCTGTACAAAGGTTTATTCCGAATGCTAGAGACCTCAATGCTATCGACGCCCATTGGGACAAAAAAGGGTTCTCAGAAGATGAACAAGAAGCACTTGTCGACCAAAAACGTTTCGAAGATATCAACATTTTAACATGGATAACAGGTGATAGTGACGGCCACTTTGAAAATATACTAATCGGAGAACAACAAGATGAAAAGGGTGAAACCTCCTATCCTATTAGTAGAGTCGACTTCGATCTTAGTTTCATGGAAAAAAACTTACAATACAGAAACGATCTCTCACTAATTTCTTCTCATTGCGATAAACCTCTATCTTCCTCCGGAAGAGAAAAAATAATGAATCTATCGGCAACAGGTGGAGGGGAGCTTCTCGACTCTTATGGTCTTAGTGGCAGTAAACAAGCTTTCGAAAAAAGAATTAAGGTTTTGCATGATATGATTTCAAATAATCCCAGCATAACCATAACCGCAATTAATGAAAGGATGTACCTTCTTTCAACACAAGATCCTGAAGCACCATTGAAAAGTTATGAAGAAGAACAAATTAAAGCGTCTGGCGCACCAAAAGACGCCGGTAAAGGCCTAGACCCAAAACAACAAATAGAACGAGCACGCATAGAGGCTTCAGAACAAGGCCTTGAAAGTATACGTAAAAAAACATCTCCAGGAGAATAATAATGAAAATAATATCCAGAAGCAATCCGGATCTTTGTCTAGTAGAGATTAGTAATGGCAAAGCAACCTTTCCAAAGAAGATAAGCGGGAAACCAACTTTTTTCGAAACAATCATGCAAAAAAGGGGTGTTGAGATCCCTGCAGGCCGTGTCGAAGATTTTGGAAACAAACACTTTATCAAAGCAGACAACCCTCTATTTCCAAAAGCCATTGAAGAAATATATTGCAACACTATGTTGGATAAAGATCGATACGAAGTGGTCGATTAGCGCTATAAGATAACGATGGCAGCGATGTAGATGATATATGCTGTGAGTAGTGCTATTCCGCAGATACGTGGCAGTGAGCGTTTGCGGTGTAGTAGTATCGCCATTACTATTACAAAGGCGAGCATCACTGTAGCATCGTAGTATGCCAGCTGCATCGAGAACGATATATCACGTATGCATGCTATAGCACCGGTGGCAAAAAGAATATTGAAGATTATACTTCCTATGACATTGCCGATGGAGATGCTATGGTGTCGTCGTGATGCCGCAATCATCGACGTAGCAAGCTCCGGCAATGACGTCCCTAGAGCAACGACCGTCAGTGCGATGATACGTTGCGGCACCGAGAATACTACGGCGAGCCTCGTAGCGCCTTCGACTAGAAGGCGCGCTCCAAAAAAAAGCGCTATGCTCCCTATTACAACTATTGCGATGCTAAATGCCGTGCTCCTCAATGGTGTCGCCGTCAACGACTCCTCAAGAACATCATCGGCAGAGTATTTTCTTCTGGCGTTCTTATAATGATATAAAAGGTATGCTATGAGAGCAACGACGAAAGCTATACCCATAGCACGTGTTATTGTCCCTGTCAGCAGGCATGCGAAGAAAGAAAAACATACGATAAGGAGTACTGGCATCTCCCTTCTGCTTATCGACGATGTTATCGTCAGAGGCGTCAGTATTATCGAAGCCCCTAGAACGAGGCCTATGTTGCTGATATTTGATCCTACGATGTTGCCGATGATGATATCGCCGAGGCCTCCGCGCATCTGCGCGACGAGGTTTACTACAGTTTCGGGCAGCGACGTCCCACACGCCACAACGGTGAGTCCTATAACGAGAGGCGCTATGTTAAAACGTTTGGCCAGGTGGCACGCTCCTCGCACTAGACCTTCGGCGCCGAGATAAAGAATAATAACGCCTGCTGCTATCATCATAATAATTGTAAGCATATCTTCTGCTCCTGTCCTATCTTTTCTGTTTCACTCTAAAAGCCAAAATAGTATAAAAGCAAGAGAAACAATATTACGGTGAAGATAGATATGATTATTGCAACCTTTTTGCTGGCACTGCCACTAGTCCTTTCGTATCCTGGAGAATCCCCAGACCTTGAAGAATGGATGACACCACAAGAACAACGACAGATGGGCATTAACAAGCTCAACGACAGCGAGAAGAAGATGCTCGTCCACTGGATAGAAGCTTCCTTCGACGAGAAACTTCGCGATCAGGGAACAGCACGCCTTACTATACGGTCTTCTAGCAAAAAGAGTCGCTCTATCGAGCTCAACGACGGGTCTTTATGGGAAATTCACCACGATGACAGCGAACGTGCTTCGATGTGGAAGTCTGGCGAGAAAGTCAAGATCATCACCGGCGACGACAAACGGTACCCCTATCTTTTTGTTCTCGTGCCCCATGGCGAAGTCGCCAGAGCTAAGCTTGTATCAAAGCCTCTTCCCATCGATGGTAATGACTCCATAGGAAAAACACATTGGATCGACGCCGTCACTGCCAATGGCATGAAGATAACTCTCGAAGACGGCACGACGTGGGACGTCCTTCCTGCCGACAAATACATCGCAAAAGAATGGATCGTCGGCGACAATATCAAGGTATATAAGACCGAAAGCGTCAAGACGCCATACGTCCTTGTCAACACCTTCACAGGCCAAAAGATCCGTGTGAAAAAGGTGGATAACTACTAGCTATTCTGCTGTCGCCGAAACCTTCTTGAACATAAAAGAACGGCCATTGCTCGCGGCTTTTTTCAACACTGCTCGTTCAGTGACCGTGCTTGAGCTGCTATCATTATATACTCGCCATTGACCGTCGTCATCTTTATGGTAATAAGTATAATGACCGCCAGACCCACTTCCACTATAATGTACAAAGTCGACAAGTTCATATTCGTCTTCAGAATTTCCGCCTTTATAATCCGGAAAAAGATCTTTTATCTTAAATTTTGGTGGTATATCTCTAATCTGTCCAAATACAGGATTATAGTTTATGACAAGCTTATCAGGAAAAATGGGGTGGTCGACTAAATGCTTACTAACATGTTTATCGGCACCTATTACACTGACATTGTTCATATCAAGATTTTTCAAAAAATTTATTCTGTCTACAATATCTTTAAACCGCGCCTCTTGAAATAATATATCCTCATTAAGCCCAAGCTTCTGAAAAAGCTGTTGCGCGCAAGGTTTCTTCCTGTCTTTTTTATGATCAGGTTCTTGCTTGAGCTTTTCAGCATCATATTCCTTAAAAGATCGGGGGTAATCAATGCCTTTATCCGATGCTATTCGCTCTGCTATCTTTCTATACAGACCACCTATTGAACCTTCAATTTCCAATTGAATCCTTTGCTTCTCTTCTTCGCGGAATTTTCCTTCTACTCTGTTGCCCTGTGAGTCTATTAATCCCTTTTCTTTAAATATTTTTTCATGAAGCGGCTTCAGATCAAGACGCCCATCGGACTGTCTTGCTTCCCTTAGCGGATTTTTTCGGTGGTCCTCTAACCTTTCGTTATAATCTGTACGCCCTATCAATTGTTCCGCCAAAACCGCATCCATATCGCTTATGCCAACGCCAATAATGGGCTCTCCATCTTGTCCTACAAGAAACCTGACATCATATCTATCAAGTGTTAAAAGCGTCGTTCTAATAGCCCCTAAAAACTTTCCTGAACTTTCTAGCTCAATTTCTCGCTCTTTGGTTACCTCTACCTTCGGCACTTCTAATTTAATATTCTGGCCGCCTTTTGAGAGATATTCTTCTTGCCTTGACAATCCAATAGCAGCTGTTTTGTCATCACCTAAAATCTCTCCTAAAATAACCTTGCTTAACTCTTCTTGGTCATGTTGCTGTTCAATAAGTCCTCTACCGCCCTGCCAATGTCCGGTTGCTTCGACATCTTTAGCCAAATCTTTTATATCTTGTTCTAAGACCTGCCGCTTACCATCGGGAGAGCGTAAAATGTTTACTATGTGTAAAAACTTTTTCCGTACATTTTCCCGAGCTTGATAAGCTTTTTCAGTCTCTTCCTCTTCGATCTTGTTTCCATAAAAATCGTAATATGTCGTTTCTCTCTTCTTTAACGGATTATTTAAAAGTTCATCATAATCACGATTACGCGCAAGGCGCTGCAAAAAAGAGTTTAAATAACATGTAATGCCAAGATTTTTGATGCCTTTGTGTCCGGGTGCTAACTCAACAAGCTTACTACTTCTAGAAGACCTTGTCGTTTTTTTCGACTTAGGGGCCTTAGGAGCAGGCTTAGGAGTCGATTTAGGAGCGGGTTTATGGAGCACACTAGCTTTAGGAGGTGGCTTAGAAGGAGGTGGCGTTGTGGGGGGCACCGAAGGCGATGGCTGCTCAGCAGGCTTTCCTAGGTTGGCTGTTGTAATCCTGGCAATATCTTTGCGTCTGCCCCAAGAAAGCCATTTTGAGTTTTTGTTGTTATCGTTATGGTTTTTTATTCTGTTATTAAGAATCGTCACATTATATTCAAGATCCGGGGTACTCAGCGGTCTGTTTTCAAGAGCCTCCTCGACTTTGTTGCGTACAGCCAACAACACTGGATCTTGTTTTCGAAAAAAACGTACTATCCTATGCCACCATTTTAGAGGCTTTGTTGTTATGACAAAAGCGTCTTTTGCAACACGCAGCCTTGCACCTCGATCTAAGCGTTGGTTAAATATATCGAAACTCATCGCAGCAATCCCCTAATTATTACTGATGTTACGCGCTAATTTTGCTTTAGTGGTGTAGCGAAATGGGTAAGATGCAAGTATCTCCGACGAGCCAAGCTCTGAAGAGCTGGTCGAGGAGGAATACGCAGCAGATTGCCCCTTGCAGCACGCCAATAAAGTGAGAGTAGCGCGTAAAGTCAGTTATTATGATATAATCATAATATAGTTATACCACTATAAACGTCATGCAATCAATAATTTTATTGACTTTGTGGTTTTTCTGTTACTATGATAAGGTGAAAGAAACATGTAGAGGTATTACCTTATGGCCAAAACGAATTACGGTGAGATGGAGAAAAGCATCTCTAGGACCCTGAAAAAATACAAACGCGACGAACTTCTTGTCCAAGCTGACGAAGCGCAGAAAGAACTAAAGTCCAAGAAAAAAAATGAAACGCGACGAAAAGAAGCCACCACAAAAAAAGAACGTGTGCAAGCGACAAAAGAAGAGGTAAAGGAAAAAGCCTTCGACGCCATAAAGAAAAAACTCTCAATGCTAAATAACAGATCTAAACGTGTTCTTTTTGAAAAGCTCAACCTCAACAAAGAAGAGCTAAAAAAATATATCTCAGATCATAACAAGCTATCTCGTGAAGACTGGAAAATGATAAAACAAATACAAAAACAAATATCAACATATTCCGAAAATATCGAAAATTTCGAACAAGAATTCAACGATAAAATCATCAATTCAGAAAAAAATAAACACGTCAATAAACGCTTAAACGTACGAGATAATTGGCTACCGCTTTAACAGTGACCAGTTATCAATTATCAGTTATCAGTGGCATATAGGGACGAAGAGCTGATAGTAGCTGGCGAGCTTTCGTCTTTTGTTCACCTTTTTTTTACAGTTTTTAGCTAAAATCAAGCAAATTTAAATAGCTTTTTTCCTGTTTTTATGCTACAATTTCCAACCTGGCAGTAATGATAGTTTAATGTTTTTAGCTAAACATCTATCGTAATAACACTATAACAATGAGATATTTATGGAACCCAGCACTAAAATAGCACACGGTGGTTTTCCGAGCTTAGTTAGTCCTCAAGAAGGCGTCGAAGTTGAGCCTTCTAGGCCTTCTGGTATTAGATCCGTCATCGATGCTCTTGCTGCGCGTGTTTTCGATACTAAAACGCCATCGGACGACGCTATAGCGACCATCGGATCTCTGGAGAGTCGTGTCGGTAAAATCGGTGGTAAGCTTGCATCTTTTATTACCAACATCATTGTTCCTGTTGCGCGAAAAAACAAAGCTGCTAGTTTTTTTACTTCGGAAGCTGAATTAAGCAACTACGTCAAACACGTTGTTCTTATTGGAATGCACCGTCTTACCTGTCCTGAAGGCAGGGCTTTTATTTTGGGCACTGATGAAAACCCCGTTGGTTTTCTTCAGAAGCTTCGTGACGTCTATGCTGAAGATACGCATGTTAAAAATAAAGAAATTACAGATGCTTTGGCCGATGAGATGCTTCTAGACGAAAAACATATAGAAGAATTTTTTGATCATGATCAACAGAGAGATATACGCTTACGCGACCATGATTGTGAAGGTCTTTCTAAAGAGCTTATGTCATTTATTTTTAAAGGCGAACGCCACAACAATCTACCTCCCCTGAAGATGGGAAAAGTTTCTCTTGGGAAAAGCGTTAATGATCCTGTTTATTATTGTGTAGAGCGTTACCTTTTACGTCCTCTTTTCAAGACTTCCTTGCCAAAGATTAAAGATTTAATCGCCGAAGGAGACGTCGGCGTCGACAATCTTGCTCTCGGCAGGATAGCCCCTGCTGTTGCCAACAAAACCGAGGCTGCTGTAAAGGAAGCGGTCGAAAAACAGATAGCGAAAGCTTTAGATACAATAAAACAACCGGACTATTTTGGAGGCGCACAGGAAAAGGCCAAAGAGCTGCTTTCTAGCATCGTCCCTAAAGATATCGTCGACATTATCACCGGAAAACCTATTATCGCTGACGCCGAAGCTTTAGTCGAGGAATTGAAAAGCGACGAAGTACGTATAGCGCAGAAGACAAAGCCATTTGCTAGCCGCATAGCAGACAAAGTCGCCAAGTATGTCGGGCTTTGCATCCATGTCGTCATCACCAATCTCCGTACTCATTTTATAGACCATCCCAATTATATCATTGACCATATAAACGCCATGGTAGAGCTCGCCAAAGAAGAAGACAAAACTAAACGTGATGAAGGTATTGCTAGTAGTATCAATGATCTGATAAATGTATGTCTCCCTAAAAAAGCAGAAAGCCTCAGTCATCTTCCAAAGGCTGCTCGCGAACCGTTATATTCTTATCTAAAAGACGAGATGACGTCTTTCTTGCAGAAACACATCCACGAATACTTCATCATTCCCGAGACCGTAGAGACCAAAGAAAGCCTGAAGACCTCTATAGGAGACACTGCCGTCAACATCTGTGAAGCTACGGCACGCTCTATAGAAGACTGCTATGACAAACATGAGCAAAAGCTCTTGGTAGAAGCATTGTCATTAGAAGCCGTAAAAGAAGAGCTTCCTGACTTTTTGCGTAAAGAAGCCGAAAAAGACTCTAAGTCTCTTGTCAAAGGGATTCTCGGTGAGCTACGAGAACAGTATCTTAAGGAAGTCCCTGAAAAAGCTCTTCGCGGTCTATTTTTTGGAAGGATGCAGCATATCATGATGTTGGCGATGAGAAACCTAAATAACAACATCGAAGATTTGCCTGCTATCTTCAGCGATCTCTTATCTCTAGAAAAGCCCCTCGCCGCAAAATATGTAACCCCGGCAAGAAAAAAACTAGTACAAGGCCGCCTTCTCAAAGCATGTTTTCCTGAGGGCAGCAAGAGTATGCCTGTACCTTCCGCCATGCAAGAGCTTATATACAAAAAATTTAAGGAAGAGCTTTTCCCTCAGCTTGTCGACCTTGCCCACAATGTCATAAAACGCCCTAAAGACTTTCCTGACACAAAAGACATAGGCCCAGATTTAACAGACGGTCAAAAAAAAGCCGCCGAGCGCATCAAAGAATTCCTTGCAAGACAAATTGTGGTTAATGCTCGCAAGATGGGTGCCGACAAAATTTTGGAGGCCTTAGGCCCCAAAGCAACAGAGGAGCTCGGAGGCATCGCTGCCGACAGGTTAGAACGTGTCATGCTCGACGCCATGCCTAAGATCTTAACACACCTGAAAGATCTCATAAAAGCCGAACCATTTTTCCTGCTAAAAGTCGTAAATAAATTAGGGATTTCTTTACAAAACCACTTCGACGCATACACCATGAAACGAAAAGATGTTGTTGATGGACAACAGATGTTCCTTGAAAAGCTTTATGGTGAAAGCATTTTAAGTGTCACCGACCGTCAAAAATGCAAGCTCGATCATACAAAAAAATGGGCATCGAAATTGCTGGACGTCGCCTTCCCTCGCAGCATTAAAACAGACGAAGATGGAAATGCCGTTCTAGATGAAGATGGAAACGCTGTTCTTGTTAGAAAGATCCCCTACATCGCCGAAGACCTCCAAGAGCCCGTAGGAGAGCAGCTCGAGACAAACCTTTTGCCAACGATGCTTGTTGAGATGATGAGCACTTTGACGGAAGAACATACGATGAATCAAATTGTAGCAAACACCCTCGAACAGATTTTCAAAGAAGATACAGAACAACACGTCAAAGAGAGAGTAGTAATAAATCATAAAGGTCTGACTGATGTTGAAGTAAATGGCATCGTCGAGAAAATCGAAGCTCATCTTCGAGGAAGCGCTGGCGTTGATAAACAAAAAGAGATAAAGGTCCACTACGAACGCTACGGCGAAAGTCTTGTAAATATATATATATCATGCTACTTATCCAATCCGGATGTGACCAAAGTCCCCAAAGAAAAAAAGAAGCTTTTAAAAAAAGTCCGTGGCATTGTCCGTGCTTATAGCAAAGCTACAGCAGGCGAAATCTCTTCAAAAGACAAAAATGAAATAAAAGATGTCGTCAACGCCGAAGCTTTCGGCAAGGTAGCGATAACATTCGGTAAGCTCTTCGTTAAGATTGTTGGAGAAGACAAGCTTCCAAAATGTCGTTCTCTTGAAAGAACTATCGGCAATATCATGGCGCAGAATATCTGGAAAATGTTGCAAGAGAACCTCGACAGTCTTGTTGATAACATAATAATAGACCCCACCAACGTCTGGCTTGAGGGGGCGATAAAACACGACGAAGCCAAGACGACAGCAAATTCTGAAGAGCTGACTCAAGATGAAGTAGAAACTAATATCGCCACCGATAAGCTCAAAGCTGCCAATGCGGCACGAGAAGCCATCTCGCAGAAAACCTTCACACCGCTAAGACTTTCGATGTCAGCAATATGGAAGTCCTTCTCGAAGACAGTAATCGCTATGACCGAAGCCTTCTGTACAAAAGCTGAAGAGTGGAATATCCCCAGACCTTTCACCAAGATACCTACAGGCCTCGTGATATCGGAGTTGATGCGCTTTGTTTTGCGAGCTGTGAACTTTTTAGCAATCAAGCCTATCACCTTAGCAACGATAGGCATTGACAATATCTATAAGCTCGTATTAAATCCAGCACTCAATGCTTTAGGCTTTAGAAGGATACACCACCGGATGGAAAAGAAGCATACTGAACGCGTCGATAAAGCCCTTGAATTCTTCCAAAGCGCTCTCCATGAAAATCTTTTTTGGAATATCGTCGACGACATTTTCAATAGTGGAGATCTCGTTACTCCGCCGTCGAGCCCTGCGTCGACTCCGCCGCCTGGTCCCCGTGCTAGCGAAACCGACTGATAAAATTGTTTGCATAGTATGGGATGTTGTGGTATTATCTTGTGCTTTGATTACATATAGTATAAAGGAATTGTTGTTATGTCGAAAAAGTGTAAAGTTACTGGAAAAAAAGCCGTTGCTGGAAATACGTATGCTAGGCGTGGTATTGCCAAGAAGAAGAAAGGTATTGGTCTAAACATTACTGGTAAGACCAAGCGTACTTTCAAGCCAAACACTATGAAGAAGCGTTTCTGGCTCCCTGAAGAGAAGCGTTATGTCAGGATAATGGTGTCTGCTGCAGCGATACGTACCATCAACAAGCTCGGGATTTCTTCCGTAGTCCGTAAGATGCGTGCCAAAGGCCAAAAAATCTAATTGGAAGTTAGATTAATATAGTTTATAACGTCATCATATTTTTATATGGTGACGTTTTTTTATGCATTCTCTAAAAAAAATCCTTTCATTGTCCATTGCCATCGTCCTCTCTACGGCGCTGTTTTTCTTGGCATTTTCCTTGCTCTTGTCGCCATCGCTTCCTGAAGAAGGCTCCCCTCCACGTTTATATTCTCTTCACACTGGCGATGACATCACGATAACATACAGCGGTGCTTTTGCTTCCGCAAAAGAGTCTATCCTAATAATAGTTTTTTCTTTCACCGACGACTCTCTTGCCGCCTGCCTTAGGGCTCGTGCTGCCGAAGGCATCCCCGTCACCGTCGTTACCGACAAAAGGAACGCCGCTGCTGCCGCCAAGATTTTAGGGCCTGACATTATAACAATATCGCGCGTTATGCCTGGACTTATGCACCAAAAGATCGTCGTCATCGACGAGGCTATGGTATTCATAGGGTCAGCGAATATGACGACGGAATCGCTACGTATGCACGACAACATCGTCGTCGGCGTCAACAGCCCCTCTCTTGCCGATACTATAATCTCGCGGACAGTAGCCTTTACCATGCCTCCCGTCCGCATACCTTATACTTTACGTCATCATATTATCGGCAGCCAAGATGTCGAGTATTTCTCCCTTCCAGAAGATCGCGAAGAGGCCTTCACCACCATAATAGATCTCATCAACTCTGCGACGACGACGATAAAGATCGCGATGTTCACCTGGACGCATCCCGTCCTTGCCGAAGCTGTCATCGCAGCAAAAGATCGCGGCGTCGATGTCGAGATTATCGTCGACTACTCTTCTAGCCGCGGCGCCGGGAAAAAGATCGTCGCAACACTCCGCGATGCCGACCTCGACG
>Ga0209361_1001378_pt1 | contig 16511 bp, 15 predicted proteins | sample SaaInlV_200m_DNA_3_FD_184657 | JGI IMG/M metagenome (GOLD analysis project Ga0209361, IMG submission 184657) | Marine microbial communities from expanding oxygen minimum zones in the Saanich Inlet - SI037_S4LV_200m_DNA (SPAdes) (version 2) | ecosystem: Environmental > Aquatic > Marine >... | reverse complement strand
CAGTCTTCGGTAATAAAAGATTCTGTTTCTGAAATAGATAGTTTATTTAGTGATTATATAGATACTAACATAGTTTCATTCAGAACTGATGTTTTAGAAACTGTAATTGATACAATCGATCAAAATATATCTTTTGAATTTATGAAAAAATATTACACATCAAACTCTAATTTTAATTTTAATAAAATCAATGACTTATTTTCATATAATTCCTTTACATCACAAGAAGCAAAAGATTTACTAGATTTATATTCGGTGGATCTAAATTTTACTGGTAATAATTTAAGTAACTTTGAGAATGATCTTTATGTTTTCTATGTGAAGACTCTTAATAATAATTATAGTATGAAAAATTATTATTATTTATTGTACTTATATAGATACAATCTACAAAGATTTATTAATGTGATTGATATGATTGCTACCGAATATGTTAGTAATAATATACATTATGATGGGTTAAGTCACTTCAGTACATTTGAACACATGAGCAATCTATTCAAAGATTGGTGTACATGTATAAGATTTCCAGTATTTGATTCAAATCTTGATAAGATGATCACTAGTGACAAGATACAAACCATTTTAGATAATGATATAGACATTCTTAGAATGTCACATGCGTACGCATATCAAAAACAAATTGAATCTTTTGTAGAAACTGATGCTTTCAAAACACAAGTAAATATTATCCAGAATAATATTTATAATCATTTAAGATCTGGTGGAATACTGTCGGACAAAGAAGACGTTGAATGGTGTAATTGTACTCAACCTCTAGAAGTATATTTGTTCTTTGCTCTAAAAGATATAATTAAAGCTCCTTATGTAGAAGTAGTAGATATAAATGAAAATTTTGTAGAAGCTTATCCTTATTTCAGTTCTTATTCTCAAACCAGTCTAACTATAAGTCCTGCTAGTTCTGAGTCTGCATCTAGAGAACAAACATTATTTATTGATGTGGATCTAGATATAAGTACAAATAGTACAGTGAAAATTATAAAACATACAGTACCATATTCGGAAAATTGTATAGATCATATGATTGGTACAGTTGTATCTTATGACGATGATACAGGTGAATTGGTTGTAGAAACCGACGAGACAAAAACAGTATGTTCTACTACTAGTGCTTGTATATACAGTTCATGGGCAATTACAGTTCTTCCTGAAACATATGATTATGTGACAGAAAAAATAACCAGCTTTGTTTATAATCAATTTGTTGATGAAGATGAATTTGATTTATTAACAACAGATTTCAATATTAAAAATAGTTATTATTCTTTTGAATTTTACAAAGCATTTATAAAATCAGTATTGACTGCAGTATTCTCTGATGCATTACATTCAAAATATAGTTTGTAATTATAAGATCATAATTCCCATTTTACATCATTCTAACTTAATATAGAAATAATACTAGTAATAGTCAAAAATTTTTTGTAATTTTAAAGGAGAAAACGCGTATGTCAAATCTTTCGTTAGCGGCAACAAACTCTAGTTCCCAATTAACACCAAAGAAATCTTTACTTAAATCTTTTATTTCCAATTTCACTAGTGAAACTTTCTTTGCTGAAATAGCATCGATCGCACTATATCCAGCGGATTTTGGTAGTAGTGGAACACTAATGAAATCAGATTCGATTACAAATTATTTTAAAGATTTCCTAAAAGATCTCGTTATTACAACGGGCAAGTACAATTTTACAAACCAAACACAGATCCGGAGACAAACTGAATTATTGAATTCGATATTGAATGTACGGGAATCAACTCCCATGGTAGTTTCTTATCATAACATCTATCAGTACATAAACGTCCCAGATCTTGCCGCTAAAAACGTATTAAAACTAGCAATAGATAGTAAAATAGAAAGTTTAGAAAAGTTCAAAGAGAATCTAAATAACACACTTAACATTATAAATGCGTATAACGAAATAAAAGCAATCTCCAGCAACCTTTTACTTTACGATTATTTGGCAGAATCAGTAGGACAATCAGGACAATCAGTTTTCGAATCCGTTAAAGATTATCGAGACTTAGTCATCAACAGTTATAACGATTTATCTAAACTACAAATATTGAATAAGATTGATAATGTAAAAGACTATTATGTTTTAAAAGATGAGAAGACAACGAAAGTATTAGCAAACACATTAGTAGATTATATATCCAGTAGCTATAATTTCTTTAAAACAGGATATCAACTATTCGATCAGTATGTAGATGGTTTCGAAAGCGCAAGTGTACATGTAGTATCAGCACCGTCGAATCATGGTAAATCAATTTTCTTAATTAACCTACTTAGAAGTATTGTCATCAATAACATTAAAGACTTTGAAGAGAATGATGCAATTGTTTTATTGACCTTAGAAGATAATATACCAAAGGTTATTCGACGTATTTCATCTATCTTCGGAAATTATAAGCACAATGTAATCAAAGGTCTTTATCGTGAGAGCAGTCAACAAATTCGTCAAAGTCAGAAATTAGACATCGGTATACGTCAAGTTCAAGATAATATGCTAGAGATTTTTACAAGCGTTCTAGATAATTCTATCAAAGAAGTAACACAATTTAAGGTATCTGTTGTAATCAAGTACAGCTCTGAGAATTCATTTTCCCCTAGCGATCTTTCAAAATTTGTGGATCAGATCCGTGTTACTGACAATTTGAATACGAAGATGATTGTTTTGGATTAATAAAATAGTCCCTTTCAGAAGTAATTCTGATCGAATAATCTGGTGAATTCAGGAGAACTCATAATATTAAGTTAATGACAATCCTGAGCTAAGCTCTAGAGATAGAGAAAGTGCAACGACTATCCTCGGAAGAGGAGTACACTACAAGCTATTGGTAGTGGAAGCGCCAGACATCTCGAAAGAGATGATGATATAGTCTAGTCTGCATGGAAACATGTAGTTGGGTGGTTAGTTAATTGCCATCGGGGTAAGATTAGCGATCTTATTTGAATGTAACGTACATCGATTGTGCTCGTCCATCTATGGCAAATTTTAAAGTAGGTGATGATTACCAAAACCAGGGAGCTATTACGCAAGAGCTAAGGAGTCTCTCTGTAAATTTAGACATTCCTATTTTAACAGCAACACAAAACTCGCGAGCTAGTGAGAATTTGACGAGTCACATGTCCAACGCCCAAATTGGAGATTCTTATCGCAAAGTAAGGTACTCGGATTATATCTACATGTCGCGTATTTGTTCCAATAAGACGTTTCTGGATAGTGATGTCGCATACCAGGTTATTGGAAAAGACCCATCAACAATTTCACCACAAGATCAGGTGGTATATGAATCTTTATTCAAAATCTTGATTCCTTATGAGTGTAAAATTACAAAGGCTAAAGAGGGTGTGAAAGATAAATCTAAATTTATGCTCTTTTGTACAGAGAACTTACGCATCTATGATACGGTCGAACAATATGTTCAGGATAGAAAGCAACTGTTAGCTAACACTAGTGATTTGGAGAAAAGGATGTCTGAGATGATGGTTACTAATGTAAATAATGATGATCTCAATTTTCTTAATCCGAATGCGCTTTAAGAAGTAAAAATTAATTATTAGTTACTAGTGGGAGTATAGATGTGTTTATGATCTTTACTCCCACTTTTTATCAATTCACTAACAAGTTCACTAGTGACATTACAATAGTCACAGTTAAGACCAAAGTCATTAATAATTTACTTTGTTAACCCTAACACATTAAAACATAGAACCTCACACATATGAAAAGTAGGAATATTCTCCTAACATTTAAGTACAAGGAAGGAAAAAGTAAGAAGGAAGAAAATTTGGAATAAATGTAGTTTTGCAGTAAGCGCTTTGGCGCGGCTATGATTTTAATTAATAGCTTTGGTTGAAGGGACTTTTTAACAATTTTACAATTTTAAATGGAGGAACATTTTATGTTTCGCGAACATCTGGAAATGATTAATGAAGCAGTATTGGAAGGATCAAATAAAGGCATCGAGAGTTTTTTAGAAACCCTCGATAAAGATCTTAAGATGGATGAAATCATTGAAGAGAGTGGTGGAGTAGACGCAATGATGCAGCAACTTTTCGTCGAGAACGGTCTTTCAGTAACCGAAATTGATGAAGATGCTGAAGTTCTAGCTGAAGATCAAGAAACACCAGAAAATTTAGAAGAAAATGCTGAAGAAACTGATGATGGTCTGGATGAAACACTAGAGACTAAGATTGACAGTATTCTAGAGAATTTGAAAGAAGAGGGTTTAGTTGAATAATTTAACAGTAATAATTTCAATAATTTTAGGTTCGATATTTTTATTGACATTACAAGTAATCTTAATATCTATTTATAAAAGTATATTTCAGAATAGTAAAGACGAATATATAATAAGTTTATCTACGTTAGAGCGAGTAATTGATGATTATGTTAGCACAATATTAAGTAAGAAAATTCAACAAACGAAGAGAAAGTATAATTTAGATCCAGAATCAAAGATAAATAGTGTTTTAGCTTTTGAGAAAAAGTGCAATGGATTAATATCGGAAGCATCATTAGATATATTAAAAATGCTTACTTCCAGAACATCACAAACTTTAAATAAACGATTTTCAGATAAATCGTTAGCACTTTTTGTAATAAATAGAGTTAAACACACACTAGAGATTTAAATAATGTAGGAGTAAATAATGGCTGACAAAGACAAAAGTGGGAGTAATAACGCTTTTGGACGATTTTTCAATGATTCTGATCTGGATCAAATTGAGGGTTTTATTAATGGCGTTTTATCTACGCCGGATATACCGAAAGATAATGAAAATGAACAATTATCTAGTGATTTTTTAAATAATGCTTTTGAAAGTGATGACAAAAAAGAATTAGATCAAATACTTAATCAATTTGGTATACCTGCGGATAGACTTCTTCGTTACTCTGCTTATGATGAAATTTACAGATCAGTTTCAATGATCAAACGAATAGTTAAGGTTTATAAATCTAACATTATTCAGAAAAATCCTGTATCAGGTCTTTGGTATCTTCTTAGGAAAACTGACTACACAAAAAGTAAAAATATTGAAAACGAACAAAATTCTGGTCTTGCTAAGACTTATTATGAAGGAGTTACAGAAAGTTTTAAGCTTTTATTTTATTTAAAGAATCTCTATATTCACAATCAGTTGATGTATGGAAACTGTTTTATTGAAGTTGTTGACTTAAAGAAAGAAATAAAAGACGTCGATTTAACAAAACTATCTACATTAAATGAAATAAATGATTTGAATAGAGACGTATTTAAGTATAATAAGAATACTCCTGAATTAATGATTGAGGAAGCAATAAACACATTAGCAGAATCACTATATACAATAAGTGATGTAGCTGGAGTTGAATCCGGAGAAATAGAAGCCAAATCTGATGAAGCTAAATCTGATGAAGCTAAAACTAAAGACAAAACTGAAGATCTAAATGAAGATCCGAACGACGAATTAAGATTTAAAGATGTTTTAATTCGAGCTCATAAACCACAGAATGTTATTATATTAGAAACTAAGTATGGAACTAAACTAGGTTATCTAGAAGTCTCTAGAGATCTTACAAGTTCCAGTAATAATCTAACTCAAACACTTTCAAGTATAACTAATAAGATTGTTAATGTCACAAATGAACAACAGCAAGGAAATTTGTTAACCTCTAGAGAAGCTATCTTAAATAAGATAATTAGTCACATTCTTAAGAAGGTTACATCTAAAAATAAGGTGAAATTTGATCCATCAGTTATTGAGGGTCTCAAACGATTTGTTGTCGAGCAGAATTTGCAAAACAATCAACCTAATTTGAAGCCGGTGGAAGTAAGATTTATTCCACTAAATCGTATGGTAGATTTTAGTTTTCCTTCCTCTGAGCATTACCCGTACGGTGGTTCAGTAATAGAACCATTGTTATTACCAGGTAAGTTGTTTATTCTAAGTCAATTGTCAAATATCTATATGAAGTTAAGTAGAGCTCCTTTAAACAGAAAATGGATTCGTGTAGAGCTAGTCCCTTTAAGAAGTAATTCTTATCGAAAAATCTGGTGAACTCAGAGAAAGTCTTAATTAGTGTTAAAACTAGAAGATAACCCTGAGCCAAGTTCTAGAAATAGAAAAGGTGCAACGACTATCCCGTAATGGGAGTACACTACAAACTATTGGTAGTGGAAGCGCCAGACATCTCGAAAGAGATGATGATATAGTCTCGTCTATATGGAAACATATAGCTGTATGGTTAGTTAACTGCCATCGGGCAAGATCTAGTGACTCTTGTTGAAGATTAACGTATTGACCAAGGATTTGTATAAGCTAGTCCCTTTCAGGAGTAATCCTGATCGAAAAATCTGGTGAATTCAGAGAAAGTCTTATTTAGTGTTAAACTAGAAGACAACCCTGAGCCAAGCCAAACATCTAAAGATGTTTTGGAAGGTGCAACGACTATCCTGTAATGGGAGTACACTCAAGCGAGTGGAAGCGCCAGACATCTCGAAAGAGATGATGATATAGTCTCGTCTATATGGAAACATATAGCTGGGTTCGTCCCGGGCAAGAGCTAGTGACTCTTGTTGAAGATTAACGCAGTTCAAATGACTGGACAACTTATTCAGAAACTCAAGCGTGAGATTCGGAATAATCGTGTGGCAGTTGATGATTTAGGTAGCTTTAGGTCGACCTCGAAAATTATGTCTGACTATAAAGATTTCTTTGTTTTATCTAAGAACGGTCAACGTGCATTAGATGTAGAAGTAAATTCAGTTGGTGATAGCTCCATTAAAGTAGCTGATTTAGAGGATTAATTACATAGTCCCTTCAGGAAGTGATTCCTGTCGAAAATCTGGTGAATTCAGGGGAAGTCTTAACTAAGTAATTAGAAGATAATCCTGAGCCAAGCTCTAGAAATAGAGAAGGTGCAACGACTATCCCGAGAGGGAGTACACTCAAGTGAGTGGAAGCGCCAGACACCTGTATTTTATATATAATTACAGGTGATGATATAGTCTAGTCTCATAGGAAACTGTGAGCTGGAACAATATTTGTTCCGGAATAAGTTTTACGAGCTTATTTGAATGTCACGGCAAGAAGAGAAATAATAGCACTTTCAGGAGTTCCCGCCCCATCGATCTATGTGTGGCCTTCGTCAGTAATGGCGATTGAAAAAACTGGTGAATTCGGTAGATCTCCTATTGTATAGGACAATACCGAGCCAAGCTTACGAATATTGGTAGCTGCTAATATTTGTTTGAAGGTGTAACGACTATCCTCGGGAGAGGAGTACATTCCAAGCGGAATGGAAGCGCCAGATATCCTTAAAGGAATTAACAAGATGAAAATAAAAATAAATTATTAAGAGGACAGGGCTCATTACCTTGAGAAAATGCTCGTATCATTCTCTCTAACTCTTAATAATGTTTCTTATACGAGGAGAAATATTATGTTTAATACGTATGATTTAACAAAACCTTATGATAATCAAATGGGATATAGTGATGATATTTTAGATCGTTTTTGGTCTAAAGTAGAATTTAAATATCTTGAAAATGGTGAAATTGATACAAACGCTTGTATGGAATGGACAGCTGGAACTAATTATAATAGTTACGGACAATTTACTATTGGTAAAATACACTATCTTACTCACAGATTTAGTTTTGAGTGTTTTAACGGTCCAGTTGATTTCGATTTAGTTGTTCGTCATACTTGTAATAATCCATTGTGTCTTAATCCATTACATCTTAAAGTTGGAACACAACAGGAAAATATTGATGATATGATGGCAGCAAACCGTCAAAGTAAAAATGTTGAATCACTAACTAAAAAACAAGTTTTAGAAATAAAAGAATTGTTAGATCAATATGTAAAAATTATAGTCATAGCTGAACGTTATAATGTACATTTTCAAACAATTTCTAATATTAGACGTGGAAAATATTGGTCTCGTATCACTGGTATTAAAAAAGGTGATTATGAACAGAATATAAATCATGGTATATTAGTTAAAGAGCAACTTCTAGAAATAAAGAATTTATTTGGTTTAGGTGTTAAAAGTAGAATTATAGCAGAACAATTCGATGTTTCTGAAGGAACTATTAGTAATATTAGACGTGGAAACTTTTGGTCTAATATAACTGGTATTAAAAATGGTGATTATAATAATGGTTCAGGTGGTTCTAAATTAACTAAATTTCAAGCTATAGATGTTAAAGATATGTTAGAAGATAAAGTATCAGTAGATATAATTGCTAATAAATTTGGTTTAGATATAACGTCTATTTATAATATTAGAGCCGGAAAGACTTATACAGAATATACTGGTATTAAACCTGGAGATTATTCTAATAAACCAGGTTCTTTAGTTAAAGAACAAGTTATTGAAGTAAAGAAATTATTAAAGAATAAAGTAAAAGGTGTAGAAATTGCAAGAATGTTTAATGTAAGTAAACATGTTATAAGTAAAATTAAAAATGGAAAAACTTGGAGTGATGTAATTCTTGTTAATTAAGGATAATGATATAGTCTGATCTATACAGTAATGTATAGCTGGGTAAAATCCCGGAAGAGATCTAGCGAATCTCTTTGAACATAAATGATTTAGGTTACATGGATTAATTAAATAGTCCCTTTCACTAGTGATAGTGATCGAATAATTATGTGAATTCAGGAGATCTCATACTATTAAGTTAATGACAATCCTGAGCCAAGCTCTAGAAATAGAGAAGGTGCAACGACTATCCTCGGAAGAGGAGTACACTCCTAGTGGAGTGGAAGCGCATAATATCTGTACTATTTACAGATAATGATATAGTCTAGTCTGCATAGAAATATGTAGTAGGGATAATTCCCGGGAAAGATCTAACGAATCTTTTTGAATGTCAACGGTAGTTGAATTACGAGAACAATTAGTGCACGCAAACTCCACTTTTGCAGCTGAAATAGTGGACATACAAGAGAGTGTGAATGAAGGACTTAACAAGTTAGTAGATACGATAGCAGACGTGGAAGATCTTGGTTATAAACCTAGTGATTATTACAAAATGTCACTAATACCACCGGTGGTCTTAATTTTACAACTGATAGAAATGACACTATCATCTGTTAGTAATATTATGGGTGTTTTTCAATCAGGTAATATACCTTTTGATCCATATTACTTTTTGGAGAAGTATGCTCCACATGTGGATTGGAATGATTTTAAGAAGACATCGGAAGAATATTTAAGAAATGTAAAGATCAAACAAGATCTTGAACAACAACAGCAACCTCCTATGGATCCAAATGCTGGTAGTGGAGGTAGATGGTAATGTATTTTTTTGAGCAAACAATTTATAAAAAAGAACCTATTAATACTAATATTCAAGAACAACAAAAACAACCAGTACAAAAACAAACACAAAAACAACCAGTACAGACACAGATATCAGATCAACAATTAGAACAACAGTTAGCTCAACAACAGCAACAACAAGCACAACAAGTTGATCCAAATCAAGAACAACAACAACAGTATGATCCAAATCAACAAAATATAGAACAACAGTATGATCAAGCCGAATCTTCGGCCGATGTTTTAAACAGCCCGACATCCGTCTCGATTAAAAGATATTTTTTGATTAAGAAAATGTTCGCGCTTAACGAAAAACTGAATAGATTAAACATGGAGAATGATGTCTTAAATTTCCTAGTTAACTTTATAGACAGTTTTTCATATGAAGCACTTTTATCTATTACACGGAAACTTGTTGAAGAGATATATAACAATCTACAATCTCCAGAACAAGTTAAGCCTAAATTAGAAACAAACTTGGGGTAAAAGAATGGGTAAATTTTATTACCTTTATGAACAAACAAATACAGTGAGCTCAGATAATCTCCACATTCTGAATGAATCTGTTGTTAACGGTCAGAAAAAATATTCATTTAGAACTATTTTACAAGAAGCAAATATTAAAAATCAAAATAAAAGAGTATATAGTGAAGCAATTTGTGAGAGTATTGTCAATAAACTTGAACCAAAAGTAAGTAACAGTTCACTTTTGATGGAAATTGATCACCCATTATTTGTAAGCGATAATAAAGATGTTCTACAACGTAGGGCAACGATTGTTGAAATCAATAATTGTGGTGCTAAAGTAGATAAACTTTATATCAAGAACAATCAGATTTTAGGTGAGATTACTACTCTTTCAGCTTTTAAAGGACCGGATGTTGCTGGTCTTATAAATGACGGAGTAAACTTTGGTTTTTCATTAAGAGCACTTGGTTCGGTTGAGCAATTAACCGACGGTACTTTGAATGTTAAACAACCAATGATCCCGATTAATAACATAGTCGCTTCAGGAAGTGATTCCTGTCGAAAATCTGGTGAATTCAGGGGAAGTCTTAACTAGTCAAAAACTAGAAGATAATCCTGAGCCAAGCCAAACATCTAAATATGTTTTGGAAGGTGCAACGACTATCCCGAAAGGGAGTACACTGGAAACTATTGCCAGTGGAAGCGCCAGACATCTGTAATTTATGTATAATTATAGATGATGATATAGTCTATTCTATATAGAAATATATAGCTGACACTTTTGTCGGGTAAGAACTAGTGATTCTTGCTGAATATAAAAGTACTTACGATCTTGTTTCAAACCCTAGCTACAGTAATGCTAGGATATTAGAGTTATTACCAGAGAGTCTAAATGATTTTATTAGTCCTGACCAGACACTTTTATACGAAGATACTGATGAACTAAGAGAATTTATGGAGACAGAAAAGGTGCAAGTAACGAATTATAACGATGTTGCATTATTTCTTGATCAAGTTCTCAGTGAAAGCTATCGCGACATAATCGCAAAGAAAATTATGTTTAAACTATAAACACCCATATATATATAAATTATATATTTTAAAGGAGTATTTTTTTATGGATAACCTGTTTGAAAATTATGAATTGTTTTTACGTGAGCACTCAAACGATATTACTTCTCCCAGTGATGCTATTAAATTGATTGCGGATAAGAGTATGTTTGAAAGTTATGTTGCAGCACTGACTGATAGCCTCGAACCTAAGGTTCGTGCAAGTGTTGTTAACATTTGTAACCGTCAACGTAGTATGCTTCTAACTGAAGCCGCTAATGTTCCTGCCGCACAGTTTGGTTTTGGTTGGACAGTCTTATCCTTACCTATCCTCGTAGATATATATTCAGAGCCGCTAATTGCCGAGCTTTGTAATGTTTATACTACCGATAGCCCAATCGCATCCATTCCTTATGCGAAGATTTATGCAACCACAACTAACTATGATGGAACTACATCTGAAAAACGTATTCCTATTAACTCTAGTGGTCTGGTTCGTGCAAATTTGGTAACACAGGCTATTCCTCCTGCAGAACCTTATAACATTCTGACTGAGACCTTTCCTACTACTTCTGCTAGTTTTAGAATGAATCGTCGTTATCTGAATGTGACTTCCATCAGTATTACAGCTACTGCCTCCGGTGGTGGAACTGTTGATAGAACTATTACTTGTAATTTCCGTCCTGACAATAGATCACAGATTCTGGATACTTTTACATTCTTAGCAAATGATAGTGCTATTATTGAGTGTACATTCCAAGGTCATGTGAATTGGGATACAGGATCTATTTTCTATAACATCGTTGTTGATGATGAAAATAGTACAACTGATACATCATTTACCATTAACACTGCTACTTTCAACTTTAGGTTTACTCCCATTACTTCTATGGTTGGTAGAACCAAAGTAACACCTAAGGTAGAAATGACTGATGTAACAATTGATCAGGGCGAAGATTTCTTGCTTGACCTGCCCGTCGAAGATATTCAGGACTATAAGAGCATATTCAAGATCGATCTTGCACGTCTGTTGAGTGAAGCAATTAAACAACAGATCATGCTTAATAAAGATTACGATCTGTCTTATTTCCTACAGGGTGCGCAGACTGATATTAATACTAATGGTGCTCAGGTAACTGTTGATTTTGATAAGTACACTCAATCAGCAACTACTTTGAATTATGCTCCTACTAACATTCTTGACGTTTTCAAGAATATCTCACCAAAGATCGCTTATGTAATGGGTATGATTCGTAAGAATTTTAATATGTATCCAAGTTACATGGTTACTGGTTTGAACACAGCAAGTATGCTTCGTTCACTTCAGGATATGGCAGTTTCTATGCCAGGTCTACAGGGTGATGTTGGTTTTTCAGGTTCCATGGCAAATTTCTTGAAGTTAAAGATTCTTGAGTCTGTTACTATTCCTGATGATGACATTTATCTGTCAACTAAGGCACCGGCTAATGCTCTTGAGAATTCAACAATTCTTGATTTGATTTACAAACCTCTTTACGTCGTTAACTAATAGCGACTTTCACCAGTGATGGTGATCGAAAACCCAGTGAATTCAGGGAAACTCTGACCGGGTTGATGCAAACCTAGAAGACAATCCTGAGCCAAGTTTCTAAAGACTGCTAATCTTTAGTTGAAGGTGCAACGACTATCCCGAAAGGGAGTACACTCCATGCGGAGTGGAAGCGCTGGGCATCTGATTTGAATATCCCGTAAATATATTACGGGGAGACAGGGTTTGGCCACCTTGGTAGATACTGCTATTATCTATCTAATCCCCACCAATTTAATTACCTTATAGCAGAGGTTAAATTATGAAAGTTATAGTTGATCGAGCAATATGTACACATAAAGATTGTCATTTAAAAGGACAGTTGCAACCAGCATCAAATTTTCACAAATCTTCAAGTAGTAGAAATGGATTAAATAATTATTGTAAAGATTGTATTAGAAAAGGTAATAAAAAGTATAAAAAAGAACACAAAGATGAAATTAAAAAGTATGAACAAGAACATAAAGAAATGAGAAGACAGATTCAATATAATTGTAATCATAGAAATGCATATTATGATACTTATGCAAGTCAATTAGAACCATATTATAATGTTCGGCGAGATCCGGAAGATAATCAATTTATACAAGTTAGTTGTGATAATTGTGACAAATTGTTTACACCTAAGAATAATGAAGTAAAGAATCGATTAGCGTCGATAAATGGTTTAAAAGGTAAACAAGGTGAATCACGATTATATTGTTCAGAAGAGTGTAAATTATTGTGTCCAGTATATAATCAAACTAAATATTTAAAGTTTCAAAAAACTAAGAGTAGTTATAGAGAACTTCAATATCAATTACGAACAATGGTTTTAAAAAGAGATGAAAATACTTGTCAAATATGTGGAGCAACAAATTGTCGATTAATTTGTCATCATATGACAGGTGTTGAAATAAATCCTATTGAAAGTGCAGATATTGATAATAGTATTACTCTTTGTCAGAAATGTGAATTACATGTTCATACTCTTCCTGGATGTAGGAGAGTAGATATGAGATGTAGCAAATAATTGAATTAGCAATTCAATAAAGTTTAGGGATAAACTATAAAATCAGATGGTGATATAGTCTCGTCTATGCAGAAATGTATAGCAGAGGTTTTATACCTCGGGTTAGATCTAGCGATTCTAACCGAAGATCACGTAGCGAAACAACTGACGGTAATACACGTAATTTCGTAAGATCAAGAACCATGATTGAAATTTCAAGAACTGAAGGTCTTGGTTACATCAAGTGTGAAAATCTTGAATCAGTTTTTACAACTGACTAATTAGTAACTAGTAATAAGTAAATTGGGAGTCTCCGTAATTGGAGATTCCCAATTTTAAAGAAAATAATTGGAGGCAATTAACTTGTTAGATAATTCTTTTTTAAGTATAGCAAATTCTATTAGAGATATCAAAAAGACAGAAGTTGTTTTACCTATAGCTAGAAAAAGTGCTTTGGTGACACCGTTTTTATTGGGTGAGCACGAAGTTTTAAAGACAGCAATTCTGTCACCGCAGAATTATGATCGTGAATTAATAAAGACACTTCACAAGCACCAAGTACTCATTGAGAAAGATGATGAAGGAAGTATGACTAATGAAGTAAAATTAAATTATGATGATTTTGTTTCAAAAATTAGTAACATAGATAAAGTTATGCTTCTTTGGGCATGTTACAGATCTACATATGATAATATTGGTGTGCGTAAAGTCAAGTGTCCGAAGTGTGAAACTGAATCTAAATACAAGATCACTTTAGACGAGTTAATTCAACATGACAGTATGTTAGTCTGGGAAGATGATACAATTCCTTTCTATGAATATAATTATAGTATTGAAGTAGAATATGATATATATAAATATGTTTTTACTTCAAGAATACCAACAATAAAAAGATACAATCAGATATTAGGTATGATACCTATAGAAAAGATAAAAGAAAATCTTGAATCAAATAATGTGTTATCAAGGTCTGAAGAATTAGCTATGTTAACTTCACAAATTATCATTCAAAAAGGTGATGAAGAGATAGCTAAGACTAATAGTATTCAAGAAATTCTAGTATTTTATAATACAGCTTTACCGTCATCAGTATCTGAAGAATTCCAATTTCAATATAATGAAAGATTTGAAAAATATCTACCAAAGCTTTATACTATGCTATCTTGTGCCGAGCCTAATTGCGGTAATGAGATTCGATATGATGTAGATATTGAAACAGAATTTTTTCGCAGAGTATTACTTGGTAGAGAACTCGTGGAAGAAAAACTATGATTATTTTGTTGACTTATACGTCCAAATAAAAGAATTGTATGAACACATGACGTTAGTTGACATAATCAGTCTTAGTGAAATACCATATCCAATTTTTAATGATGTGATATTGAAACAGATTGAAAGTAACAAACGTGAAACAAAACGATTGGGCAATATGAGTCAACAAACAAATAAGAGATAATTCACGAAATGACTATTAATTTAGAGTCTTTGCCGCTAGAAATATATGATAAAATACCACTTAATATTAAAACATATAAAAAAGAATATGAACTATCAGAATTACCAAAAGACATACAAAAACTCATAAGCTCATTTCATAAAGAAGAAACTATTAATTATAAAGAAACTGTTTATGAGTTTGAACCCATTATTTCAGAGTTTGGCGATTTTAATGCTATTAATAATCTAAAAGAACTAGTTTTGAAATATGCAATGAACTATTTATATACTATGAAAGGAGATTATCCTTTTAATGGTAGTGTAGGAAGTAATGTTAAAAAGTTCATTCAAAAGAAAGATACTACGCTCCAGAGACTTTACCTTACAGAAGAATTATCTAATATGGTAACTAGTTTCGCAACGACAGTTGATAAGAGTATTAAGATCCAAAACTTTAATGTTTATAAAAGTTCAAACACGACTGTTGTTGAATATAATTTGGTACTATCTTTAATTGTTGATGGAGAACCAACTAATTTTAATACTAGTTTTGTTTTATAAGTCTAAAACGTGGGGTAAGATCTGGATGAATAATTAAAAAAAGATTTCCCCACACCAACTACTGTAATAGTAGAAGGTGTAGGAAAATTAGTTATTAGTTTTCTAGAGATTTGCCGATAACAGCAACATTGAGGTCTTTGGTATCTTCAAAGGAATACTCGAACCTCAATAGACCACTGTTAAAATCATGTTGGTTTAGAAATTGCTTCAATCCATCCAATTTCAAGAATACTACAGATCGTTTGTTAGCAATCGTAATACTGAAAAATGGAAAAACGGGACTAATATTGTGGATCAGATTATTCAGATCCGTTTTATTGGTGACCCCGCAATAAAGTCGGGAAAAGTCTGTAACTGTTAAATACAGTACAGCTTTTTCTTTCTCGATTACAGCTAAACCAAAACCATTGACAAAGAAAATCGGAAATACTTTCAAATTCTTCGTCATAAATTCAATCTTTGTTGTTTGGTTCAAGTTGGTGCCGATGGGCTCAATGGCTTCAATAACCATTCTGTCATCAATACTAATCATCTTATCTCCATCTTCATCAATTACTTTTGATAGAAAATGAATCCAACCGCTGTCGGCATTTTCTGGGAAAAATTCTGGTGTGAACTTTCCAACACAATCAAAATGGATCAGACCGTCTTCGACCAGATATTTTGACATGTTTTCACTGTCTTCGTACATCTTTTCGACTCGGAAGAGCCGATTGTACGGGACAACCATATCCGAATCAAATTCATCTTCAGACAATCGTTTCCATGGGGAAACAATTGCGCTTAATGTTGAAGAAAATCTTTTTCGGAAAAGAAATTGTTCTTCGTAAACAAGAACTTGTAAATTGTTCTTGTTTGGTTTTCTTACATACTGCTTTCGTTGATCTTTTTCTGGTTGAAGTTTTGGTTGAGTCTTTTGTTCAGTAGTAGTCTCTACAGTTTCCATAATGTCGAACCTCCAAATAAAATAAATAAATAAATAAATAGTAACATCACTATGATGCTATTGTTTATATTATTTCTATATTAAAATGGAGATTATTAAAATTTAAATTAATAGAAATATAGAGGAAATAGATGCAAAATAGTTTATCGG
>Ga0209361_1001362_pt1 | contig 16681 bp, 17 predicted proteins | sample SaaInlV_200m_DNA_3_FD_184657 | JGI IMG/M metagenome (GOLD analysis project Ga0209361, IMG submission 184657) | Marine microbial communities from expanding oxygen minimum zones in the Saanich Inlet - SI037_S4LV_200m_DNA (SPAdes) (version 2) | ecosystem: Environmental > Aquatic > Marine >... | reverse complement strand
ACTGTTGATTCTGCACTTGCTTTCTTCTTAGCCATGGGGTTCTCCTTGATAGTTCTAACTCCAGCTTGGCTAAAAAGCCTCCATTAATATTTCGCTATATTTGTCCATTAACCTTTGAGGGCAAACAATTGAAACAATAGAATCACTGGGTTACAAGTATTTGATAAAAGCTAAAGGTTATCCAACACTTGTTTCTCAAGTAACTGGTCCATCTATTTCATTCGTGACAGGTGATGAGGGCAGGGAAACGGCTGAGCTTTTTACGAAACTAAACACATGGGACAAAGACAGAAGATTTATAGTCTCTCGGATATTGAAGCCAGAAAAAGACAGGGCACAATTATCTCTCTTTGACGGCGACGAATACGAATACTTTTTCTTTGTAACCAATACTGAACTACCTTCAGAAAAAGTTGTCATTTCTTACGAAAAGCGTGGCAATGCTGAGAATTACATCAAGGAAGCCAAGTATGATATGGCGGTTGGCCATCTTTTGCTAAAATCGTTTTGGGCAAATGAGGCAGTGTTTCAAATGATGATGCTTGCGTACAATCTGTTTTTACTGTTCAAATTTGATTCTCTGTGCATTTCAGAATACAGACAGCAAATCAAGACATTCCGTTTGAAGTATGTTTTTCTTGCCGGGAAGATTATCAGAACGGCAAGATATGTGGTTATGAAACTCTCTGCAAAATATCCGTATAAAGATGTGTATGAAAATTGCTTGTCCTAAGAAAATAGTGTCGGATATTCCGGTGTTGGCTTCAGTGTGTTTTATGAGGTCTGTTTACCTTACTCAATATTCTGCTTCACAAAAATTATTCATAAAACTCATGGCAAGGTGATGCCGAAAATGCTATAATATTGAAAATTGCCCCGAATTTTTCGCCAGATGAACGCAAATGAGGTAATTTTATTTTGACGTGGAATTCAGGTATGATTAAGTTGGTTGATTGGCATTGGCTTCTCGATTTTGTCGTTTGTAGAGAAAATAACTTTAATCGATTTTCCTTGCCAATCAACCCTTACTTTAAAAATGTCATGTGGCTAGAAAAATAATGAGGAAAAATGATGGCAAAGATATTGATTATCGACGATGATGTAGCGCTTGCGTTTGGTATGAACGCGATGTTAAAACGAGCTGGTTTTTGGACGAAGGTAGCCCACAATGGCTACGAGGGCATCGAGACCGCACAAACATTCAATCCCGACCTGATTATCTGTGATGTGATGATGCCAGAAATTAACGGATTTGACGTTCTCAAGCGTCTTACCGTCACAGAAAAAAACCGCGATATTCCTTTTATCTTCCTGACTGCACGTGCAGCCCCTGCAGATAAATTACACGGTCTGCGTGAAGGGGCGGATGATTACATCACCAAACCTTTTTTGTCAGAAGAACTGCTTCTGCGCATTGAAGCAATCTTGCGCCGCAAAGATGTCACAATTAACCTGACGAGCAAGAAAATGCAGAAAAAGATCGACGGCTTGCAAGATGAAATTCGCAGCCTGAATGCCCAGGGCAATGTAGGCATCGACTTTGTCGAGGGACTGGTGAATATGCTGCACTTGCGAGATAACGAGACAGAAGAACATTCCAGACGTGTACTTAGATTGAGTGAAAAAATGGCAATAGCCGTTGGCTTCGAGGGAGACGCCTTGAAACATTTGTGCTGGGGTACTGTTCTACACGATATTGGCAAAGTTGCCATTCCAGACAATATTCTAAATAAACCGGGTCCTTTAACAGATGAAGAACGCACTATCATGCAAGATCATGTTGCCTACGCGTACGAGTTGCTCGCCCCCCTCGAGTTTCCCGAAGGGGTCATTGATATTCCCTATTACCACCATGAAAAATGGGATGGGAGTGGCTACCCTGCTGGTTTGCGCGGAACAGAAATTCCTATTTCCGCGCGGATATTCGCCATTGTCGATGTCTGGGATGCGCTAACAAGTGACCGCCCTTACCGCAAAGCATGGAGCATTGGAAAAACCATCGCTTATCTTGAAGAAGAAAAAGGAAAACATTTCGAATCTGAATTAGTAGACATCTTCCTCCAACTCCAGCAGACAAGAAGCGCATTATGACAGAATCACTCGGAAAATTATTGATTATTGATGATGAATCATCCCTTTTATTTGGCTTACAAATGATTTTACGCAAAGCAGGTTATGAAGTTGTAGCCTGCAATGATAGCCAAAAATGTGTCGACGTTGCAGCACTCGAAAGACCAGACCTTGTCATCTGCGATGTGATGATGCCCGTGCTGAATGGCTATCAGGTACAGGAGAAATTCAAGGGGAACCCCGCCACAGCCAATACCCCCTTCATCTTCCTGAGTGCCCGCACCCGCCAAACCGATAAACTGACCGGGCTGGATGCAGGTGCAGATGATTATGTCACCAAACCCTTTGATCCCCGCGAGTTATTGGCTCGCATCAAAAACGTTCTGGGGCGTTACGAAAAAGGACATCAGGCGGGCAAAACAGAAATAGACGACAAGATCGAAGAAATCCGCACCCAGATCATTCGCAATATTAGCCACGAGTTGCGCACCCCGCTGACTCAAATTTTGCTCTCGCTCGAAATGGTATTGCGCGATAAATACTCAGATCCCGATGAACTTGGCTGGCTGGTTGAAACAGCATTTTCACAGTCTACGCGTCTGAATACCTTGATCGACGACATGATCTACCTGAGCAGCCACGAAAGTGGGCAAATCAACGTCCTGCGTCAGGAAGTAGATGTGATCCACAGCTTCATGGAACCTGTCAAAAAACTACGCGACTATTACGCGGACAAACAGATCAAAATCCAGATATACGTCGATCCCGGGGTCAGCATCCACGTACCGCGGCGAGAATTCAGGCAAGCTACCATGCACATCATCGATAATGCCTTCAAATTCTCCCCGCCCATGACTTCCATTCGTATCAACCTTGAAAGAAATGGCACCGGCGGCTTTATGCTGACCGTCAGCGATTACGGTAGCGGCATCCCGCAGGAATTGCGCGAAGCCGTCTTTGAACGGTTTTACCAGATCGACTCAGGAGACACACGCGACTACAACGGGTTAGGCATTGGCTTGACCATCGCCCGTTTCTTTGCGCGCAGCTTTGGTGGTGATGTCGAAATTCTCGATATTCCCACAGGCTGTACCGTGCGCATGACAATTCCTCCTGGTCCAATCAACAGTATTTGAGAAGTAATTACCGCATACAGACATATTATAAAGCGGCCCCAGACAACAGGCATATTCCATTCGAGGCTGCAATAAACAATACTATCGAACAACTTGATCTTCTAAAAACTTAACGTTGGAACCAAAAAAAATAACAAGTTCATTAAAAAAAGAGCATCTAACCTTATGAAAACAAAAAAACACACCGTTTATCTTTTCCTTGTGGCACTGCTTATCCTCCTGAGCACATCATGCAGCGCTCGGCAGGAACCGATCCGCATTGCGATCTCTGCCTGGGCAGGCGTGGAACCCGCAGAACTTGCAGCCCAACTTGGCTACTATGAGAAACACGGCGTAGACGTAGAAATGGTACGCTTTTCCGCTTATAGTGACTCGATCGATGCCTTGCGGGAGGGCAAAGTACAGGCAGGGATGCACACCCTCGATGACGCCATCCGCTATTACTCGAACGGCAGCGATGTGCGGGTGGTGCTTTTAACGGATTACTCCTACGGGGGTGACGGGTTAGTGGCACAAGCCGGTTTCGAGGCACTCAGCGACTTAAATGATAGCAAGATCGGGGTCGAGGTCGGCACGGTCGGTCATCTTTCCCTGCTTACCATTTTGCAAAAAGAAAATCTGAGCGTAGAGGACGTCACCATCATCAGCATCCCGGCTTGGGAGATCCAACAGGAAATGCTGGCAGGTAGCATCGACGCCGGTGTCACTTGGGAACCTTATCTTTCGAGCACCGCAAAAATGGTGGACGGTAAAGTGCTGATCACCAGCCGCGATTACCCGGAAACCATTATCACCTCGATGGTTTTTGACGCCCAAACAATTGCCAAACGCCCCGAAGATGTGCAAAAAGTTGTCGCCGCCTATTTTGATGCGGTGGACTATATCAAGCAAAATCCGCAGGATGCCTATAAACGGATGGGCGCTGCGGAGGGAATTGGCGCAGACGAGTTCGCTCTGCACGTTGAGGGGATACAGTACCTCGACTTGGTAGCCAATGGAGACTTGTTCGGCAAAAACGCCACCGGACGCATTTACGCCAAAGCCGCAGAGATCACCGACTTTTTATTTGCTCACGGTGCCCTGAACCAAAAACCCGCCACAGACAGCCTGCTTGAGCCGACCTTTATCAACAACTTAATCGACGAAATTCCCTAAAAAGACCATTTCTCTCAAAACCCACAATAAATTATGGAAGATAAAAAAGGCTACACATCTATTCGCGTCAAGACGCTATTGCTGTTCAGCTTAATGGGGCTTGTTACCATCACAGCCAGCAGTTTGTTAAGCTATTTTGGAGCAACCAACGGCATCCGCAGCAGCGTACCGCGCCGCGCCAGCCAACTGGCTGATCAGCTTGCTTACAGCTTCGATGTCTTTTTGGATAATACAGATCCTTTTTTGATGCAGCGTCTGGTCGAAAAAACCGCATCCTTTGAGGATATTGCTCTACTCATGGTTACCGATCAAGCTGGCAATATCATTGCCCACAATAACCAACTCATGGTCGGGCAGCACGCGTCATCACCGCTTATCGAGCAGGTTATTAATGAAAATCGTGTCCATCAAGAGATTTTGGAATCAAAGTTGATTTTTTTGCGCCCCCTGCACGGAAAATCCTATACCCCTGAATTTCTTGACACAACCGGAGTCCTTTGGCTGGAACTTGACTTCACGCGCTCTATTGAAGAATCAAATCAAGCGATCTATACCATTGTTGCGGTCAATACCTTGCTTGTTTCTTTAATCGTCGGGATTGCCTACCAGTTGACTAAAAAAAGAATTACCGACCGCCTACTCATCATTGATAAAGACATTAACGCAGTACGCTCCAGCGCGCTAACTGCCACATTATTTCAAGAGTCATCAACACCTGCACACAATGATGAGATTACGTCGATTGCCACGCATTTCAATCAGATGCTAACAGACCTTGATCACCGGATCGCCTTTGAAGAACTAATCACATCCATCTCAGTCGAATTTTCAAATATTTCCAAAAAAGATTTACCGGAAAGCATACAAGAAGCCCTCACCAAGCTCGCGCAATTCATCGATGTTGATCGGGGCTATATCTTCGAAATTGACAACGAGCAAGTTGTCATGAGCAACACCTTCGAATGGTGTGCCGAAGGCATTCACCCGGAGATCGAAAACCTGCAAAACCTGCCTGTCGCCATCTTCCCGTGGTGGATAAAACAACTCGACCTGGGCAAAGAAGTTAACATTCCCAATGTAGAGAACCTGCCGCAAGAAGCTGAAAACGAAAAAGAAATCCTTTCAGAACAAAATATCCAAGCGGTACTCGTTGTCCCCATGCGCACAGAAAAAACACTTCTGGGCTTCGTTGGATTCGACTCTGTTAAAAGAACCCGCACCTGGCACCCGGAAGAGGTCCGTCTACTCAGATTGGCAGGCGACATCATCACTAACACGACGATCCGTCTCGAAACCCAAAAGGAACTGCAAGACCAGCGCGACTTCGCTCAACTGATTATGAATAGCATTGGGCAGGGTATCACCGTAAATACTTTTTATATCGAAAAGGGCGTCGGCATCTTTAATTACGTCAACCCTGCTTTCTCAGCAATGGTAGGCATACCGGTTCAAAAACTGATCGGGACATCACTCTCTGCCTATGTCCTTGAAGAAGATCTGCCCATGATCAAAGAAGCACTACAAGAACGTCTCCAAAACAAAATTGCTTCCTACCAACTGCGTCTGGTTTCCCGTACAACAGGCAATATCATCAACGCACTCATTACTGCTTCCCCGCGCGTCCAAAATGGCGTAGTCGTCGGTAGCATATCTGTCTTTACCGACCTAACCGAAATCCTCGCAGCAAAACAAGCTCTGGAAGAAAGCCAGACAAGGATGCGTGCCTTCCTGGATGCCGTACCCGATATGATCTTCCGCATCACAGGCAATGGCATATTCCTGGATTTCAAAACTGCTGAAACGCAAAAATTATTAATCCCCCCCGAGCAGTTTGTCGGCAAAACACTCCAAGATGTATTACCGAAAAATGTCGCCGAGGCGACCGCTTACCACATCCAAAAAGCCATCGAAACCAATGCCGCCCAAATATTCTCCTATGATATGAATATGGATGGCGCTACCTACGCCTATGAAGCTCGGATTGTCGTCAGCGGCGAGAATGAAGTCATCGCCGTCATACACGACATCACAGAACAAACCCGTCTGGAGCAAATGAAAACCGATTTCGTCAACCGCGCCTCCCACGAACTTCGTACCCCTCTCACCACGTCATTGTTGATGGCAGACTTACTCGACGATATCTTCAAAGGGAACGATGACGACAACGCCCAATACTGGAAAGTGCTCAAAGAACAGCTCGGTCGCCAACGCGAATTGCTCGAAGACCTGCTCACCCTCGGCAGACTAGAAAGTGGACGCTACCAAGAGGAGATCCAGCAAATTTGGTTACTTCCCTTACTGCACAAAACGATCACCGAAATACTGCCGCAAATGGCACTAAAAGAAATCAAACCCGTCCTGAACTTCCCGAAAGAAGTCTCCGCCACTGTCGGCAGTAACGAATCCCTACAACGTGTTTTCACAAACCTGCTAAACAACGCAATCAAATTCTCTCCGCGCGGGAAAAACATCTACATTGATGTAAGCGAACTGGAAAACAGTGTTCAAGTAACCGTACGCGACGAAGGCATTGGCATCCCATCCGAAGACCTGCCGCATATCGCTGGGCGTTTTTTTCGTGCATCGAACGCATCCAAATACGAAATACAGGGCAGCGGCATCGGGCTATATATCGTCAAAAGTATCGTCGAAGGCTTTGGCGGCAGATTCAATCTCAAATCAACAGAAAACAAGGAAACAATCGCTATAGTTGAGCTTTCGAAAGCTAATACATCGTAAACGTAATCGTTCAGTTGGTAACCCGTATCGTGCAAAAACCTCATCCGACAGAAAACGGGGCAAAAAAGGTGGCAAACCGACCACTGTTGATCCCAAGAATGGTTTTCGAAAACGGTGAATTATGGGGGTCATTTGAAAAAGAACGCTCAGATTAGCAATGAGACGCGCTAAAACACAAAAGATGGTTTTTTATGAAGGGGGAAACGAGCGGGGGAACTCAAGTAGCAGGAAGAGCAAGGGGAGTGGGGGCACGATAGTAATCGTGGATGATGCCACCCAGGATATTTCTACACTGAATGGTTCCACTTGAAGGTCTTGCGTGGGGGATGGGGGTCTGCTGATCGATGCCCTGATGGGGACGGGCCGTGTTGTAATAATCCACGAACTCAATCACGACGCGCCGTAGATGAGCAGCATTGATTATAAGAATGTAATCCAGGCATTCTTCGCGGGCAGAACGAATCCAGCGTTCAGAAAACGCGTTGGCATTCGGTATCAAATTAACACTTCCAGTAACTTCGGTTGAATTTCCACTTCCAGTACAAATAGGTATGCCTGATTGGTTAGTGCAAATCTTTCATAGGCGTTCGCATTTACTATTTCTTAGAGAAATCACACGTGCATCTGTTAGTTTTTCCCCATTTGTAAAAAAATACACTCAATTGGAACCATAAACGCCGCCGAACTCCGCGTCCTAAGAAACCGAAAAACACCAAAAAACAGGTGTTTTTTCATATATTCTATAACCTAAAAAAGAGCTGCTACACTACAAAATTAACAGCTCTGCAAAAAAAACTACATTGTGGACAGAACATGAATGGCACGGCGCTTCAGGTACTTACAGCTTCCTAATCGGGGTCGCCCTCCCTCGCCACCAGTGAGTAAATCGTTTAGCCGCATCCCAGAGTTCTCAGCGGGGGACCAACCAAGGTCACCTCCATTGCGGAGTACGGGCTTTGGCCACTCATGCCTCTTCCACTATAGCACAGGTTTCTTCGGTGTAAAATGACAGCGCGCCCTTATTTATTAGTTCTCAGAAACCCAAACATAAAAGAAGATACCGGCTCTTCACCTGCACAAAGAAAAAGGGTTCTAATTTGGTAAAAACCACCCAAAGCCCCCTTTTTTCTGAACAGCCTTAAATGCAAGCAAGCGTTCTCGATCCCGAGGACGCTTTTTTTCTCCCAAGAGAGCTAACTCAGGCTGGAACGAGTACAAAGCCCAGCTTAGCAGCCTTCTTCCTTACGCCCACGTTAGATACTAGACCTCTTGCATAAGTCAATTTAGCTCAAAATTGTAGAGCGAAGCGATCAAATTGAATCGCAAACCAAAGCGTTTGCGACGATTGCGATAGCGTTCGCTGAGTATCCGAAAGACTTTTAGTTTTCCAATGACGTGTTCGACAAAAATACGTTGTTGAGAAAGTTCTCGATTGGCTTTTTTCTGCTCTGGTGTCAAAGGATGGTGCTTTGATTTCTTTTTTGGAATTTTGCTGTTGGCATGTAAATCCATCAAGCCTTGGTAGCCTGAATCTGCCAAGCAAAGAGTTTGCTCTGATATGACAAGCTTGCTTTCTTTGAATAGACGAAAATCATGGGTACTACCTTTTGCGAAGGCTGTTGCTATAATTTGCAAAGGATTTTGGCGAATAATTACCTGTGCTTTCTGGGTGTGTCGCTTCTTTTTGCCGCTGTAGTGTTCTTTTTGTTTTTTTTTGGACGTTCAATGGGTTGTTCACCAACATCTACCAGAACAACTTCGATCAGCGTATCACTTGGCTTGAGAGCTTTCTTTCCTGGTAATTTGAATTCTCCAGAGCGCATGAGAGCATCTTCAACTTGATTGATTGTACGACAAACTGTTGATTCGCTAACACCATAAGTACCTGCTATATGAAACTGGGTACGATATTCTCGCCAATATATCAAGGTCATTAGTAATTGATCTGCACGGCTCAGCGTAGGTGGACGTCCAAAATTAGGTAGCTCTTTCGTAATGGCTTCTAACATTTTCTCGAAGGTTTTTTGCTTGACACCCGTGAGCCTTTTGAAGCCCGAATCTTTCCATTCTCTAATTGTTTTGTATCTCATCCGCCTATTATGACATACTTATGCAAGAGGTCTAATCAACGCTTCTTTTCTGTCAAATAGTCTGTAAAGATACTTATCAGCAAGCATTTTTCAAGTTACACCTTAAGCCCCTTCCTCACCGCAGAATAAACGATCAACGATTCAGCTTCTACATGCAATGAAGAGTGTTGTGCGCTAATCTCTCCCATCTTATCTGCATTGGGAAGTCGCCCCATTAGATCGATAACCTCTTCGCTTCCCATATCCAATAATTGCTCTCGAAGCGTAGAAGTGCCTCCCTGATCTGCCATCTTTCCCGTCACGCGAATACGCAACTTATTCTCTAAACGAATCGGGATACTATTTACCTTCCCATCCGAGAATTTCACAGTCAAATAGTGGGGCTTGCGCCGAGGACGACCAAAGCGGTCACCTTTCCCTGACACAGTGGGCGTATATTTGTCGTAGCAAGCAATGCGGATAAATAGATGCACCCCGTCACCGTGCGGATATTCCCACACTTTAGCCACGATCCCTTCAAGATTCACCTTATTCTGAGCTTTTCCATATTCTTTCAAAAGATCAGCATCCCCTAACTGGACATCAGCTCCGATCCACTGGATGCCAAGCACATTGAGCATGGCATTCCTGCGCCTGAACCTAATCTGAGACCACGCCTGCCGATCTTCATCCGGTGTGTTTTCCAGAAAATTTCCTGCCCCAGCAGCGTCTAAAAACTTCAAGATGCGCTCCTGGTATTGCGTGTGCGTCAAAAAGCCTGCAACTCGAATGGCAATTCCCGGAGAGAGAGATACGGGCGTGCCTTGTACCTCTCCCTCCGGAAAACGTAAGTTGATATAGTAAGAGAAAGCATCTTCCGCTTCCTCGATTTTTCCTCGTGTGGACACGCGCAGTCGAGCAAAAACATCACCGCCGCGTCCCCATAGTTTTTGCACCGTCCCAATAACTTGTACGCCATTGAGATCAAAATGCTCTTTATATTTCGCCATAGTAATAACCTCCGAATTTATTTTTAATTTTGTGATTATCAGTAGCTCAAAAGAACTACTGTGATTTGTAGTATTCATTTTTTAGATTGTTAAGGTTCTACCGGCTATAACGAGACGTGTGTCTCGATAATTATCAAAAGATGTTGAGGGGAGAGTATCCCCTCAACATGCAGAACTTGAATACGTTAGGCAGCAACAGCAGCAGGCTGAGAACCATTGCTTCGGACAGCTAGAACAGACAGAGCCGCATCTTGCAAAGCCTGCTTATCAGGGTCTCCCTGAACCTTCATCTTCTTGGCGTAAAATGTGATTGCCTTTAGATTTTGGGCAGAGAGAGCTTGCCCTGCTTTCGGACCCGTAGGGATCACGAAGTCAGATTCGGTCACAACTTGAGCAGCAGGCTTTTGAACCTTAGCTACAGTAGCCGTTTTTTTGACAGGCTTGGGTGCAGGCTTCGACGATGCAGTAGCTTTGCTCGTCTTGGCCGCTTTGCTCTTCCCAACGGTCTTGTGTGAGCGTTTGCCCATATAGACCGATTTCTGCCAACCCAGATTGCTGGCAGCGTTACCAAGCGCAGCGGTGATCGCCCCTTTTAGCGCGTAAGCAGCAACTTTATTATCAGAAGCACCCGTAGCGGGAATTTCGTGACGAGTAATTGTGCCATCCGCATCTTCCAGCTTGTACCAGAGAGTTAGTTCAAGCAACTGAGCGTAGAAGATGTCTTCTGTATACTGACCGGGCTGCCCTCTCTTGCGGACAACGTCCTCTTTTGAAAGAGAAACGCTTTCAGAGCTATAGGAATAGCCCCATCCGAAACCAGAAATCCCGAAAAGTTGATTAAACTTATCCCGCATATAAGCAGGGTCAATATCGGTCAGATAAGTTGCGCCGGGAATAGCTTTATAAGCACTCTTTGGCAACTCTTCATCGAGAAGTGCGGGCAGGTCGCTCAAGGAAACGCCCGTCAGCGTCTTGGTTGAAGCGAGTAAATCTGTAGGTGTAGACATGGTATATACCTCCATTAGAGCATCCTATCTGTCTGGGGCAGGATGCTTGGGTGAAAATTACAAACAGCATCCTGAAATACAGATAGGACAACAGAGGTACTCTGTCATCTAACGTATTCGGATATTAAGGTTCTGCTATGCAAGCTGGTTGCCTGCAAGTCACCCAGACCGGAGTTGAACCAGTCGCGTACCCATTGGGTGAAGTAGTGAGTGTCTCGGCGAAAAGCCTAAACTCACAAAAGACGAGCAAACCCGGGCGGGTAGGCTCTAACGGATGGGGTCTGAAGGTTTGGATGTTTTTATTTTGTTTTTTTGATAAAAATCAGTAGATGTTGGCAAAAGTGCCTACTACCAAAATTCACAGAAAAATAAACGGGTCAACACGCACCAGATTATCAGGTATATATGCCTATATACGTCCGCATTTACTCTTGTGCGACTTGCGCGCACATCTGCTTTCTTCGAGCAGACACACTATGTAGAGCAATCCCCTAACTACCACTTCTCTTCCCACAAAGGCGTTTCTGCGCCAATATCGTCGTACTTTACTGTCACCATCGTTTTTAGGTCGGTAGCAAAGCCAGCTTTGATATTTGCCAGCTTGCAATCACCAACTAATCGTCTTCTGAATTTTGGGGTCATCGCGCATAAAGCAACCGCACCCTTATTCAAATCAGCGATCCCCGTCCACTTGGTCTTTTTCTCTTTCTGACCGCGTTCCACTTCTACATAAAGACGTTGATCTCCACGCTGGACAACCAAATCAGGTGCCGACTTTCCTTCGATGCCTGGCATAAGCTGGGTTGCCCAGCCGCGCCGACGTGCGTGTAAGGCAAAGATCAAGACAGCTAAAGTATGATCCGGGAAACGCTCTCCTTCGTGCTTCTCGTACATAATGCCCAACTCATCTTGAGCGGGAGCTTTCCTGAATAGCAACTTGAAGAGAGCCTTTCCTTCATCAGTTAGTTGATATATCTTGAGAGCAGAGGATGGAGCCGTGCTTAAGCGAGATGACGTTTCTTTAATAGCACCTGCTTTCAACAAATCTTGCATAACTCTGCTCAACGCCCCTGAGCGTGATGAGAGACCGTTGCTCAAGCCGATCATGGTCTCAATTTCCATCTTTGAGACGATGCCCCAGCGTCCAAGCAACCACAGCGTAGACCAATATCGCTGATAGGCAAGATCGAGATCGCGTCCCGTGCGCCCACTTCCATTCAAGCGTTGCTGCCATGCAGCAGGCGGACGTTTTGGGAACTTATCTTCTTTCTGTGTGGCTTGCAGGTCTGCCAACATACCAGCCATTGATCCGATCATGCCCTCAGGTACTTCTTCAACGCTCCCAAGAGCAGCGATTCGAGCCTTGACCTTAGCGATGGTCTCCGCACTACGCTTTTGCGGTTGTGCTTTTTTCTTTCCACGCATTTGCTGGGCGGAGGTCGTTTTCATCTTTGGCTTAGGCGGCAAAGGTGCTAACGCCTGCGCGGAGACAATTACCTTAGAGCCTTCCTTAGATCCTACATTCACTGGAACTTGAGATGCCTTTTCAGCAGCCAACAACGCTTTGCCAAGAAGTCCTTTTAGTTTAGCAACCTCTTCTCTCAGAGAAACCAGTTCCTTCTCATCCGTCTTGCCTCCCCAGCCCGTAGCTGGTTGCTTGCGGCGGATCGAGCTAAAGAAATTACGCCAATCTTTGACAGACCACGCAGCCTGACCTTGTGGATCATTCCGGCGTGCTTCTTCAAGACGTTTCCCATCATAGCGATAAGCCAACTCTGCCAGAAGTTTGACTAAATCGCGGACGGTCTCTTCTGAGTGGTCCCGCATCGTTCGTTCAGCTTGGATAGTGTCTCTGAGCGCGCGATCTTGTGCATTATTCACGGAGGGAGTAGTAAAAGAAGAATTCATAGTTATTGCAACAGTGCTATCGCAACTTGAACTGAAGCTATAGCGATTTCTCTATTCTGAACGCCGGTAGACCAATCTCCGACATTTAGAGATGCCTGAGAAACTGCCTGGCGTGCGGTCGCAAGCGCGGGCGTACCGTCTGTAACATCTCCAGAGATTTTCTTTACCAATAAAGACACTCGAACCGGATCAGATTTTGCTTCAAGCGCAGCCACCAAGCTATCTACGTCGCTTCTCAATATCTCAATTTCAGCATTGTAAATTTCTTCCGCCTGGATAAGTTTCCAGTCAGTCAAGGTCATTACCCTGGCGGTACTGCCCTCGTAAGGCGTAACAGGCTTGCCTATCTTTCCTAAACCAAAGAGAAGCAGAGCAATGGCCAAAATGCCTACCACCATCCATACATTCTGATCTTCTCGAATATCTAGTTCAAATTCCACAAAAAGGCTCCTGAGCCTGGACAAGACAAATGCAGAACAAATCTCTTCATCTGCCTATGTCCAGCTTTCAAATAATAACTACGCGGTCATGTCTTACCAGGGCAATTGATTAGACAGAGTGCTTCTCGGCAAAATATGACCAGGTGATAATCTCTACAAAGGTCTTCATTACTCTATAGACTGCTCAATTCACGGACAGCACCTCCGCTTCAACACAAGTGGCTGTCGGCGACCCAACTGAAGTCGCCAATTTACAGCCTCAAGCTAACTAATTAATATGTAGTGACCCTCATTTCTGATACAGTCTCGACAAGCACATTCATAACAGGTGTGCCGGGAAGAAGGCGAGAAACATTTGCTGACGACGTGCAGCGCACACGCAAAGGACCAATAACCGATACAGATAAAGATGGTGTAAAGCCTACTCTGTCTGCGTCTACCAAAGACGCAGTGAACACTCGGCTTGCTTGAGAACGCGCCAGGGCGGGCTTGATCTGTTTTACGCCACTCTGGACAAAGTAAGGGGCGTCCAGAGCATCAGCAGCAGCTTGGCAAGCCGCATCGGTTGCCGTGTGCAAATGACCACGAACATACATCCCGCGTACAATATCAACTGCCAAAGAAGATAGCGGCAACATCAAGAAAATCATCAAGATCGCAAAAAAAGCAAACATATCGCCGTGCCGATCTCCAAGAAATTTCATTGTTGTTACCACCCCTCTTGTCTGAAGGTTGCAAGTGATGTTCCATCCAATTGGCTATCCGCAGTCCCGCCCCAAAGGGTAGAAATGCTCGCCATGTGATTAGGGACTTCCCAATTCACCTGCACTGTAATTTCTGCGCCGGGGAAACCGCCACCTGAAACATTGACAATATAGTCTCCAACTTCAGCGTGAGAAATAGAAGTCAACGCACCCGAATAAGCCGCACTACCAGCCCCTCTCTGCGTCACACTGCCGATACGCGCACCGTAATTCGCTGCGTTATTCGCATTGACACTGGCAAAGCCCGCCATTGTTAAATCGAGCAATCCCATTGCTGAAAGCATGATGATAGGTAAGACGAGAGCGGTTTGTGCAAACTGATCGCCACGTTTAGCAAAGAGAAAGCGACGAAAGATACGGCGTAACGCTACGAGCAAATCCAAATACTTTTGATAAGGATGCGTAGGGAAAGTTGGGGCAAGCACGATTAGAGTCCGGCAGCAGCGTCGTTGAGCAATCCGAATATTCGAGCAGCGACCAGACTTACACCGCCAATAGTGCCTAAAACAAGGACAACCATCAGAACCGCTTTCTCGTCCACCTCCCCTCTTTTGTCGTTTAGTAAGGCATCTGCGTAATTGATAAATAGCATGAATTTCTCCTTCATAAGTGAATTAAACAAAAAAAAGGCGCATCCCGTCTAGGGGATACACCTCAATTCAAGAACATTATAGAGAGTTCCCCAGCAAAAGTCAAGCCAGCCCCAACAGCCATAACCACTACGCCAGGGAAGGATTCTTTCTGCTTTCTAATCAGAAGCACCATCCCCCATAAGCCAAGCAGGAAGAAAGCTACCAGTGCCGCTTCGCTCCAAAGCCCTAACAGAGCGATCAGTACCTTCACGTCCGCCCCTCCCATCCATCGCTTGTACCAAAACAAATACAAGAGCAGTGAGATAAGAATATACAGAGGCTCAGGGCTGAGTACGATGACAGCAACTCCTCCAAAAAAGAGAGGGACTGTTATCCCGTTGCTCACCTCTCTGGTTTTATAGTCCTCTATAGCAGCAAGGATCAGAAAAACAAGTATCAAGAGGTGAATAAGAGGCGTAAATAAGATCAGGGAACGAAAAAAAGGCATCTGCCTACCCTGTGATGTAAATCCACAAACGCATAGGTTGTCCCCAATTTACACCGAGAACTTGCCCAACCTGTTCTGCTTCAAGATCAAACCACTCGGTCTCATCAACCATGTTAATCTCAAGCGTGGCAAATTTACGACCTAGGAGCGGGGCTGATGCTATCTCCGAAATCCGTTCTGCCGCGCTATCTTTTCTGCCACGTGCCCGGATGCTTTTATCAAATTGAAGTAGCGTAGCTTTTGGCTTTGTTGAAACGACAACCTTTTTGCCTTTTGCTGTCCGAATTTCTGCGGCGAAGACTTCCGGGACCGTGCGGATAATATCCTGAAGCTCAATTTCTTCGCCTGTTCTGGCTTCAATAAGTTTGATGAGCCAACCTGTAGCATTGACCGTTAATTCTGACTTGCGTTTTTCTCGCCGGTCTCTAATTTGAATTGCAAGGAAATCTTTGACCATTCTCTCTACGCCTCGCAAGGCTTCCGCTTGACGACGATTGTAAAAAGCAAGGATCAAAGCTAGTGAGATTATGGCTAAAAGAATAAGAATATCGAGATAGTATTGCATGGGGTTCTCCTCAAGGAATGGTTACGGAGAAGTTGTCAAAAACAACTTCAGTATAGGAAGCGTCAAACGTGCCAAGAATAAGACCGACATCTCCATCGACGAGCGATGAATCTTTTGCTGAGGCAACGTTTACGCCGTTGACATAAAGGGTTAGCAGACTGCCTACGCAATCTGCTCTTAAGTGATTCGTTCTAAAGCCTAGATTGACAGCATTGGACGAGATCATATTATCGGCTGAGATGTACTGAGATATCCCGTCCACCGTTTTAGCGATGATTAGGTATCCATCGCTACTGATTTGAAAGCTGTAAAAATTTGGGCTGGAAGGCGTACCTGAGTAACGACAAAGAAGCCCATAATTATTGTCCTGGTCGCCTCCTGTAAGCGTTGCTTCAACTCTTACTTCTACATCTCCTGGGTAATAACGACCTGGGTTTGCCCAAATATCGTAGGACGGGATATATACAGACATTTGATATGCGTTATTGTAGTAATCCGTATAGCCCTTTTCTGCGCTTTGGTGATCCCACCCGCTCTCGGAATTAGAGAAGTCATCAAAATAAACGAGATCTTCCGAAGATAAGCCGGAATTGGATGTGTCCGGAATATAGGCTTCATCTTTGTGATGCGTCATACCCTCCAAGACATATGATAATGTAGAAAGAATCGTATTGGAGGATCGTATGAATAAAGAAGTTGCAAGCGAAGTGATGGCAAGATTCAGATATATTATTCTTG
>Ga0209361_1001358_pt1 | contig 16735 bp, 18 predicted proteins | sample SaaInlV_200m_DNA_3_FD_184657 | JGI IMG/M metagenome (GOLD analysis project Ga0209361, IMG submission 184657) | Marine microbial communities from expanding oxygen minimum zones in the Saanich Inlet - SI037_S4LV_200m_DNA (SPAdes) (version 2) | ecosystem: Environmental > Aquatic > Marine >... | reverse complement strand
GGGGGCTTTGACTGTCTACCTGATATATCTCGAAAGGAGCGTCGCAAGAATGATTATTGCCGAGCCTCCAATACCCTAAAGATTATAGGGTTTGATAATCACAATCTCGGCGCGCGCGAGTGAAACTCAGATATTATTTTTCTCTAGTTCGATAGGAAAACAGTTGTTTATGATAAATGAGTCACTCTCGTCAAAACTGCATACATCTTCCCATGTTGAGAGTGTTCCTTCTTTGACAGAACCGGTTTTGTGAGATTCTTGTCATTTGCCTCCTTTTGGTGGGCTTTATTTAATGCACATTATCTAGTACAGGTAATGTCCAACTACAGTCCGACGCGGGATACTCTTGCCAAGAGGATCGCGGGTGAGATCGTCTTGAGCGCTGCTCCTGGTCAAACCATGAGGAAGTGGAGGGGTCTGCTGAGCGTGAACCAGATTGATATGGCTAACGCGCTGGAACTCTCGCCGTCCGTTATTAGCGACTACGAGACAGGCCGCAGGAAGAGCCCCGGCGCGGGCTTCATCAAGCGGTACGTTGCCTCATTACTGGGCATCGATGTGATACGAGGAGGCCATTACATTAAGCAGCTCAGCAGGATAACCCTTGACCCCAGCGATGTGTTCTCGGATATCAGGGAGTTCATGGCACCGGTGTCCATCCAGGAAGTCGTGGAGGCGGTTGATGGGGAGATATTCAACGGCGATGAACAGGTGGGACAGGATGTGTTCGGCTACACCGTTGTGGACAGCATGAAAGCCATCATGATGCTGAGCGGCCTGGATTTCTACAGGATATTCGGGACAACCAGCGAGAGGGCTCTGGTGTTCACCGGTGTGAGTCGGGGCAGGTCACCCATGATCGCCGTCAAGATAAGCCCATTCAAGCCTAGGGTTATCATCCTCCACGGCCTGGAGGGCGAGATCGATCCCCTGGCGGTCCAGCTTGCGAGGCACGAGAATATACCCTTGGCGGTGTCAGGGATGGACACAGAGGACGAGCTTGTTGCCTCATTGATAGACCTCTACCAGTCCACTGGGTAGCTGCTTGTGGCGGCCAATGTACGCTGTTCAGAATTATTACTCGTACCTGAGTGCCTCAACAGGGTGGAGGTTAGCCGCCTGCCATGACGGGTAGATCCCCGCGATGACGCTAGTTAGGACAGCGAACAGGATGACCGCGAGCCCCAGGTCATATGTCACCGATACTGGCAGGCCGATATAGTCACCCACGACCACTCCCATGAAGAAGCCCAGTGATGCGCCGAGTATTCCACCCAGCACGCCAGTGATTGTTGCCTCGCTGATGAAGAGCAGCAGTACCTCGGTGCTCTTTGAGCCCAGCGCCTTGAGTATGCCGATCTCCCTGGTTCGCTCCATAACGCTGATCGTCATAGTGTTAATGATGCTGACTCCTGCCACTAGCAGGCTGATTGCCGCGATGCCACCCAGGACCGCCTCGATGGTGCCCAGCACTTGTCCTATCTGTTCCTGGATCACCTCAAAGCTCATGACCATGACCCTGCCCTCGAACTCTTCTTTGATCTCATCTACAACGGAGTCAACATTCTCCATCTCGTTCACCTGGAGTGCAACGAAATCCACCGTGCTGCCGGTCTCGAATATGGTCTGAGCGTCCCTGAAGGGCATCATAACGCTTCTGTCGTCCTCGGAACCGAACGTGCCGCCGATCTCCTCCATAACGCCTACCACCCTGAAAGTGGCCTCCTTCAGCAGGCTTCCAACGTAAAACGTGAACGTTATCCTATCGCCTGTCTCGATTAGCTGCTCCTCGGAGCCACCAGGGTGGGCTATGAGATGCCCTATAACAATGGATCCCTGGTCGGACTGCTTCAGGGCCCTTCCTTGGACAAACTCGTAGCTGCTGTAAACGTCGAAGTAGGTTGGTGTGACACCGAACACATTGGCGGTGTAGGTATCTCCGCGTTGTTTGTAGGTGCCGAACTTGTTTGCGATGATGGGTGCCATTCGCTTGACGTTTGAGACCTTCTCCAGTGTGTTTATGTCGCGCCAGTTAAATCCCTCGCCCACGATGCCCCTGCCGGGACGTATCTCGAAGGGTATGACCATGACGTTGTTGGGGCCAAACATGTCCAGCTGGCCTGTTACCTCCACGGAGAGGCCCTGAGTTATGCTGACAAGACCGGTGACGGCAGCGCAGCCTATAAGTATGCCAAGTACGTTGAGGCCGAGTCTGAACTTTCGCTCGCTTAGCCCCTGGAGAGCGGATAGGAATGTGTCCTCTAGCTTCAACTCGATATTCCTGACGCGGTGCGGGATATAAACACGGCTACCTGTTTCAGGTAACCTGACATAAGGGGAAAAAAAGTGAAACGTGGTGGGACTGTATCCCACCTAGTCAACGGTTTCCCGGAGGAGGGTGGAGATGTACTTGTCGGGTAGGCCAAGGGTCTTTGCACCGTCGATCATGTACTTGAGGTACAGCTTGGTGGGATTGAATGGACCCCTTGGGTTGGTGGTGCGGTAGACGTGAGCAAGGATGGGTTCGCCAGACTCACTGATCACCATTATGGGGTGTCGGTAATACTTGCCGTTGGGTATGCCCTCGATGGTGTCAAGGTGTTCTATCTCGATTGGCGGTATCTCGTAGACTGCGCCCCTTACGAGGCCGTTGATTGCGGGCTCTATCCCCGTTACCCCGCCCTGGTAGTTGGTGCTATAGTAGTTGAACTGAATCTCCCAGTTGGGGATCATGGCCCTGCAGATGAATTCCGCTGATGGGCAGTGCTTCTTCAGGTTCTCGATGTCCATGAAGCTGCCGTATGTGAAGTATAGCATGGGGAAGGGAATGCGTTAGCTTGATAATAAATTTCTCTGCTGTCTGCGCGTGGGTTAGGGTGATATCCCTTGCGTATATGGAGCGGTATCTTATGGGCAACCACTTTGGACACGGGCTCTTTCACAAAATGATTTAACATCCTCAATCATCATTAACTAAAATGAACATCCTCGGAACGGAGTTATCATCAAGGGATATCATACTGGGAGCCGGCGTAGTAGTGTTGGTTCTCTTCTCCCTGTGGTTGCACTCACAGGCAATCGGCATGGGTTTTTCGCTGTCATCAATACCGTGCAGCTTCTGCCACTAGGTGAGGGTAGGGGAAAAAAAGGGGCAAACGCCCCAAAACCCCTTCCTCGACACATTTACAGGGCGGTCAGATAAAAGGAGTGATGTCTCCTCGGGGTTTCCTTTGAAATCCTGCGGAAAAGATATCTCCCCTTCAGGATGTTTTACTGTTATGGAAAACGTTGTCTACGTTGACCACAAGGCAGGGGAGCTTGAGAGGCTGGTCTCGGGAGAGAAGACCATCGTCATCAGGGGCGCGACGGGGAGGAAGCTCCCGTACGGCCGCGTCAACATGGGCGATGTCCTCTACTTCATCAGGAACAACGGTGAGGGGCTGGTCAGGGCAAAAGCGATGGTGGATCGTGTGGTCAATTCCGCGAGGATGACCCCTGGGGAGTCCAAGCGATTTGTTGACGAGCACGCTGCCGGCCTCCAGTTATCAGATGCACAGTACAAGAAATGGGCCGGCAAACGGTACCTCGTGCTAATAACCGTCTTTAACGTCGAGGAGCTTGAGCCGTTCAAGATCGACAGGAGCGGCTACAGGAAAAGGGATGACTGGCTCCCCGTTGGGGATATCGATTCTGTAAAGGTGTAGCTTACAGGAGCTTTGTCCACTCCCTCGTCTCGATCATTATGATACCAGCTTTAAACTGGGTCCCACAGCTGTTGTACTCCAGTTCTCCCTTCCAGATGTACCTTTCATCATTTTCAGGTACCCACTTGGGCGGGGACTCTTCTTTGAGGCTCCAAGCAGCGCATTTTGGACAGGGCATTTCGGTGAATTTAGTGGTGTATCTCCATGCCTCGGACATGGAAACCAACAATGATACGTTATTTTAATTGATTTCTGGAAGTATTATACCTATTATTACTCTATTCATTTATACCAAACAGTTATCCACTGACGCGGGCATGTTTCACCATCTGGATTGTTTAGATGAACCCCAAGAAGAAGCTGCCAAAGGACTCCGTGGAGCTTTCCCGTCAAGACGAGTACATGCTTGTGGAGCACACTCTCAACAAGGCCCCATATTATACCATCTTCCATTTCTTTGAGACCAGCAAGGGTACCCGGTACATCGCCAGGGGCGGTAGCGGCAAGAAACTTGATGCAGTTAGGTCCGAGTTCGAGAGGATAACGGGCAAAAAACTTGCCCCTTTATCTGAATAAAATATGCACCGAGTTAAAATCACCCGAACACAGATTGCAGAATGGTTTACTATTTTACAGAATACTATACCATAAATTTAGTGACATCCACTCTTTCGAATAATCGTTATCAATGATAATATACAGTTTCTGCGGTTCATCAATAATGCAGCTAATACTTCCAGCATAGCCCATGTTTTTCGATGCCAAAGAATCACTATAAACGCTGTTTTGGAATGATGGGTATTGATCCTCATCCAAGATAAGCGCATTCACCTCTTTATCTGTGACAAAGGTGAACTCAATTTTCCCTGAGATGCAATCAAGGTCCATTACGATATAGTATCCAGGATATATGTCAACCTCAGTCATGCTTTGATACAAGACCTCTGAAGACGAATTTACTAGGGGTACAACGGCGATTATACTAAAAACCACAAGCACTAGGGCCAAAATTACAAATAAATGGGTATTCTTGTCAGACATGGCAATTCTTGAATTGATAATAAATGATGTATTTGAAATAACACACTCGCTGTGGAGGTATGTGATTTTTTATGACTGTTGAATGTATACTAATGTCTTCGGTATCGATGTCATGTGGTCTCTACAAGACCAACCTTAGGCTAACCAGATTTTTCCTCATTTTTTCAGAACATGCTTCATAGAATTGAGTGCGCGATATGCGACAGCGACTAGCCGTTTCAAGGTCATTGTTGTGTTTAAACGATAACATAATCCAAATTAATTAATGCGAGGGACTTCTCTTTATTGAAAATGAGCCCCGTCACGGACCAGTATGATATCATTGTAGTAGGCGCAGGACCAGCCGGAGCACTCACAGCGAGGACTGCCGCCGAGAACGGGGCAAAGGTGCTCATCCTTGAGGAGCACGAGCAAGCTGGGACGCCGGTCTACTGTGCCGAGGGGCTCAGCCACAAGGGGTTTATTGACTCCGGCCTTGAACCGGTGGAGCCGCTCATCGCCCAGAAGATACACAAGGTCAAGGTATTCGTGCCCAGCGGCAAGAGCGTTGCAATCACCCACAAGGAGATCGAGGGCTACAGTCTCAATAGGGAGCATTATGATAAAGCACTGGCCGACTCCGCCGAGGCAGCGGGTGCAGTGATGATGAACTACACCAAGGCTCTGGGTGTCATCAAGGAGGACGGAGTAGTCGTCGGTGTCAAGGCTATTAGTGACGGCGAGGAGTTCGAGATCAGGGCCCCACTCACTGTGGGTGCTGACGGGCACGCAAGCATTATCAGGAGAAGTGCAGGATTAACGCGGTACTTTAGCGACTACGGCGTGACGGCGCAGTGGACCATCACAGATCTGGACCTTGAGGAGCCAGGAGCCAGTGAGATAATCATCGGCAGCGTCGTACCAGGCGCGTACGTTTGGGTTTTCCCAAAGGGCAAGACAGTGGCCAACGTGGGGCTGGGCATCAGGACGGACCGCTCAAGGCCCGCCATACAGGTTCTTGATGATTACATCAACAGCGACCCCAGGTTCAGGGGTAAGCCACGCGAGAGAAAGACGGGCGGTATCTGCCCATCAACTGGCACACTGGACAAGATAGTCATCGATGGCATGATCCTGGTAGGTGACTCTGCGGGCATGGTGATACCGCTATCTGGTGCGGGCATCCATACCGCCATCGTGGCCGGTAAGATAGCGGGCAAGGTGGCGGCCGAAGCCGTGGCTGAGGGGAACGTGTCAGCGGAGAGACTCCTTGAGTACCACAGGCAGTTCGATGCAGCGTGGGGCAAGAACCTCAGGGACAGTAAGAAGATGCTGACTCTCGCCGACAAGCTCACCGACGCCGAGATGAACAAGGTGGCGGACATGATCCGCCAGGAGGACATCTTGGACCTGGTCAACGGCAGGAATGTAATCAGGACCATCATCGGGATCGCCCTCAGGGACCCGCTGTTCAGCCTAAAGTTCCTGACCAAGCTGCTCTAGCCACGCAGCTTGCGGATTTTTATCAATCGTACACACTGCTATTTATCAAAAAAACGATCCATTTGTTGAGGTCATTGTCATCCTAAAATGTTGGTGAAACCGATCTCATGAAAAGTTTCCACAGACCTCTAAATAGTCCAAAGATCACTCCCTCTACTCTGGATGAGCTGTTTCTGGTCGCGCAGGAGATCCGTGAACTTGAGCACCACTACAGGGATAACCTGATCTACATCGTGTTTTTTATGCGCGACATGCTGGAAAAGATGCGCTCCGAAGCCGATGACAAGATATACCCCGCTGTATGCAGCCAGGAGTTCGTAGAATCCCTTAAATTCATAGAGCGATGAGAAAGGGGTACGTGAGTGATAATGGGGTATCGCTTTATTAGGTAAGTACCCAAAACAGGTACAGTTTTTCGACACAACCCTCCGTGATGGAGAGCAGACTCCCGGAATCAGCCTGACACCACTAAAAAAACTTGAGATAGCCAGGGCACTCGATGCATTGGGTGTCAAGGTAATAGAGGCTGGGTTCGCGGCGGTATCCGTGGGAGAGAGGGAGGCAGTCGAGCTAATCAGCAAAGACGGTCTGGAGGCGGAGATATGCAGCGCCACCAGGAGCGTCATCAAGGACATAGACGTGGCAATAGACTCCGGGGTTGACAGCGTTAACATCATCATACCCGTGAGCGAGCTACACATCGATAGGAAGTTCAACAAGAAACAGGAATGGATCCTGGACGTCACCACAAACGTGGTGCAGCACGCCAAGGACAGGGGCGTCATCGCCGAGATCTGTCTGGAGGATGGGTCGAGGACCAAAATGGATTTCCTCAAGAAGGTAATCGGGAGGGCCATCGACGCGGGAGTTGACAGGGTAACCCCCTGTGACACCGTAGGAACATTCACGCCTGAGCAGAGCCTTGCCTACTACGGCGAGCTCCACCAGGCATTCCCAGACATGGTTCTGGGAGTCCACGTCCACAACGACTTCGGGCTAGCCACCGCCAACACCATAGCGGGAATAGCGGGAGGAGGGACCCACGTCCACGCAACAATCAACGGCCTGGGCGAGAGGGCTGGAAACGCCAGCCTTGAGGAGAACGTTGTGGCGCTGGAGATGCTATATGATGTCAGGACCGGCATTAGCATGCCAAAGATCACCGAGACCAGTATGCTGGTGAGCAGAGTGACCGGTATGCACGTACAGCCTAACAAGGCAATCGTGGGCAAGAACGCATTCGCCCACGAGTCAGGCATCCACACCCACGCCATACTAAGGGATCCGACCACGTACGAGCGGATAGACCCAGCTCTGGTTGGGGCGACGAGGAGACTGGTGAGCGGAAAGCACGTCGGCTCATCCGGTTTGTTCAACAACTTGGCGGTCATGGGGCTTGAGCCCACCGAGGACCAGTTCAAAAAGATACTCGACAAGGTCAAGACCCTGGGGGATCAGGGTGCACAAGTTAGCGACACCGATCTCTACGAGATTGCCACCGATGTCATGGGGGTCACAAGGGTGACTCCACTGGTCATCGACGAGTTCATAGTTACAACGGGGAACAGGATCACCCCAACAGCCAGCATCAAGCTGCGGCGAAACGGGGAGAGCTACATGGAGGCGGCCACGGGGAACGGACCGGTGGACGCGACGCTGAACGCCCTCATAAAGGCGGTAAGTCTTGATGACCCGGTCTCCCTTGAGTTGTACCAAGTGGCGGCGATCACTGGAGGAACGGACGCTTACGTCAACGTCGAGGTCATGCTGAAGCACGGTGAACGTGTGCTGAGCAGCCGTGGCGTCGACGAGGATATCGTCCTTGCTAGCGTCAAAGCGTACCTGAACGGGGTAAACCTGTTCCAGAACATGAAGAAGGACCAGAAATGAGTACAATATCAGAGTTAATCCTGGCCCGCGCAAGTGGGCAGGAATCAACAAATGCAGGTGATTTCATTAAGGCCGAGGTCGATGTCGCGCTGAACCACGACGTAACCAGCGTACTGGCGTTTGAGGCCATGAGAGAGATGGGAGCAGACAGGGTCTGGGACCCCGACAAGGTGATAATGATCCTTGACCACGTGGCCCCGCCAAGCAGCGTCAACGCTGCCAGGGTACACAACGTCATCAGAAATTTTATTCGCGAACAGGACATGAAGAACTTTTTCGATGTCAACAGCGGCGTCTGCCACCAGGTACTGCCCGAGCACGGGTTCGTAAAGCCTGGAATGGTAGTGATTGGTGCGGACAGCCATACATGCACCCACGGTGCTTTCGGGGCCTTCGCCACGGGCGTGGGTAGCACCGACATGGGCGCCGTGCTTGCCAGGGGCAAGACCTGGCTCAAGGTACCAGAGACCATCAAGGTAAACGTCAACGGCAAGATGGGCAATCACGTCCACCCGAAGGACGTCATCCTGGCGATAGCCAAGGAGATTGGTGTCAGCGGGGCCACCTACATGTCACTGGAATACCACGGAGACGTGGTCAGGAACATGACCATCGCGGGCAGGATGACCCTGTGCAACATGGCAATAGAAATGGGCGGCAAGGCCGGACTGTGCGAGACGGATGACAAGCTGTACAAGTGGCTCGACCAGCGCACATCAGGGCCCTACGAGGAGGTCATGGCGGACGAGGACGCCACGTACAAGAGCGTTCTCAACTTGGATATGACTGGCAAGGAGCCCCAGATTGCGTGCCCGCATAACGTAGACAACGTCAGACCAGTAAGCGAGCTAAACAAGGTCAAGATCAACCAGGCTTTCATCGGCAGCTGCACAAACGGCAGGCTGGAGGACATGAAGCAAGCCCACGAGGTGCTCAAGGGAAAGACGATCCATCCTGATGTCAGGGTCCTAATAGTGCCGGCTAGCAGGGCAATCATGAAGCAGGCTATCACCGAGGGGATCATCACTGATTTCATCGACGCGGGCGCAACGGTGAGCAACCCTAGTTGCGCCGCGTGCTTCGGGGGACATATAGGTCTCCTAGGCCCCGGAGAGAAGGGAATCGCAACCAGTAACAGGAACTTCCGTGGAAGGCAGGGAAGCCCCGATGCGGAGGTCTACCTGAGCTCGGCAGCCGTAGCTGCGGCGTCGGCGCTTACAGGGTACATCACGCACCCGGAGGCGGCACAATGAAGCTGACCGGACACGTCTGGAAGTACGGCGACGACATCAACACCGACTACATCATCCCAGGCAGATACATGGAGCTCACGGACCCGGCCGAGATGGCCGAGAAGGTTTTCGAGGAGCACGACCCGGCGTTCAGGGAGGGGGTCAAGCCCGGCGACATCGTCGTCGGCAGGACAAACTTTGGATGCGGATCCAGCAGGGAGCACGCGCCCATCGCCCTTACGGGCAACGGCGTCAGCATGGTACTCGCAGAGAGTTTTGCCCGCATCTTCTACAGGAACGCCATCAACATCGGGTTACCTGCGCTGGAATGCCCAGGCATCCACGACGCCGTGGAGAAGGGCGACAAACTAGAGGTGGACGTAACTGGAGGGGTCGTCAAGAACTTGGCCAACGGCAAGGAGCTCAAGTTCAAGCCACTTCCCGAGTTCATGGTGGAAGTGTTAAATGCGGGTGGCTTAGCACCTTACCTTAACAAGACAGAGGAATGGTAAATGGCAAAATACAATATCGCGCTGTTACCCGGAGACGGGATCGGCCCCGAGGTAGTCGATGCAACCATAACGGTCATGGACGCACTTGAGAAGAAGACCGACATCGAGTTCAACTACACCACCTACATGGTCGGTGACGCCGAGAAGGCAAGGTCGGGCACGGCACTTCCACAGGCCACCATTGATGGAGTCAAGGCCGCTGACGCGACGCTGTTCGCGTGCGTTGGGGAGACCGCCAAGGAGACAATCCTACCACTTAGGCAGATGTTCAACCTGTACGTCAACCTAAGGCCCGCCAAGGCATACCCGGGCGTCCCCGCGGTCCGCCCCGAGACCGATCTCATGATCGTCAGGGAGAACACGGAGGGCATTTACAAGATGATCGGCCACAGGAGCGAGAAATCGGCGTTCAACGTCAGGGTCATCACGTACGAGGCTTCATACAACATAGTCAAATACGCCATGGATTATGCCGTCAAGAACGGCAAGACCAAGGTGACGGTGGTACACAAGGCAAACGTGCTGGATTTCACCGATGGACTATTCCTTGAAGCGGCACGGGACGCGGCAAAGGGCTACGAGGGCATCGAGTACAGGGAGCTAATCGTGGATGCTGCCTCCATGTGGCTAGTCATGTACCCCGAGTCCTTCGAGGTCGTGGTCACCACAAACATGTTCGGAGACATACTCAGCGACGTCACCGCAGGGCTAGTCGGTGGACTAGGAATGGCCCCATCTGGTAACGTCGGCGATAACATCTGTATCTTCGAGCCGGTACACGGCTCGGCGCCTGACATCGCGGGCAAGGGGATCGCAAACCCCAGTGCGTGCATGCTTAGCGCCGCTATGATGCTTGAGTGGCTAGGCGAGAACGAGGCAGCCAAGCTCATCGAGGCTGCAGTCCTCAAGGTGCTGGTGGAGGGGAAGACCCTGACGCCGGACCTAAAGGGCAAGGCCAACACAAAAGAGTTCGCAGTAGCCGTTGCCGCGGCACTCTAAATCACTATTTTACTATTTTATACTATTAGTTGGTTGATATCATAATCAATTCTAATCTAAAGAATGAGATATGGACATAGATCCCTACAAGACCCGTGATGAGATAATCAAACAGGACCACGATCTCATACAAAGGCTCAGTGGTGGCTCCAAAAGGATCAGGGTCAAGAAAAAAACCATGAAATAGTCCCGTTCAACAACTTTATTAAATCCCTCCAGTATACAACCTCAGGTTTACAACCGGGTTGAATGCTATGTCTGAGAAGAATGACAAGATGAAGAAGAGCACCCCCACCGACTTTGAACTGGTGGTCGAGGTGCTTGGCAATCCGGTGCGGAGACGGCTTATCGAGAAGCTCAGCGAGGCACCTGACTACACTCTTCGCCTCAGCAACGAGCTCAACATACACCAGCAGCTGGCCGCCAAGCACATGAAAGTACTCAGGAACGCCCAGCTCGTCGATGTGGTCCGCCAGAAGAGCAAGAAGGGCGCTGACAAGAACGTTTTCAGTCTCAACAAGTTCTACAGTCTCCAAATCGATTTCAGCCCCAACCTGTACAACCAGCGGCTAATCAGCTTCAACAACCCTGACCTCTGGACCACAGCGGACAACTACATGGACAAGCTTGAGGACAAGGTCACCGACTTAGGCGACGAGGAGCCCGGCATCGACAAGATCAACCCACTAGGCAACATAGTCCAGAGCATCGACGACGAGCTTGAGAGCCTTGAGAAGCGGAGGGCTAGGCTTCTCTACATCAGGAATCTGGCAATGAACGCCAGCGTCCAGGCACTTGACGATCTTGACAGGAAGAAGAGGCAGGTGATGCACTTCATCCTGAACCAAGGCTCGACGACCCTTGGTGCCATAAGCAGGCACATGCAGCTTCGCGAGGATGTAATCAGAGACTTGGTATCGGACCTGGAGAACGAGGATATCGTCCGCAGTAGCGGTAACATGGTTTATTTAGTAGAACTGTGATACATCTACTCCCGACCAGAAGATTAATTAAAGGTTCTTGGTATACAACTGGCGGTTTACAACCAAAAGTGGTATACTACATGAGCGGTGAAAACACTAGCATCAGCATAATTCATAACATAACTACACGCCACTCGCCACAGAGTTGTAGCATAGGAGTAAAATTACAATGAGTGCACAAGGACAACAAGTTGTCATCCTCAAAGAGGGAACTCAGCGCTCTACCGGTCGGGACGCCCGCGGCAGCAACATTATGGCTGCTAGGATTGTCTCGGAGGCGGTCAAAACCAGTTTAGGTCCAAAGGGAATGGACAAAATGCTGGTGGACAGCTTCGGTGACGTAACCATCACAAACGACGGAGCAACCATGCTCAAGGAGATGGACGTACAGCACCCAGCCGCCAAGATGATGGTAGAGGTCAGCAAGACCCAGGACGACGAGGTAGGCGACGGAACAACAAGCGTTGTTATTCTAACAGGTGAGCTTCTCGGAAAGGCAACAGAGCTTATGGAGAAGAAGGTTCACCCCACGGTTATCATTGACGGTTACAGGCAGGCCGAGGAAAAGGCCCTTGCAATCCTAAAGGAGATCTCCGAGAAGGTAGACCCCAAAGACAAGGCAACCCTCATGAACGTCAGCAAGACCACCATGGCAAGCAAGCTGGTCAATCAGCACAGCGAGTACCTCAGCGACATCAGCGTCGACGCGGTACTCCAGATCGCAGAGCCAGAGGGCGACGGATACACGGTGGACCTCGACATGATCAAGATCGAGAAGAAGCCTGGCGCATCCATGACCGAGACAAGACTCGTTCGGGGACTGATCATCGACAAAGAGGTCGTCCACGACGGTATGCCCAAGCAGATCAAGGACGCCAAGATCGGGCTGCTCAACGCAGCCATGGAGATCGAGAAGACCGAGTTCGACGCAAAGATATCAATTGAAACCCCAGAGGAGATGCAGGCTTACCTAGACCAGGAGGAGAACATGCTCCGGGAAATGGTCAAGAAGGTCAAGGATGTTGGCATCAACGTCCTCTTCTGCCAGAAGGGAATCGACGACATGGTACAGCACTTCCTCGCAAGGGAAGGCATCCTGGCAGCACGCAGGCTCAAGAAATCCGATATGGAGGCACTGAGCAAGTCCACAGGCGCAAAGACAGTCAACAGCGTTGACCAGCTGAGCGCAGAGGACGCGGGCTACGCAGAGCTCGTCGAGGAGCGCAAGGTCAGCGACGACAGTATGATCTTCGTCGAGGGCTGCAAGAATCCCAAGGCCGTGACAATACTGATCCGCGGCGGCACCGAGCGCGTCGTTGACGAGGCAGACCGCAGCATACACGACGCCCTATGCGTCATCAAGGACGTTGTCGAGGAGCCAAAGATCGTCGCAGGCGGAGGCGCACCCGAGATCGAGACAGCAAGGCTGCTCAGGGTGTTCGCCGAGAAGCTTGCAGGCCGTGAGCGCCTTGCAGTTGTAGCTTTCGCAGATGCCCTTGAGGTCATTCCAATCACTCTCGCGGAGAACAGTGGAATGGACCCCATCGACGCCATCAGTGAGATACAGAGCGAGCACGCGAAGGGCAACAAGTGGGTGGGAATCAACGGTTACTTGAACAAGGTAGCTGACCTATCTGAGATCGACGTCTACGAGCCAATGGTCGTTAAGGCCCAGGCAATCAAATCAGCCACAGAGGCAGCGGCACTCCTGCTGAAGATCGATGATATCATCGCAGTCAGCAAGATGAGCGGTCCACCGGGCGGCGGTATGCCTCCGGGTATGGGTGGTATGGGCGGTATGCCTCCAGGTATGGGCGGTATGCCCGGGATGATGTAGGAGTAACAAAAAATGTCATACTACACAACAGCAGGCGGACAACAGGTTATAGTCCTCAAGGAGGACACAGAGAGGCAGCGCGGACGAGACGCACGCAAATCAAACATGATGGCGGCGCAGATCATCGCTGAGGTTCTCAAGACCACACTCGGACCCAAGGGCATGGACAAGATGCTCATCGACAGCCTAGGCGACATCACCATCACAAGTGACGGAGCCACGGTACTCGAAGAGATCGATGTACAGCACCCAGCGGCCAAGATGATGATCGAGGTAGCAAAAACCCAGGACAAGGAAGTCGGCGACGGGACCACTACAAGTGTCCTACTCGCAGGAGCCCTACTGGGAAAGGCATCCGAGCTTATCGATGACAACATCCACCCCAGCATCATCATTACTGGTTATCAGGCGGCGGCCGAGAAGGCCCTAGAGGCCCTTGAGGTGGCTTCCATCGATGTTGACATGGATGACCACGAGACCCTCATGAAGCTGTCAAACACCAGCATCAGAGGCAAGGCGGTCAGCAACGCAAGGGATCACCTTAGCGGGGTCGTCATCGACAGTATCAAGCAGATCATTGAGCACCGTAACGGCGACGTAATCGCCGACGTTGACAACGTCCAGATTGTGAAGAAGGAAGGCGCGAGTCTCCGGGAAACCGCTCTGGTCAAGGGAATCATCGTCGACAAGGAAGTCGTCCACGCGGGCATGCCCAAGAAGATCAAGGGAGCCAAGATCGCGCTAATCGATACACCCCTCGAAGTCAAGAAAACAGAGTTCGACGCAGAGATCAGGATCACCAGCCCCGAGAGCATCAAGGCATTCCTAGACCAGGAATCCGATATGCTCAAGAAGAAGGTGGATCAGGTTGTCGCCACTGGCGCAAACGTCGTTTTCTGCCAGAAGGGCATCGACGACATGGCACAGCATTACTTAGCCAAGGCTGGCGTGCTGGGCTCAAGGCGTGTCAAGAAGAGCGACATGGAGAAGCTGGCAAAGGCCACGGGCGGTAAGGTTGTCAACAATCTGGCTGACCTAAAGGTCGAGGACTTGGGTCTATGTGGCTCGGTCGAGGAGAAGAAGGTCGGAAACGACAAGATGATCTTCGTCGAGGAGTGCAAGGACCCACAGGCCGTAGCTATCTTCATCAGGGCAGGACTTGAGAGGATGCTGGACGAGGCAGAGCGCGCACTGAACGACGCCCTCTACGTCATCTCTGACGTTGCCGAGGTACCCCAGATGGTATCAGGCGGCGGAAGTATCGAGATGGAGATGGCCAAGGCGGTACGCGAGCACGCGGCATCAGTCGGTGGACGTGAGCAACTGGCCATCGAGGCATTCGCAGAGGCACTTGAGGTAATCCCCAGAACACTCAGCGAAAACGCTGGCCTTGACATACTGGACACAATGGTCGCTATGAAGGCGGCACACGCCAAGAAGGGCGGCGCATCGATGGGAGTCAACGTCTTTGGCGAAGGCGTCATCGATATGTTGGCTGAAGGCGTCGTTGAACCCAAGGTCGTCAAGGAACAGGCCATCAAGAGCGGTATCGAGGTCGCGTCAATGATCCTCAGGATCGATGATGTGGTCGCGGCGCGTTCCGGCGGAATGGGTGGCCCAGGCGGCCCACCCGGCGGTATGCCTGACGATATGGACATGTAAGTCCACCCCTAACTCAATTTTATTTTTTTTCTTTACATAAATATCATTTTCACTCAAAACTACCTTTTTTGATGGTCAATACAAGTAAAAAATTAATTAGAATTGAGTTATTATTCCGAACTTTTTTTTAATTTCTATCTGCATATTTTCTTTACAAGTTTCGCTACTTAGGAAATAGGAGACCCACAGACCGTTGACCCCCATCGACAAGGATTATTTGGCATTGTTCAATGACTTCCCTGATGGCCTTTTCAGGATAGATCTGGCTGGAAAGTATATTCTTGTCAACGAACTTTACGCCGAGATCTTTGGTTACACACCGGAAGAGATGCTTGCGAAAGACTTCGATATCTGGAAGACATGGGCTATCGAGGACGAGATACGTCTTCTCCTCAGCGAGGCTAAGAAGCGGGACATCAAGGGGATTGTCGTCAGGTCAAAGTCCCGTATAGATACTATGGGCTACATAGAGTTGTCAATAGGAGTCAGCAGAGATGATAACGACGTTATCACCGGCTATGAAGGGCGAGCCAGGGACATCACGCTGCGATACGAGGCCATGAACTCGGAAGTTGAGGCCCGTAGGAACGCGGAGTTCCTCGTAGACCTCATGGCCCATGACCTGACCAATATCCACCATGGTATGCAGATGCCGCTAGAGTTCATACTTGGTGACAGCGATTTTCCGGAAAAATACCGGAAGCCATTGGAATTATCCGTGGCGCAGCTGCACTATGCGACAGACCTCATAAAGAACGTGAAGAGGCTCCAGAGGGTGCTCGGTGGGGGCAACAATCTTTCGACGAAAAACCTGTACAAAGAGCTGATGGATGCAGCGGCAACCGCCCAGAGAGCCTATCCTGCGAAAGTGCTGGACTTTGAGCTGATGTTTAAATCGGATGAACACTGGGTTCTGGCGGATAACCTCCTCGTGGATCTGTTTTTCAACCTGTTCCATAACGCCCTCAAACATGACAGGGAGGCAACTGTCAGGATAAAAGTCGAGGCTAAACAAAACGCTGACGATAACCTCATCGATATCCACATCATCGACTACGGTCCAGGGGTGCCTGATGTCGAGAAGAAGAGAATCCTCCAGAGGCGCATGGGTGCAAAGGGCTCAGGGATAGGCCTGACTATCGTAAACTATCTGCTGGACAAGTACGACGGCTCGATAAGGGTTGTTGATAGGGTACCCGGTGAACTGCAAATGGGTAGCGACTTCATAGTGACGCTGAGAAGGGGGATGTAAAGTGATCAAAATCCTCCTAGTTGACGACGACAGGTATCTTCAGGAAGTGTACATGACCCTGTTCCCCCTTGGAGGCATTGATGTGATCTCCCAGGCATACGATGGAATTCAGGCCGTTGAGAACTATAATCGGCTCGATGA
>Ga0209361_1001356_pt1 | contig 16736 bp, 18 predicted proteins | sample SaaInlV_200m_DNA_3_FD_184657 | JGI IMG/M metagenome (GOLD analysis project Ga0209361, IMG submission 184657) | Marine microbial communities from expanding oxygen minimum zones in the Saanich Inlet - SI037_S4LV_200m_DNA (SPAdes) (version 2) | ecosystem: Environmental > Aquatic > Marine >... | reverse complement strand
ACAAGAAAAACTAAGATCTCACCGAGGTCTAAAGTTACCTAAAAGAAGAGTTTTAATTGCTCACTTCCTAAGCTCCAAACAGTGAGTCTTTTGAATCAAAAAACCAACGCAAATTTTCCCTTAACCCAAGATTCTTTTAACAGCAGAGGAAGAAGAAAAGGGTCGACCACTCACTGAAGAGGAATTAACCACCTACAGAATAGCAATGAGATTTGGAAACAAAACCGGCAATCAATGGATTGTTAGCTTAAGCCCTAAAGACTATCGAGTTACAAATCCACGTTTAAAAGATGGAGTTGCACAATTTTATGAAATGCACTCTGGAAAATATGATAATCCTGTTTACACAATAGAGCCAGACTTAGCTTTTCCAGTACCAGATGATGTGAATTACATTAATGCTCAAGGTACAGAAGTGCAACCCAATGAAAAGATTGGTGGAATTATCTGTCAAAATTCTGATGGTTCAGCTGCAATCCGTACTAGCTTATCTAACCAAAAAGCACCTGAGTTTACTTCAACCAATGAAGGTCTTCAAATTGGAGATGAAACTTGGTATCTCTACGCATTAGTATCTAAAGATAAAAATCGTGCGTTTAACTATGACGCTTTTTATCGACAAGAGAAACCAAACCAAGTTAAAGTCTTGGAGCTAGCTGATTTTAAGATTTAGCCTTAATTAAGGTTAGGAAGTGTTGATCTTACCCATGCTACAATACTCTCATGTCTGATATTTTTTCTGTCAAAGAATTCAACTTCCCCTACACTGATTACCGTTTCCCCGGCCAAGCCAATGACGAGACCATTCTTTATATCCAACGTGAAAACCCAGCTATCCTCTGGTCACATCGCATCTTAGTCATTCTGGTTAGTAGCTTAATTTTTGGACTAGTAGCTTGGATCTCAGGATTTTTAAATACTAAATTTGGAGTCAAAGTCCCAGCTATCATCCCTACCATCACTTTCTTTTCAGCAGTAGGAATAGGAGTGTTCGGCTGGTGGTGGGCCAGCGCGCTGTGGCGAAAAAGCATTGGTCTAATTACCACTAAAAGACTGACTAAGTTTATCTTCACCACTCCTTTTAATCGTCACAATTTTTCATTACCTTTAGATATGGTGGTTGATACTGGCGCTTATAGAAAAGGTTTCAAGCAGGCAATATTTCAGCTCGAAACATTTACTGCTCGTTCCAGCGCTTCAAGCTCAGGGATGTCGACTGATAATCCCGCTCGAATTAATAAAAAATATTTTTACTTAGAAAACATCAAATTTGCCGAAGATCTACAGCACTATATTAATAAGCTCCTCTACGCCTATCGCCATCACTTAGATCAAATCCAAACTTTTAGACCATTTATCCACCAAAAATACGGCAATCGTGAAGATTTAATGACAAAATATCCAAACTATTGGAGTTAAAACTAATCTTTTTTGACAAATCTAGGGCTAGTTCGACTAACTTCTTCGAAGGTGCCGTCTAGTTTCAAATAATAAGTTTCTACATCAACACCTTGTTCTAAAGCCTCGATCTTCTCTTCTGCTTTTATCAAATCTGCTTTAATTTTTTCCTCAGTTCCTTCATCCCCATAAGCCCCACAATCTTCATGATTAACTAGCACTACTTTCTTAATATGATGTAAATCGTGTGACAACTCTATTTGCTCCATCACATGATAAAAATCTTTGGCTCCACCGGCATAAAGCATCCGATCAAAATTATACTCACCTAGATAGGTATCTGCCCAAGCATTGATGTGCTCTTGGATCCGAAAATCAATACAGGAAACAATAATTGCATTGCAAGAAATGTCAGGCATAGACTCAAAGTATAACAAAGGAAACTAAAAAAATTAACTAGCCATAAAACCAAAGCTTTCTAAAACTTTTTGGTTTTTCTCAGCCATGTCTTTACCCAATTCACCATCAGTTTCAAAAACAAAATCTAAATCCATCTTAGCTTGTTTCTTATAAAACTCGACTTGAGTAGTAATAAATTCTTTGGCTAATTTTTTATCAACTGAGCTGACCCATTCAGCAGAGATCACATAATGACCTAAGTGATAAGTTTGCTCACCACCGGCGAGAGTAAAACAGATGTTGTTGGCAATATGAATTCCTTTAGGTCTAACCATATGACCTTTAATGCCATGCTTAAGTTGTTTGGGATCTGCAAACGGAGTAAAACCAGCATAAGCGAGCTCATTTTCATCAGCTAAAGCCTCAATTTGCTGCTGCATACTCGCATCAGTCTGCTCCCAATCACTCAGCTCCAAATGGTTTTTAACCCATTCGTTCTCAGCACTTGCGACAACCATGATATCTTTACCCAATAATTTTTTGAGGGCTTTAGCTACTTGAGGAAAACCGGTCATTTTAAAACCAGCTCCTAAGATTCCTAAACGAGTCCCTTCATTGATTTGTACACCTTCATCTCCACAAGTAATTACGTATGCCATATAGATGTATTATAGCACTGAATAGGTATTTTTTCCAGATAAGAAGGAATAATTATTCTTTTTGAGTCATGCTTTGAACTGCTTGGAGATATGCTTCCATATCTTGCTCCACTTTTTCCCAATCACCGTCAGCTTCGCGGATAGCGTTGAACAGTAAGTTCATGTCTATTAAAAGTTGGTCGTCAGTGACGATCATGCGTTGTTTGGCCATATGCTTGTAGTATACCTTAATATTTTTTATTAGTTTAAGTTTATTTTCATTCCTGACTCTTGATTACTCATAGTCATTCATGAAAAAACTAAACTAAATATTTCTCTACTTATATCCAACTGGGACTTCAGTCAAGATTGGGCTTAAGCTCATGCGGCGTCGTTCTGGATCAACACTTTCAACAGTGATCGTTACCTCGATGCCTTTTTCATAAACAACATCTGGGCTAAGTTTACTAGCATGAATCAAACCATCGACTCCATCCTCAACATTCACAAAGACTCCAAATGGTTCAACTCTAGTGACTGTTCCAGTTAAGGTCGTACCCACTGGATAGCCCTTATCGATTTCTTTCCAAGGATCATCTGAGAGTTGTTTGACTGACAAATTAAGTTTGTTAGTTTTTTCATCAACACCTAGAACTTTAACTTTAAGCCTATCGCCAACGTGGTGATAATTCTTAGGATGATCAACTTTCTCCCATGAAATTTCAGAAATATGGACTAAGCCCTCAATGTGCCCAATACTATCTTTTTTGCTACCGACTGGGATTTCCACAGTCACAAATAGACCAAAATGCATCACTCCAGAAACTATTCCTTCGTAAACAGCACCTGATTCCACTGCGGTCAGAGCTGAATCTCGAAGTGCCAACTCATCGGCTTCAGAAACATGCCTCTCTGAGAAAATAAGACGATTTTTTTCACGATCAACTTCAATAGCTTTAACTTGAAAATCTTTATTAAGTAAATCATTAATTCTGCCCATGAAATCTTTACCAAACTGACTAGAAGGCACAAAACCTCTCACACCACTGACTTCAACAATCATACCGCCTTTGTTGGTCTCAATCCCTCGAGCTGTGAGCTCGCTATCACCTTCCAGTGACTCTTCAAAAATTTCCCATTTTGCGTCAACTGCTGCCTGTCTAAGAGAAACTGGGATGTATCCACCTCGAGAACTATCTTCAGAAACAACCGTCACTTCTATTTTTTGACCTTCTTTAAGCTCATCAATATAGTCTTGGGCTATCTCAAACTCACGACTACCGACTGAAGCTAAAGTCTTGGCATTAATATCAATGATTAAAGCATTTTTCTGCTTTTCAACAATGGTGCCGGTAATCCGCTCATCTTTATGAGGTACAACAATAGCTTGATCTACTTGCTTAAGTAGTTCTGCCATTGATTGTGGTTTCTTAGATTTGGGAGTCTTCGCTGCTGCCTTGGTTTTTTTGGGTTTATCGTCCTTGGTGCTCATAGTACATGTGTTCCCCTTTCGATTGGAATAGGGTACAGTATACCATATTAGTATCTAGTTTCCAGAGGTTACTATGAAACTTCGTCTTCCCAAAGTGAGTGATGTTAGAAATAAGACTGTCTTAGTCAGAGTTGACTATAATGTCCCTCTTAAATTAATAGATGGAAAATACCAAGTCGCAGGAGATCGCCGATTAAAAGCATCGTTAGAAACAATCAATTTCCTCAAAAAGAATCAAGCCAAAATAATCTTAATGACTCATGTTGGTCGGCCAGGTGGAAAACCTGATCAAAAATTTAGTTCAAAGCCAATTGCTGACTACATGACTCAAGAGCTTCAAATCCCAACTCTATGGGTTGATGATTGCATTGGTGAATCAGCCAAAATAATAGTAGATAAAATGAAGTCCGGAGAAGTACTGCTTTTAGAAAACACTCGATTTTATGCTGAAGAAAAAAAGAATGATTTGAGATTTGCAAAAAAAATGGCCGCCTTAGCTGATGTCTATATCAATGATGCTTTTTCTAATTCTCATCGAAATCATGCCTCAATGGTGGGAGTCACCAAATACTTACCTAGCTTTGCTGGTTTTCATCTACAGATAGAAGTCAAAACACTCCTAAAACTAATGACTAATCCACAGAGACCATTCTTTGCCGTGGTGGGTGGAGCCAAAATCTCTGACAAAATCGCTGTCCTCGAAAAGCTATTAAAAGTAGCCGATGCAGTCTTGGTCGGTGGTGGCGTCGCTAATAATTTCTTAAAGGCAGAAGATATAGAGATCTACAAGTCATATCTTCAAGACGCACCAGCTGATTTAAAAAAAGAAGGAGTTGATTACGTCAAACTTGCAGATAAATTAATTGAAGAAACAAAAAACTATAAGATTCTCAAAGATGGCTATGTGCCATTGCCTAAAATTATTTACCCACTAGATGTAGTAGCTGCTGCCTCACCTGAGTCCACTAAGACTCAAATAATTGACTTAACTAATGGCGAGACAGATCAAATAGATAACAAAGATTTAATGTATCTAGATATTGGTCCAAAAACTACTCGCCTCTATCAAGAATTAATTACTCAAGCAAAATCAGTTTTCTGGAATGGCCCCATGGGATACTTTGAAAAAGAACCATTTAAAAAAGGCACTACTGGCATTGCTAAATCACTAGCAGCAGCAACTACTAATAAAACAACTACTGTTATTGGTGGTGGAGACACAATTAAAACAATTGCTGACTTGGGATTAGCTGAAAAATATACTTATGTTTCAACTGCTGGCGGAGCTGGGCTATTATTTTTAGCAGGACAAGATTTGCCCGCTCTTAAGCCCTTGACGGTGACCACCTGATAAGACTATTCTTAATAGAATAAGAGATTTTTATGTCCAATATTGCTCCCATAAATCCCAGTCAGCCGATGCCTAGTTCTGTTCCAAAAAAAGTTGACCAGATTCCCACCGAGTCTCCGTCTAAAAAGATGGGGCGAAAAGACCTTTCAAAGAAAAAAATGAAATGGAATTATGTTATCGGCGGAATCCTCCTCCTACTATTAGTATTAGGTGGTGGGGCTGGTTATTGGCTCACTCAACAAAATCAAGACATTAGGCAGCAGGCTAGTGGTGGTGCGGATCCTTATTGTGGCTCTGGATATTATCAATGCAACCGAGATGGTGGTTGTTGTCCCATTGGTGGAGATAGTTGTGGTGATGGTACATGCAATAATGGCGAAACTTGCTCTAGCTGTAGTCAAGATTGTGGAAGTTGTAATCCTTCTCCCGACCCATCTCCATCTCCAGACCCTTCACCATCTCCCTCACCAAGCCCATCTCCCTCACCAAGCCCATCTCCCTCACCTAGTCCAAGTGCATCACCTAGTGCAAGTCCAAGTGCATCACCTAGTGCAAGTCCAAGTGCATCACCTAGTGTGAGTCCTTCACCAAGTCCTTCTCCGAGTGCGAGTCCATCATCATCTCCAGACTCTTCACCATCTTCAAGCCCAGTGATTACCTACTCTTGTAACTCATCCTGCAGCAACAACTCTCAATGCCAAACTACTAACTCCAGTTATGTTTGTTATCAAAGTAAGTGCCGTTTAGATAGTAATCCTACTAGTGATCAGTGTGCTGCTACTACCAGTACTGCAACCCAACCTGATTTGCCTACAGAGCTACCTGCCTCAGGATCTGAAGATGTCATCAACTGGTTTAAAGCTGGACTTGGAGTATTGGGAATAGGTACTGTATTATTACTATTACTTTAAAATAATGATCAATAATCAACCTCAGGTAACCAATCCATCAATTCAAGAATCAGCCACAACTGGACTTAACAATAGTAATTCTCAACCAAATAAGAAAAAAACATATATTATTGGGGCTGTATTGATAGCCATACTCATAATTGGCTTAGCTGCTACGTACTTATTAGGACAACAAAATCAAGATATTAGACAACAAGCTAATACTTGTACTGAGCAATGCCCTGGAACAGATGGAATCTTGCGTAGCTGTCACCCTCCGGAATCAGATGGTAGCTCCAACGATAGTGGCTGTAGCTCTGCATTCATAGGTAGAGTAGAAACTTGTGGTCCAGCTTTCACTGAATTTTGTTGTAATGGGAATAGTTGGACAACTAATATGGCTCTCTGTGCCCCATCACCAAGTCCTAGTCCCTCGCCAACACCTACTCCGACTCCTACGCCAAGCCCAAGTCCTAGCCCGTCACCTACTCCAACTCCTAGTCCAAGTGCGTCACCTAGTGTGAGTCCTTCACCAAGTCCTAGCCCGTCTCCTTCACCAAGTCCAAGTGCGTCACCTAGCGTGAGTCCTTCACCAAGTCCTAGCCCAGTGACCACCTACTATTGTAATTCAACCTGTAGCTCCAACTCCCAATGCCAAACTACTAACTCTAACTATGTCTGTTATCAAAGTAAGTGCCGTTTAGATAGTAATCCTACTAGTGATCAATGTGCTGCTACTACCAGTACTACCACCCAACCTGACCTACCTACAGAACTACCTGCCTCAGGATCTGAAGATGTTATCAACTGGTTTAAAGCTGGACTTGGAGTACTTGGAATTGGTACAGCACTACTACTCCTGCTTTAATTTACTTTTCTTTTTCTCTTTGACGCAAGGCATGTATTATGAGTATCATTAGTGTAGGCACTAAAAGGCGCTTATATTTACGATTAATGATAGAAAATAAAATACCCACTACTAAAAAGAGTTCAAGCAAATCTAAATATATTTTAGGAGCGGTATTACTGGTAATGCTAATGGCGGGCTTAACTGCCACCTATTGGCTCACCCAACAGAGTCAGGATATCCGTCAGCAAGCTAGTGAAACTGACTATACAGTCGGAACAACTGGATATAACTATGATACTGGAGAATGGCTAATACCAGGAACTGCAGCCTGGACTTCAGCTATAGCTAATGGAGAAACAATCGCAGGAGCATACTACGGAGATAACGGCAAGATATATATGATTGGTGGGACTGAAGCAGGGTGGGTTAAGTTTGCTGTTGAGCACTATGATGATCCAAGTTTTATAGAGGCATTAAACTCATCCTTCTCTAATCCAAGTGACGGAAATGACACTAGACAAAGAATCATCACTCCCAGAATAAAATGCGGTGGGACTGGCTACAACCAAGCTAACTGCAGTGAAGGAAGCACTTTTATTACATATGATGGAATGAGGCTTAATGGCACTTGGATTAATGGTTATTTTTACATAGACAGCAATGCATTAATAACATTAAACAATGCTGGTTTAACTTGGGTACCAACTGGCACTGGTTGTGGTGACACAGCAAACGATCAAATAGACTGCAATGTCTGGCATTTTACTAGCTGTTTACATCAAGGAAGTGGCGTTAATGGTCAAGGTTGTGATGTTGCACCTCCAAATGATGATCCAGATCCTTCTCCTTCACCAAGCCCATCTCCTAGCCCTTCACCATCACCAGGCCCACAATGCCTAGATATCACTATGGACAATCCAGAGGCAGAACTAGGAGACCAAACAACATTTACTTGTGGAGCAGTTACTGGCGCTGATCACTATGTTTTCCGAATCATGAGTCCAGATGGAATCACCCATGACCTAGATGCGACTGGTCAGATCTCAGCTGCATATATCATTGATCAAGCTGGACCACACACAGCTCAGTGTCAAATCTGTACTGGCACTGCAGGTACAACTTGTCACGCATGGGAGCCACTACCAGATTTACAATAAAAATATATGATAAACGCTAGCAATAACACACCAGCCTCAAATAGAAAAAAATACATGGATGTCTTTGGTGGTAAAAGCAACCAAAAAAATAGTCAAGGTAGTGCTCCATCCGAAGAGATCAAGCAAGAAACTAAGGTTGAAAGACCAGTTGAGAAACCCAAAGCATCCTTCATGCCGTCATCAGTAAATGAAAAAGTTGCTGATAATAATGTTAAAGAAAAAATTAACAACACTAACTCTATTAAGAAATCTAAGAAAATTTTCGGTCTAGATGCAAAATCAGTAGTGGCTGTAGTTAGTATCTCCCTCTTTTTCGTCTTCTCCATGGCAGGTGTACTAATTTCATTGCAGCAAAGAATGAATCCAGATCAAGTCGCTGTACCAACCGCTCCAAAGTCTCAGCCAGCAGCAGCTGAAGTAATTGAGACTCCAGATAGCGGCAGCTGTTCTTTAGCTTTCAGCATAATTGAGCCATCACCAAGTCCTAGTGTCAGTCCTTCAGTTTCACCCTCTCCTAGCCCAAGTGTTAGTCCCACGCCAAGCCCAACACCTAGTGTGAGCCCTTCTCCAAGTCCAACACCTTCTCCAACCCCGAGTGTCTCTCCCAGCCCTTCACCAACTACTTATGACTGTAACAGTGACTGTGAAAACAATGAACAGTGTGAGTCCGCCAATGCTGACTACATCTGTAGCTCGACATACGATGATAAATGCCGCCTAGATAGCTATCCTGAAAGTGAGATTTGTGAACCTCAGGAAGATGAATATGCTTGTAATAGTGAGTGTGAAAACAATGAACAATGTGAAACTGCTAGTAGTGACTACATCTGCTACCAAAACAACTGCCGCCTAGACAGCAATCCTAGTGCTGAGAATTGCCAACCTCCAAGCTATGAACCACCAGTAATTGGCTGCAATGATGCCTGTGTGACTAATGCTGACTGTGATAACACTGAGCACATTTGCTATAACGACGCCTGTAGGTTAGCGGTAAATCCAACCAGTAGTACTTGTTCTATTGCCCAAACTACCACTACTTACCAACCCACTAAAGGACAACCTGCTTTACCAGTAGAATTGCCACAAAGTGGCTCCAATGCAATCTTGGACTGGTTCAAAGCTGGTATAGGAGTGATGGGTATCGGTGCAGTCCTACTGTTACTCTTGTAAGCCTGTTATAATTTCCCTCATCAAAACAATTGATTGGAGCCGGTAGCTCAGTGGTAGAGCGGTAAGCTTATACCTTACTGGTCGGGGGTTCGAATCCCTCCCGGCTCACATTTTTTTGGTGTAAAATATAGATAGATTAATTATGAAAAAAAAACTCAATAAAATTACTAATTCTTCATTAGAATTCTTCAAAAAAAACTGGAAAAAAATATCGATTGGTTTTGCTATTGCACTTACAATCGGTGGATTGCGATATAAAAAGATACAAGCCGATAAACCCCAATTAACTTTTGAGAGTCCTCGATACCAAAATTTAACTAAGGTTTTAGAAGTATCTGGAGTGGTTGATGCTAAGGAAAAAGCTAATCTGAGGTTTGCGGCTGGTGGAAAAGTGGTCTATCTAGGAGCTAAAGAAGGCGACTGGGTTAAAAAATGGCAAACTATTGCTACTATTGATAAAAGAACTCTTCAAAAACAACTCCAACAAAACCTTAATCTATACATGAAAGAACGTTGGGATTGGGAATCTACTCAAGATGTCACTGATTATAGTACTGAAACTCTAGATACTCGCAAGGTCATCGATAAAGAACAATGGGATCTCAATAATGAAGTTCTTGATGTTGAAATAAATAATATTGCCATCACCAATACAGTCCTTTCAGCCCCGTTCGCTGGTATTTTAGTTGGCTCACCCACCAGTGTGACTGGAGTTAATTTACTAGCAACAGATGCTTTTGAGCTAGTTAACCCAGAAACTTTGGTTTTTAAAGCATTAGTAGATGAAGCTGATATTTCATTAGTTGAGCCTGGTCAAAGTGCTAAAATTTCTCTAGATTCTTATCCTGATGAGGACATGCAAACTCAAGTCAACTATGTGGCTTATAAAAGCATTGCCTCTTCCACCGGTACTATTTTTATAGTTGAGCTTCCAGTCTCAGTATTGGGTGAGAATGATTCTACAATCGCCACTGGTCAAAGTTTAATTAATAAATATCGACTGGGAATGAATGGCGATGTCAGCATTGAGTTAGAGACAAAAGACAATATTCTCACTATTCCTTTTGAATCCACCCGGGAGCGAGATGGCCAGGTATTCGTAGACATCAAATCAGATGATGCAGAAGAAGGGTATATTGAACGTGAAATTCAAATTGACTTAGAAACAGAAGATTATGTGGAGGTTCTATCAGGATTGGATGAAACAGACCAAGTCTTAATTCCAGAAAATTAAAATCGTTCTTTATGTCAATTCTTGAACTCAAAGAAGTTTCTAAACATTACCAAATTGGAGAGATCACCATTAAGGCGCTAAACAAGCTTTCTTTTAAGATCGAGCCGGGTGAGTTTGTGGCAGTCATGGGCCCTTCTGGATCTGGTAAATCTACTTTTTTGCAAATTGCTAGCATTTTGGCTGAGCCTTCAAGTGGGATCATTAAGCTTAAGGGCAAAGATGTCACTCATCACGATGAAAAAGAACGTGCTAGATTACGAAATCAAGAAATTGGCTTTGTTTTTCAACAATTTAATTTATTAGCTAAAACATCTGCTCTAGACAATGTTGCTCTGCCTTTGGTCTATGCCGGAGAAAGCGATGAATCAAAAAAAACAAAAGCCACTAGAATGCTCAATCTAGTGGGACTAGGAGATCGACTCAGTAATGCGCCCAATCAACTTTCTGGTGGCCAACAACAACGAGTCGCTATTGCTCGAGCCCTAGTAAATGATCCCGCCATTATTTTTGCTGATGAGCCAACTGGCAACTTAGATTCACAGAGTGGCCAGGAAATTAAAGAACTCTTCTCTAAGCTCCATAAGCAAGGTAAAACCATCATTATGGTTACTCATGAAGAAGATGTGGCTAGTATTGCCAAGAGATTAATTCATATCAATGATGGACAGATTGTGAGCGATAAAAGGATTTAACTATGTCTCAACCTGTAAAAATGGAGCTTAAGAATATCTTTTTAACTGCTGTTAAAGCTCTGTGGATTAATAAAGCGCGCTCTTTTCTGACTATGCTTGGGGTTATTATTGGCGTAGGCTCAGTAGTTCTCCTGACTAGTATCGGCACTGGCCTCCAGCTCTATGTACAACAACAATTTGCTGATCTAGGAACCAACACTCTCTTTGTTGTTCCTGGAGATCCATTTGGTGGCGGAGGTGGCTTTGGCGATCAAGCCACAACTTTTATTGAAAGCGCTCAAGGAAAAATTAAACCACGTCATCTTGATGTAATATTACGAAAGAACCGAGATATTATTAGTGATGGAGCCGTCACTGCTTTGGGAGCAGGCAGCGTCAAATATAAAGAAGAAAGTCGCAAAACTACTCTTCTGGGAGTAACTCCTAATTATGAAAAGGTAAATAATTTTGATGCCACTAAAGGAAATTGGTTTAGTGATAATGACAATGAGCGCAGTCGTCGAATTGTGATGCTAGGCTCCAAAATTGCTGAAGAGCTTTTTGGTCAAATCGATCCAGTCAGTAAACAGATTAAAATTGAGGGCCAGAGCTATCGAGTAGCTGGAGTTTTAAAGACTAAGGGTGGTTTTGGAGGACCGAGTTTTGACAATTATGTCTATATGCCAATCAACACCCTCTTTGATGAATTTAATACCGAAATAATTGATAGTTTTATCCTTAAGATTAAAGATGAAAACCAGATTGAAGAAGCCATTGAACGAATTGAAAGTACTATGTATGGCGAAAACTTAAAAGAAGGTGATTTTACAGTCTTTGATCAAACTCAACTTCTTGACACCATCAACAATATCTTGGGAATACTTACTGCCGGCCTAGGAGCTATTTCAGCCATCTCTTTGGTTGTGGGTGGAATCGGGATTATGAATATTATGCTAGTATCAGTTTCTGAGAGAACTCGCGAAATTGGGCTACGTAAAGCGCTTGGAGCCACACCTAATGTGATCCTGATCCAATTTTTATTTGAAGCAGCACTACTATCCTTAGTAGGTGGCATGATTGGAGTTGGAATTGCCTATGTTGGATCACTATTTATTCAACAGTGGTTCCCTGCTCAAGTAACTACGGGCGCCGTCATCTTAGCTTTTGGTGTCTCAACTATTGTTGGCCTTGTCTTTGGAGCTGCTCCAGCTAGTAGAGCCTCTAAACTCTCTCCAATTGAAGCTCTCAGGTACGAATAAGATATAGCTTGACAATGCATACAATAGTATTATAATTGTATGCATTATGAGAACAGTTCTGCAAATACCAATGAATAGAAGTGTCAGGCTAAAGGCCAATAGCTTAGCTAGTGAGATGGGATTTTCTTCTTTACAAGAACTAATGCGGGTTGTCCTTAACCAACTTCTTAAAAAAGAATTAGTATTAAGTATTCAGAAACCTCACAATCTTTCTAACAAAAGTAAGCTTCGTTACCAACAAATGGATAATGACTTTAAACAAGGTGAAAAAATAGAAGAAGCCTCCTCTGTCTCAGAGTTGATGAGTCAACTCAAGAATGACGATTAAGTACCATAAAACCTTCAGGAAACACTTTAAAAAAAGAATTGCTAATAATCCAAAGCTAGTCAATCAATTTGAGAAAAGACTAAATGAGTTAATACTTGACCAAAGCAACCCTTTACTCAGGAATCATTCTCTAAAAGGGTCAAGGCAATCTTATTGGTCTTTTTCTATAACAGGTGATATTCGAGTTATATACAAAAAAATTAATAACAATATAATTCAACTATATGACATTGGAAGCCACAACCAAGTTTATTAATTTCAGAGCAAAATAAGTATGACTAAAATCCTCATTAGAATTTTATTTTTAGCCTCGATAGTTGGTGGTGGAATTTTCTTTGCTAAGCAAAAAGAAATTGCCAAAAACTCAAAAGTTGTAACTGACATAGAAGACAAGAGAGAGCAAATCCAAGGCTCAGTTAAGGGTGTTACTGATACCGTCAGTGAGCAAACTCAAGAACTAACTACTCGTGGCCAAGAAGTGAGTGAGCATATTAGCAAGATTTTAGAGTCTTACATCAAGCCCACTGACTCCGTCACAAATGACTCAGATAACAACAACTCTAGTGAGAGTAGTAGTTCAAATGAAAGCAATTCTTCTAATGATGAAGGTGAAGTAGACAAACCAATTTATGAAGAAACTTTAGATTACGGACGATATTTATATTGCCAACAGGTCATCAAAGATTATGACACTCAACATCCTTAATTCTTGAATTTACAAATTCGCCCGGACTTTGATCTCTGCCTCTATCTGAGCTTTATCAACTCCATACTTAAGCCTAGATAATTGTCTAATCATCTCTGCTAGTTTAGGGTTTCGGAGAGCATTCTGTGCATCCATATCCTTCTCAAGTGACATACTAAATGGTGGAACTGGCTCATTATTAACAATGGTTTTTATATAAACGTGATACTTCTCAATGTTGGATAGATCAGTTTCATTAAAGACTGGCACAAACTCATGTTGGAGGAAATTAGCGTCTGTGACTCCGATTCTAAAACTAACCATCGTACCCACATTACCAAAAACAGCATTCTTCACTTCCTCATCAATCTGACTAATATACTGATTAGCTACAATTAGATTCAGCCGATATTTACGAGCTTCAGATAGAATCACCGCAAAATCTTCAGTGGCAAAGTTCTGAAACTCATCAACATATAGGAAAAAATCTGGTCTATTCTCCATCGCTGTATTCTGACGACTCATGGCAGCGGTCAACACCTTAGGCACTAAAATTAATCCTAAAAACTTAGCGTCTTCTTCACCCAGAATTCCCTTAGACAGATTACATAAAATAATCTTTTTACTATCCATTGCTTCTCTAAAATCAAAAGCGCTCTTAGGCTGCCCAATGATATTACGCATGGTTTTATTGGTCACAAATCGGCCAAATTTAGACACAATGTAATCAAGTACCTCTGACTTATGAAAGTCTGAAGTCTGCGCCATCTGGTCAGTCCAGTAACGCTTGACCATTGGATCTTTCACGTAAGGCAAATACTCCTCAACTAGCTTAGCATCTGTCATCACCCTTACCAACTCCACAAAAGTAGCTCCGGGGCGAGACATAATAGTCAGCATCGCATTTCTAATTGCATGCTCAAACCGAGGCCCAATAATACCAGTTCGATGTGGATCGTAAAGCTTGTACATCAAGTTAATGACGCTTCCAGCCACAAAATGCATCTGATCTTCAGTTTCTGCCTCCATAATGTTCATCCCCATTGGCCGCTCTAGATCAGAAGGATTAAAGTAAATCACATCTTCTGCCCTTTCTGGCGGCATCAGCTCCAAAATATCCTCCACAAAATCTCCATGAGGATCGATAGCACAGACCCCATGACCAGCCTCTATATCCTGCAGAATTAATTCTTTTAAATACTCTGACTTACCAGTACCAGTTTTACCAACAATATAAGAATGGCGGCGGCGATCATCAAGGCCCATATGAACCCCACGCTCTTCACCACGATAAAAAGATTTACCTAGATAGATGCCATGACTGGGAATCTCATTAGGAGCTGGCGCAGTCTTGGCATTGAGTTGCTCAATGTGATGTGTTTCAACAGTTTTATTAGGGAAATGAAAAATAGTAGCTAACTCTTCTGTATTTAAAACTGGCGTAGTGCGCTTAAATAGCGGCATGTATCGATATAAAAAATCGATCATAAACAAATGCTTGGGGAAAAACCTAACTTTAGTAAAGTTATTATATCCAGATCTAAATTGAGAAAACACACCCTTAATATTGTTCAAATGTGACTCAGCAGTTGCTTCATTATTAGCTGAGACTACAATCCTAATTGCCACTCTAAAACCAGGCTTTTCTGCTTTAGTAGAGACTGCTTCCATCTCTTTGGGGTCATGACCATAAGTAGCCTTATCTGGATCTGCTTCGCGTTTTTTCTCGTTACTAATATATGATTTACCTTTTTTTTGCCATTTTTTAGAAGCTGGCTCCAACACTATCTGTAAAATTGCTCCCTCACCAAAAGCCATTTTAGACATTGCTGAAGTAATCAATGACAAACCATCAGTGGGCAAATCTTTGTAAGTACGAAGTGGAAAATAACTAGGTTTATCTAATTTTAATGCTTCAAAAGCTACTTTGCCCTTTTCATTAAAAATATTGGCTTCATCTATCTCTTTAATATCTGCTTGTGGATAAGCTCCATGAACTTGCTTTTCAACTAAATCCCTAATATTCCGTGGGCAGTTAATATGAAAGGATATCTTTTCTTGTAAAGCCACAATTTCAAAAGAAAAAATATCTTCTGGCCTCATGAACTGCAGTGGACCAGATTTCTTAAGTGAATAAAGACCAGTAAACATTTGCTCTGCAGCATCAATCTTAATTTCATTATCTCTAGGCAATCGAACTAATAAAGTCACAAAATTTAAGGCATAATTCTCTCGGCGACGATGCTTTAACCATTGAAAGAACATATAGCCAAAGACCGCTAGAAGAGCCAACAGAAGTAGAATTAAAGTACCTCTGACAATCCACTCGAGCATTTGTTGTAATAAAAGATTTAAGTCCATCATTTCTACTCAGCTTCCTTATAAATAACTTCACCCGCAAACATTTTCATAATTTTTTTACTCCACTCAACTAGCCATCTAATACTCAAGTGGAGTGATTTTTTTTGACCAGCTTTTTCTTCCTCAATAGTGATTGGCAAAACAATGACTGGTTTTTTAACTGGTGGATGAGATACTGAAGGAGTGGCTGTTCCATCTGCTATCACTACCTCACTCAATTTTTGATCCTGATGTTTTTCCACTTTTTGTAAATAACTCTCTACTTCCACCGGCAACTCTCCAGAGGTCTCATACTCGACTTGCTGCAGGCCAGCTCCACTTTCAATCGGACTAATATCTGGAGCAACACTGGCAATTGATTCTTTTAAAGAAGCTGTAGTTGGTTGAGCTGGATTTAAAGTATCAGTGACATCAAGAGTCACTTGAGGCACTGCCTGAGCAATTGCTTCAATGCTAGTTTGTTCAACTTCAGTTAAGACTTTATCTAAAACGTCTAACTGACCTTGAGTAGTGTTTACTGACGCCACAGGTTTTAAACTTGGCTTAGGCTGAGTTGAAAACGAGGAACGCAGCCGGCTCATTAGTTGGGCAGGATCATTCATCTAATTATCATAGCATTTGCCAAGTGAGGAGACTAGTAAAGCCTTTAACATACCTTAAGGTTTTTACTCTTGAATTGACCTCGTCAACTTTGATGGAGATTTATCAAAAATGATTGAATTCTAAGGGTTAAGGGAAAATTTGCGTTGGTTTTTTAGTTAGTTTTCATTGATGTTTGGGGTAAATGTGTAATAATTAGCACTTTAAGAGTGCTAAATGGGTATATTTATGAAAAAAAATGGTGTCAGAAATG
>Ga0209361_1001353_pt1 | contig 16771 bp, 15 predicted proteins | sample SaaInlV_200m_DNA_3_FD_184657 | JGI IMG/M metagenome (GOLD analysis project Ga0209361, IMG submission 184657) | Marine microbial communities from expanding oxygen minimum zones in the Saanich Inlet - SI037_S4LV_200m_DNA (SPAdes) (version 2) | ecosystem: Environmental > Aquatic > Marine >... | reverse complement strand
CACGTGGGTCGGTTAGTTGTCCAAAGTGCTTTTCTATCGCCTTCAGTGCTTTTGGGGTCATAGCTATTCTCCTGTTTGCAAGATAGCTATTTTTACCTCAATTTAGATGCAATCGCCCTGCTGCTTCATGGAAACTGATTATTTTGAGTATAATAGAGCCACTATACTTAAACCGTCTGGAGGTAATTTTGTTATGGCAAGTGTAACGTATAAGAATGTCGTCAAGCAATTTGGCGACGTGACCGCTGTCGACAACGTCAATTTTGAAGTTGCAGACAAAGAGTTTTTGGTCTTGGTTGGTCCTTCCGGGTGTGGTAAAACCACCGCGCTCCGTTTGTTGGCTGGGCTTGAAGAGATCACAAGCGGCGAGATTTCAATTGGCGATCGTGTGGTGAATGATGTTGCGCCCAAAGATCGCGATATTGCAATGGTCTTCCAATCCTACGCGCTTTATCCTCATCTTTCAGTCTATGACAATCTTGCCTTTGGGCTTAAGTTGCGCAAGACCCCGAAAGCGGAGATCAAAGAGCGTGTTGAAGAAGCCGCCAAAATTCTCGGTATCGAAGATTTGCTCGGACGTAAACCGCGCCAACTTTCTGGTGGTCAACGCCAGCGTGTAGCGGTGGGACGTGCTATCGTTCGTGACCCCAAAGTCTTTCTCTTTGATGAGCCGCTTTCCAACTTGGATGCAAAATTGCGTGTTCAGATGCGTGCCGAGATCAGCAAGCTGCATCAGCGTTTGCAAACCACGTTCGTGTATGTGACTCACGATCAAGTCGAGGCGATGACAATGGCGACGCGTATCGCCGTGATCAATAAAGGTCTTTTGCAGCAGATAGACACCCCGCAGACGCTTTACGACAATCCCGTTAATCTTTTTGTGGCAGGTTTCATTGGGTCTCCCTCGATGAATTTCTTCCCTGCAAAATTGCGCAAAGATGGCGACAAGATCTTTGTGGACAGTGAAGGCTTTAGTGTAGCTATCCCTGCGGATCACGCTGATATATATAAAAATTATGCAGGGAAAGATGTGATCTTTGGCATTCGCCCTGAAAATATCCACAACCCTGATTTTGTTCCACCGAATACTAAAACGGAACTCGTTCCCGCAAAAGTGGATGTAACCGAGTTGATGGGTAATGAGATTTTCTTGCATTTGGTCAGCGGCGATACCTCTTTTGTCGCGCGAGTTGACCCACGCTCGAACTTTGCGGTTGATCAGGAAGTTCAAGTTGCTTTCGATATGGACAGTGTCCACATTTTCGATGCTGAGACCGAGCAAACTATTCGCTAAGTAAAATTCTCTAAAATAAAAACGCGGAGCTGTTATAAACAGTTCCGCGTTTTTTCTTGTACGTACATCGCCCAATCGTCTACAATATCCGTGTCATTATTTTGGAGGAGCATAATATGTCTGATATTCGTATGAAGAAATTAGCCGATGTTTTGGTCAATTACTCAACCAAAGTTCAGCGCGGTGATTGGGTGCATATCAATGCCAGTGTTTTGGCGCTGCCTTTGGCGAAAGAGGTCATGTCGGCAGTTTTGAAGGCAGGAGGCAATCCTAGTATCACGCTCGAGTCACCCGATCTTGGTGCGAGCTATATCGCCGAAGCGGATGAAGAGCAGTTACGCTGGACGCCGCCCCTGGATATGCATATTATTGACAATGTGGATGTCTGGATCATCGTTGAAGCTCCCGAAAATACGCGTGCGATGACTAATATTGATCCGGAACGCCAGCAGATGCGTAATAGTGCTTACGCCGAATGGATGGATATTTATATGAAACGCTCGGCAGCGGGAGAGCTGCGCTGGGTGATGACCAATTATCCATGCCAGGCATTGGCGCAAGATGCCGAGATGAGCCTCGATGAATATGAAGGTTTTGTCTACGCCGCGACCTTTGCCGATCAGGATGATCCGGTAGCACGTTGGCGAGAGATCTATGAAGCGCAAGAGAAGCTCATTAAATGGCTAGCAGGCAAAAAGTCAGTGGCGATCCGTGGTCCGCATGTCGACTTGACGATGTCCATCGCAGGGCGTTCCTTCATCAACTCTTGCGGTGATGAAAATATGCCCAGTGGCGAAATCTTCACCAGCCCTGTTGAAGATTCGGTCAATGGCTGGGTCGAGTTCAGCTATCCGGCCATCTATCTGGGTGTTGCGGTTGAAGGTGCACGCTTAGAGTTTGAGCAGGGCAAGGTCGTGAAAGCCAGCGCGGAGAAGGGCGAAGAATTCTTACTGAAGATGCTCGATACCGATGCGGGCGCGCGTATTTTGGGCGAGCTGGGCATTGGCACAAATTACGGTATCCGGAAATTTACCAAAAATATTCTCTACGACGAGAAAATTGGCGGGAGCTTCCATTTGGCTGTTGGGAGTGGTTTTCCGGAAGCAGGTGGGAAGAATGAATCCAGCATTCATTGGGATTTGATCAGCGACGCGACGTACGCGACCTCGATGTGGGCAGACGACGAAATTTTTTATCAGAATGGAAAATTTACCGTTTAATCTCGACTGATAAGGTATCCGTTAATACACAGAACTCCCATTGTGATGACGGGAGTTCTTTTAAGAAGGGAAGAAAATAGTTATTGTAGTAAAAACGCCTTAACCGTATCCAGCGTATTGCCAATGCGGTCTTTGTCTAAGCGATAACATTTTGCCCCATCAACACGACGGGCGAGGAGATACCCGGTTGCAGTCAGTTGGGTCAAATGGCGGGATGCGGCAGATTGGCTCAGGTCAAGGGCATTGATGATCTCTGTTGAGCAGCTTTCGCCCTGATTGGAGATGTATTTAAGCATTTGTAGGCGGGTTTCATCTGAGAGTGCATTCAGGCGGACGTAAATATCTGCCTGGCTTAATTCTGGGGCATGGATGGGGGCGTTGTCTGGCAAGCGTGCGCCAAAGATGAAGCCGAGAGAGTTTTCTTCGAAGAATTTTCCCAAATAGGGCCCAACATGCAGGGAGGGGGCAAAGTACAAACCCTCGGCTTCCTGGCATTTCTTTTCCCAGTGTCCGGCACTAAGAGCTTGTCCGGTCACATATTCTGCTGCATCGAAGTTGCCCATTTGGGTGAAATCGACATGCTGAAATGCGTTGACCGCCTTTTGTAAGATTGGTAGAACGCGTTCCCATTCTATAGCGAGATGTTCTTGCCAGTATTTTTGTAAATGTGTAACGATCAATTCTTGCATTGCCGGGGGGTCAACAACATACCCATAAGCCCAGCGTTCGAGATCATCATCGATATATTTGGTACCAAAACGTTCTTCTAAAAAGGCAATGTAGTTATCTTCGCTGGCGATAGCCGTTTCGTTCGTGAATTGCGCTGATATTTCTTTGTGCATGGAAAGCCCAAAATAGCTGTCGATCATTTTGTCGCGTAATGCGATCGGATCCATCTGGGCGAGATGATTTAGATAAACAGGAAAGCTGCTCCAGCGTTGTTGGGGCAAAATGGCATGATAAAAAGCGATCATCACGCGGTAGTGCTGGTGCAGTTCTTCAGGGGATAGTTTTTGCGCAGTTTGGATGACCCAATCGCCAAGGCCAGAAAGCTCTTCAGTTTTGGTTAACAATAAAAGGCTGTGGATCGCATTTTGAACGGGAGCAAGCCCCACCCGGATGCGAGTCCGGGCGGGGGTCTCAATGAAGTTATCAATTGGTGGCACCATAATCTCTCCTCAGAAACAGTTTTCTTTATCTCAGTTATTTGGCTGCATTCGGAAGCATATTACATTCTTCGCGCATTGCCAAGTGATTATAACGTTTCTGCATTTTGGTGCCCAAGGATTCGATGACCTCACCTGTCTTTGAAAGGATGCGATATACACTCAGGGTGAGCTTGCTTTCCGAGGGGAGGGAGAAGCGGTTGTGTTTTTCAGCGGTCGCCATTTTGTCACGACGATACTCTTTGGCTAAAAGCTCATAGTAGTGGAAGGTATTCATTTTTTTCTCCTTTCATGAATCTGTTTCAAATTTCTTTTGCTAAATCCAATTATGCGGAAAATCGGGTAACTTGCATATATATTAGCATTTCTAAAAACCTTTGTCAAGAGGCAGTTTTAGATAATGTTCCATAAAAGATTTTGATCAAAAGAAGGGCTAAGAAGAAATAAAAAACTGCGGAGAGAGAAAGCCTCCGCAGTTTTTACTTTTACCTTGATTTTCTAAAACCTACTCCCCAAAAATCAAATCCGTTGGCATACCAGGTTTTAATTTGCCATCTTTATTACATACCGATAGTTTTACTGCGTATACCGTCGTCTGCCGTTCTTCCTTCGTTTGAACATTACGCGGGGTATACTCTGCCTGATCTGCAATGCGGATTACCGTTGCCTCGAAACTTTCTTCGGGGAAAGAGTCAACCGTTAATATCGCTGAGTCGCCGAGATTGACCTGCCCATAACGATCTTCAGGAATATAGACGGTCACGGTCAGCTCATCCAGTGGGGCGATATTCATTACAGCCAACCCGGCCTGAATGACCTCGCCTACTTCGATGCTGCGGGTCAAGACGACACCGTCGATCGGTGCGCGCGTGACAAGTTTCTCCATCTGCGTCTCGAGCAATTGGATCTGTGCCTCAACTTGCTCGATGGCTTTTTGAGCCTGCCCCAGAGCAGCCTCCGCTTGTTGGACGTTTGCGGCAGCTGCAACAACGCTCGGAGAGAAAGCGCCCGTTTGCAAGGCACGGAGCTGGTCGAGCGCCATATTATAGCGTTCCTGCGCGACGGTCACTTCAGCGCGTGCTTTGAGTACATCTTTGGCAGCCTGTGTGCTGAGCATCTCGTCGTATTCATCTTGACGATCATGTAATGCATCGCGCGCAGCGGTGTAGGCATCTTCTGCGGCGTTGATGACTTCGTCCATATCGTCGTGTGAACTTTGCGAGCGAGAGTAAACATCATGTGCGACGTTATAGGTCGCGCGGCTTTGGGCGAGGATGATTTCCATCTCAAGAAATTTTGCATTATCAAGATTTGCAGCAACGCCTTCAAAGTCTTCCTGCGCTGTGCTTAGCGCGGCTACGGCTGCATCCACTTCGACTTGGGCGGCAGCCAACTCTTCGCTCTGGCTGAAATACCAGGCAGGCTGCTCAAAACGTCCTGGTGCAGGGATGCGCCAATCGGTGGTGCGGCTGATGCGGTCGGCTGCGAGCGCGGCGTCCAGTATGAGGGCATATTGCGCGTTGGCGGCATCCAGCCCGGCCTGGGCAGATGCTTGGGTAGCGCGCGCCAAGCCCAAGGTCGCGTTCGCTGCGTCGCGTTCTGCTTCGAGTAACGTACCTTCGACGGAAAATAAAATATCGCCAGCGGTCACGGCATCCCCTTCATCCGCAGTGATATCGAGAATACGCCCGCTCAATTCGGGAGCGATGACGACCTCGTTGGCTTCGATCACGCCAGAGGCTTCAAGGGGTGCAGCTTCGTCTGTGCCGCTGCAACCGACAAGCGCGAGGGTTAAGATCAGGGTAATGTGAATAGTTTTTTTCATGGCGATCTCCTTATTTCATGCTGGCAATAAAAACATCTTCAAGTGATGCTTCGATCAGAGCCATTTCTTCAACGTGAATTTCTTCATTCTTGAGTAACTTTTGAATGGTATTTTTTTCTTTTTCAACATCGGGGGCAACCACATGCACAAGCGAGCCATAAAGCTCAATCTCTTGAAGTGAAACCTTGCCCTGTTCTTTCGCTGCACGCAAAATTTTCACGGTGTTGATAGCATCTGATGAAGAGATTTCGAGTACCTGCCCTTTCATCATTTTTGCTTTGATATCTGCGGGAGGCCCCTCTGCAATGAGATTGCCGCGTTGAATGAAGGCAAGGTTATGGCAATGCTCGGCTTCATCCATATAATGTGTGGTCACGAAAACTGTCACGCCATCGGCAACGAGTTGGTAGAGCAGATCCCAAAATGCACGCCGCGAGATCGGGTCTACGCCTGCGGTGGGTTCATCAAGAAAGATCAATTCGGGTCGATGCAAAATTGCAGCACTGAGCGCAAGGCGTTGCCGCCAGCCACCCGAAAGGTCTTTGGTTTTTGCGTCTTCGCGCCCTTCCAGCCCAGCCATCGAGAGCGCATCCAGGATGCGTGCTTTCAGATCAACATTATTCAGCCCGTATGCTGCACCATAAAATTGCAGATTTTGCTGGACGGTAAGATCGTTATATAAACTGAAACGCTGGGACATATAGCCGGTACGTTGCTGGAGTTCGGCTTGGTTGCCGCTTACGGATATTCCGAGCGCCTGTACCTCTCCCACTGAAGGAGTCAGCAGCCCTAACATCATCCGGATCGTGGTCGTTTTCCCCGACCCGTTAGGCCCAAGAAAACCGAATATCTCTCCTCGTTTGGCTTCAAAGCTGATGCCATTAACGGCGGTAAAGTCGCCAAAATACTTGGTAAGGTTTTTTGTACGAATGGCAGGTGTCATAGTGTTAGTCCAGAGCGCGACGCACAAAGCGCAGCGAGAAAGTCATAATGATCGTGCCGAGAATTGCCAATGCGAGAACATGCGGCCATAAAACATCCATTCCTGCCCCTTTGAGCAGGATGCCGCGCAATATCTCAAGCCAGTGATGGGCGGGCACGATATTGGCAAAAAATTGCAAGGCTTTCGGCATCGACTCGACGGGGGCGGCGTAACCCGTGAACATAAAGTCTGTCATACCAAAAAGCAGCACAAGCAAAAAGGCTTGCATTTGCGTTTTTGCGATTACCGAAAGCACCATCCCTTTGCCCAATTCGACCAGCAGATAGCCAAAGGCGAGGATGAAGAGTAATGGTAATGATCCGCGAATAGGCACATCAAAGGCAAAGTGCACCATTCCCAGCATGAGCAGGAAATCTGTAAAAGCAATAACAATGACGGGAATCGCTTTGCCGATGATGATCTCTAGTGAAGAGAAGGGCATCACAAGCAATTGTTCGAGCGTGCCCAATTCCTTTTCACGAGAGAAGGCGAGCGCGGCGAAAAGCAGCGTGGTGAACTCAAGCATTAATCCCATTTCGGCAGGAGTGGTGTATAGGGCTTCGCTGAGGGCTTCGTTAAACCAAACCCGTAGACGGGGAGCGAACCCTGAAAATTCATCGGGAGAGAGCTTTAGTCTTTTGATAATCAGTTCTTCGTTCAGCGTAGCCGCGACTCCTTCTGCTGCGTGTAGGGCGGCTGTTGCGGGGATGCTCTCTGCGCCGTTCAGGATCATTGAAAGGGAGGGGGTTCCGTTGGCGGCTGCCATCTCTTCCGCGTAATCGGGCGGAATGATGATCGCGGCGCTGATCTCGCCGCGCTCCAGCGCATCTTCGATTGTTTGAAAATCATCGACCATGGCTTCGAGGGCGAAGGTTTCGGTATTTTCCAGAGAAATGACCAATGCGCGGCTGGCGGCACTGCGGTCGTGATCCAAAACCATGAGCGGCAGGTTATTGATCGGACGCGATGTTGCCCAACCGACGAGCATCAATTCAAGTACCCCGCCAAAGAGCATAAATGCGGGTAGCCACCAATCATTCCGTAGATGGATAAATTCTTTCTTTACGAGGGCGAGAATTCTTCTAAACATATTTATCCTAATTTCTTTCTAAAGAATAACGATGCGATGCCCGTAAAAGAGAAACCTAAAAGAATCAACATGACGGCATAGGGCCATAAAATCTCCATTCCAACACCGGGTAGGAAGATACCGCGAATGATGATGGCATAATGTGTGCCGGGCATCCCCAATGATTCAAGCCGCATGATCTCTGGCATCGAAACAATAGGGAAGAAGATGCCCGTCAGAAAGAAGCCGGGGAAAAAGATCATCAAAAAGGAGACGCCCATTGCTGCAGCTTGCGTTTTCATAAAAACGCCGATGATGATGCCCATGCTCAAAACCGCAAACATGAAGATGGCAGAAAGTCCGAAAAAGAGCGGGAAAGAGCCATTAAAAGGAACATCAAACCATGCCATCGCCAAAAGCGGTAACATGACTACGTTGATCAAACCCGCAACGATATAAGGGATCATTTTCCCGATCAGAAGCTCTGCACGCCCAACGGGGGTTGCCATCAATTGCTCCATAGTGCCGTGTTCTCGCTCATGGGCGAGGGCGAGGGCAACCGATAGGGCAGGAAATCCGAGCACCATCGAGATCAAGCCCGGGATAAGATCGTTTCGGGGTTTTAGCCCAGGGTTGTACCAGGTACGGATTCGCAGGTCCAAAGGTTTGAGCGAATCGGTTGAAAATCCCATCATCTGCATTTGGCTGGAGAGGGCTTCATTGGCAAACTCTTCGGCACGCGAGGCAATATGGTTTACGGCAAAACCGCCACTTTCCGGTTCAGTGCCATCAATGATGATCTGCATCGGCATCCCGCGCATGGCGAGCAGATCGCGCGAAAAATTGGGGTCAATAACGAGTGCGGCTTTCACATCCCCGTGCATTAGCAAGTTTTCAATTTCTTCAATCGAAGAGACTTGTGCGTAAAGATCAAGGTCATCTCCTGAAACAATTTGCTGCACAAAATTTCGCGATGTGGCGCTGCGGTCGTAATCCAAAACCGCAATGGGGATGTGCTGCAACTCCACCGTGAGTGCATACGCCATCAGCAAAAGTGTTGCCAGTGGTGTTAGCACAACCAGAATTAGCGTGCTGCGGTCGCGGATAATATGATTGAATTCTTTGCGGGTTATCGCCCAGATATGACGAAGGGACATCTATTCCTCCAGCCTTTGGATGAGCGAAATGAAGGCTTCTTCCATGCGGACAGGCGCGACGCGCGCGCCCCGAAAATTGATCCCGTTTGTTGTCAACGCTTCGGAAATTTGTGCCAACCGTTGCTCCCCGTTATCGACAAGCAGATGTAATGCCTCGCCGTAGGTTTGCGTTTCCAGCACACCGGGCATTTTCTCGACAAGTGTTTTGGCGGCTTTCCACTCATTGGTCAGAAACTCGACCATTTCTCCGGGGAGCTCTTTTTTAATCTGGCGCGGCGTATCACAAATGACAAGTTTGCCTGCGTAGATCAAGCCAACGCGCGAGCAACGGTCAGCTTCATCCATATAAGGTGTGCTGACGATGATCGTTGTGCCGTTAAGATGCAGATTTGTGAGAATATCCCAAAATTCGCGTCGGGATATGGGGTCAACGCCCGTTGTGGGTTCATCAAGCAGGAGCAGCTTTGGCTCATGGATGAGCGTGCAAGCGAGGGCGAGCTTCTTTTGCATCCCACCTGAAAGGTGCGCCGCACGACGGTCTTTGAACTCTGTCAGTCGTGCAAATTGGAGCAGTTTTTCGGTACGCTCTGCTATCATCTCGCGCGGGACATCGTAGATCTCGGCGAAGAATTGCAGGTTTTCAAGTACGCTGAGTTCGGCGTATAGACTGAATTGCTGTGCCATATAACCGATCTCTTTCTTGATGGATTCAGACTGCCGTCTAAGATCGTAACCGGCGACAGTGGCTTCCCCCTCGCTTAGGGTGAGTAATCCTGCCAACAAACGGAGGCTGGTTGTTTTTCCGGCTCCGTCGGGGCCGACCAAGCCAAATAGCTCGCCGCTGCCGATCGTCAAATCCAATGCGTCTACAGCGCGCGTCTTCTTGAAGTTTTTCGTTAATCCCGTTGTTTGGATGATGGCATCCGTCATCGTGTAAAACTCACTCTCTATGCAGCGATTACTGATTTTTATTAGCGTAGCGGATCAGCCAAAGTACGCCCAGTGCTACGAGTGGTGGTTCGAGAGCGACACCGATCCATTTAAGTGTTTCACTCGAAATTATCATGGGAATTACGAAATAATCGAGCAAGCCGGTTACGACTGCCGCGATGACCGCAACGGTATAGTCGCCCTTGCGGTCATCTTTCCAGATCAGTCCGGCGAGATAGCCAACGATGAGACCGACGACGATCATTGCCAGAACGATATATAGAATTTCCATTTTTTTCTCCTTTAATCTTTCTTAAGACCATCCATGAGTAATTTCATTCCTGCATGAAGATGCTTCTCAAGGTCAATCATTTCCGGGTCATACACCCACAATAGAATTGTTCCTTCAAATAATGCGCCGATGGTGATCGCAGTCTCGCCGGCATTTCCAGCTTTGAATTCACCCGTATCCATCCCTTCCTGAATTAAGGGTGTTATGAGATCAAAATATGAATGCAGATATTTTTTAAAGGCTTTCTGCACAACACTTTGCCGAAAAAGTCGCCCCAGAAACTCATACATAATAGGAATAACACGCGCCCAACCGTGAATATCAGAGATAATTTTTTCAGTAAAGATCGTCAATTTTTCAGAGGCAGGGCGGGGGTCTTCTTTTAATAGTTGTAGGTCTGCCATTTCGCGCTCAAAAAGCCTGTTAAGTAAGTGCTCAATAATTGCATCTTTGCTCTTAAAATATAAATAAAGCGTACCTTTACTCAAATTAGCTTCTTTTGCAATATCGTCCATGCGTGCTTTATCAAAGCCTTTTTGGCTAAAAATAGTGGTCGCAGCTTCTGTAATTTGTTCTTTGCGTTCTTCGCTTACATTGGGTTTAGGGGACATAAAATTCCTTATAACTGACTAGTCAGTCATGTGTATATCCATAATATAATAACGGATCTCAAAAGTCAAGTTTCAATTTTCAAAATAGGTTGAAAGGAATACTTCATGTCTCACCCATTGGGTTTTATCCCCGCATCATCTCGTAAAAAGATATTTTTCACACTTCTCGCTCTGACGTTGGTCTTGGCCGGCGTTTTTCGACTTCTCGATGCCCCCTTACGGAATCCCGTTTCTCCTGCTGGCATCGTTTCCTTCGAGTTAGCAGGTACGCCCGAAAGAGCGGATCTTATCATCCAACACTGGGATGCACACGCCCAGCTTTTTGCCGCCTTTGGCTTAGGCTTCGACTATCTCTTCATGATTGTCTACGGGCTGACGATTTCCCTTGGCGTGCTGATGGCAGCCTCCAGGCATGGTGAAAAATTTGTAAAGGTTGGTAATTATGTGGGGTGGGGTATTTTAGCAGCATCCCTTTTGGATGCTATTGAGAATTTTGCTTTGTGGCGATTGCTGAGTAGCACAGCGACCATCTTTTGCCCTCGCTTGGCGGCTATTTCGGCAACGGTCAAGTTTGTCTTGATTTTGTTGAGCTTAGCTTTTGCTCTTGTTGGTTGGCTCTTCCCAAAGAAAGCCAAGTAGCACGTACGATTAAATAAAAACGCCGTCTCGTTAGAGACGGCGTTTTCTTTGTGTCAAAATAGTCGCTTAGAGAGCAGTTACATTGCTAGCTTGAGGACCTTTTGCGCCTTGTTCTACAGCGAACTCAACCTGCTGACCTTCTTGAAGGTTGCGGTAGCCGTCGCCTTGAATGGCACTGTAGTGGACGAATACGTCGGGTCCATCTTCGCGTTCAATAAAGCCGTAGCCTTTTGTACCGTTGAACCATTTGACTGTACCGATGATACGATCTGACATGCTGTTTGCCTCCTTATGGCAAATAAAAAAGTTTGTCATGCTCAAGCAGTTCCATCGGACGGTCAAAATAAAATGGCTCGAAGTAAAAGAGCCTCGAGCCATCACTTTCTTCTTTCCAACGTGAACTTACACTGGCATCTTACGGGCACGATAATAAAGGCAAAATCTGAAAAAGTCAAGGAAAAGACCCTCTTCAAAAAATGTGTTGAAAAGGGTCTTTTTTTTCTTACACAAGAGACAAACAGGCTATTTCTAGAGTGTCATTCGAATAGTTTCACCAAAGGGCAGGGTGCTACCTTTGGGCTGTTTGCGTAAGGGCAAAATAACGTGGAAGTGACTGCCAGGGAAATTTTCTTCATCGTATCCACGACTTTCTGCCCAGATTTTGCCACCGTGTGCCTCGATGATCCCGCGCGAAAGGGCTAACCCCAACCCCGCGCCGCTGCCTTTGAATTTTGTCTTACCTGTTGAGTGCTTATTGAGCTGCTCGCCGGGTTGATAGAACTTGGTGAAGATCACCTCTTTAAAATTCGGATCAATACCGATGCCAGTATCGCTAATGATGATCTCCAACCCACCTTCTGGCATATCTTCTTGGCTGAAGGGCAGGGTTTTCCCACGAATAACGATCTGGCCCTCATTGGGATTGAATTTGATCGCGTTGGTGATCAAGTGATAGAAAACCTTGCGCAACGTATCAGGATCAGCCTGAATGCCAGGCAGGGGAGGCAGGTCTAATCTTAGGATTTGGCTACGATCTTTGACGGCTTGGCTTAGCCCAATGCCGACTTCATAGATTAATTTCCCGACATCGATGGGTTCAAGAGCAAGTTGCAGGGTACGCGCATCGATTTGGGCGATGTCGAAGAGGCTATCCATGATCTCGTGCAGACGCAAAGTTCCATCATGGATGCCTTTGAGCATTTTGAGGGTATTCTCGTCTAACGAGGGACTGTCGAGCAGCATTTCTGTGTAGCCGCGCATCACGGTGAGGGGTGTTCGTAATTCATGCGAAGCGATGCTGATGAAATCAGATTTGGTGCGATCAATTTTTTCGAGATCCTTTTTCGTATTATCCAGATCGCGGTAGGCATCATGCACTTTTTTGTTGAGTTCGATCAGGTTTTCAACGAGACGAGCGTTTTCGAGCGCAACGGCTGTTTGTCCGGCTAGGGCGCTGAGGGTGGTCAGGTTTTCTTTTGTAAAGCGATTGCCTGATAATTTGCTGCCTAAGGCGAAGAGGCCGATCCATTCGCGTTTGGCGAAGATGGGGACGTAGACTTCTGCATCCAGGCGGTTTAAGCGGTTGCGTTCCTGGGGTTGAGAAGTTTTGAAAACTGGTAGCAAGTCCAGGTCAAATTGAAGAAGCGGGCGTTGTTCATTAAGGAAGTATTGAGCGAGCGCGCTATCTGCATCCAGTGAAATTGGTTTAATAGGGCGTTCTCCTGCACTACGAATGGCTCGTAATGAATAATATTCTGTGCCGTTCTGTTCCTTTGTATGATCTACAAGGAAAAGGAAGCCGCGCTGGATATCCATCACTTCCATGATGAGGCCAACGGTGATGTTCGCAAGACGTTCCATATCAAGGATGTTGCTGATGCTTTGGCTATATTCGTTAATGGTTTGGCTAACATCGAGATGCTTGATGCGCAGCCAGCGATCGACTTGAGTTTCGACGAAATTGAATAAGGTGCGGAAGATCGTTGCCAAAAGTAAAGCAAGAATGGTGCCTATTAGAAGCGGATTTGCCTCAGCAAATGTTGGGAGAATAGCTTGCGCTGTGCTAAAACCGGCGATATAGAAAAGGCTGGCAAGCAGGGTTGTGGCAATATAGATCAGACCGCTGCGCATGATTTGTTGTAGATCGGGGAGATGGTGCGTGATAACGACGTAACTCATTAGCCATGTGCCGAGCAGACGTAGCGGGGCACTCCAAATGGCAAGGTTGTTAATATATAGCGCGTCTGCACTGAAGAGGAGCACAAAGATCGCTATCCAGTAGGTGAGACGATTACGATGCAGAGGTTGGCGCGTGTTTTTATATGCGTGGCGGAAGGTGAAGAACGCACCGAGAGTGAAGAGTAACCATCCTAGCGAGACAATGGCAAAGCCTAATCTTTCGCGTGGGAGCATCCAACTTCCGTTTGTCCACAAAATATCGGGCAGCTGGAAAAGATTGAGGGCACTGAGCAAGAGAGCGATGACCCACAGAAAACCAATGCCCAACCAGATATAGCTGTGCTCTTTCTGCAGGAAGGTGCGCAAAATTAAAAGAACTAAAAGGGAAAGTATAAGCGAGCTGTACCAGTGAATTTGCTCAAAAGCGAAAGCGCTCAGATTTGGCAAAAAGTCGATTTGCCAGGCTGTTTCACTGCCTTGTAAAAGAAGCGCGAGAAAAGCATAAAGCCCCGTTAAATATGCAGCCCTTTCCTGCCCGGGGTGGCGTTGCAATGTTGCGCGAATAACGCTCGCATAGACTAAAAATGCGAAGGCAAATAAAACTAAAAGGGGAATGAACGAATTTAAAGGCAACATTATTGAAAAAGTATACTCGAAATCGGTTATTATATAGGGAATATTCTGCATCAAACCCAAGGTAAATTTACATGATTTTTGAGTTTCACATCTCTCGCCAAGCTCGCGAAAAATATCAGTTTGAAGAAAAGCTTTTTGCCACGAATGGACAAGTCATCTTTGCTGATTTTGCTGCCGCACGCCGCTTTGCCGAAAAAATGAGCATGGTGCGCCGGGAGACCGTTCCCGCGAGTGATATCAACGCGATGGGCTTATTGGACGAGGTAATGCATATTCTCATCCGCCAATATGAGATGGAAAATTCTGGGGTGATGATTCGTGCCCTTGAGTGGATGATTGCAAAACACGGCGAAAACGAACTTGATTTGGGCTTGCTTCGGTTTCATGAGCACTTTCCTGTCCTTGAGCAGAAAACCGTTGAACGAGCCATTACTCTCGAAGAAATGCTCCTGCTTTCTCTTGAAAATCAAAATCCGGCCCTCGAAAATTACCGCGAGCTATTTGACGATACCCCGCTTCTCGACACAGTTTACGCAGAGATGCTGGGAACGATGGAAACTTTCTTTGGGTACGAGCCCGGTTTCGGGTCTGGGAAAGAGACGCTGCTTCACATCCTTCGTGCGCCCATATTGGCATCTCCGAATTCCTTAAGTGGACAGTTGCAGTACGTCGCCGAGCGATGGGGTGTTCTTTTAGGCGATAGATATGTGAATATGATCTTGCGCGGCGTGGACTTTCTCGCTGAATCAACTATCCGTGAACCCAGCAGCGGCGGCTCCGATGGTTCTGCACCGCCGGTGCCGGAATATTTTGGCGAATATGAAGAATTCGAGCGTTTCAGCCTTGATAAAGATTGGATGCCGCAGATCGTTCTGCTGGCAAAAAATGCTTACGTTTGGCTCGACCAGCTTTCGAAAGAATATCAGCGTGATATTTCACGCCTTGACCAGATCCCCGATGAAGAACTGGATTTGTTCGCAAAGCGCGGCTTTAGTGGACTCTGGCTGATCGGTTTATGGGAGCGCAGCCGTGCCTCGCGCAATATCAAGCAGCGCATGGGCAACCCGGATGCAGTTGCTTCGGCATATTCGCTTTACGATTATCAAATTGCATGGGATTTAGGCGGACAGGCAGCCCTCGATAATCTGCGCTGGCGTGCCTGGCAGCGCGGCATTCGCCTTGCAGCGGATATGGTGCCGAACCACATGGGTATCGATTCACGCTGGGTTGTTGAAAACCCTGAGCGTTTTCTTTCCCTCGATCACCCCCCGTACCCGGGCTATTCCTTCAATAGCGAAAATCTCTCCGAAGATGATCGCGTGGGCATTTATCTCGAAGATCATTATTACGATCATAGCGACGCTGCGGTCGTTTTTAAGCGTGTCGACCATCATACCGGTGATACGAAATATATCTATCACGGTAACGACGGCACCTCGATGCCGTGGAACGATACTGCCCAGCTCAACTTTCTTGACCCGAATGTACGCGAGACCATTATTCAGGTTATTTTGAATGTAGCGCGTCAATTCCCTGTGATCCGATTTGATGCGGCGATGACCCTCGCCAAGAAACATATTCAAAGGCTCTGGTATCCGGAGCCAGGCGGGGGTGGGGCAATCCCCTCAAGAGCGGAGCAGGGCATCTCTCGGGCGGCGTTCGAAGCGGCAGTCCCCAAAGAATTTTGGCGCGAAGTTGTCGACCGTGTCGCCACTGAAGTCCCCGATACGCTCCTGCTCGCCGAAGCTTTCTGGCTAATGGAGGGCTATTTCGTTCGCACGCTGGGGATGCACCGTGTCTATAATTCTGCTTTCATGCATATGCTGCGTGATGAGGATAACGGCGGCTATCGGCAGGTGATGAAAAATACGCTCACTTTTGATCCACAAATCTTGAAGCGTTACGTCAACTTCATGAATAATCCTGATGAAGAGACGGCTGTGGAGCAATTTGGCAAAAGTGATAAATATTTTGGCATTTGCACGCTGCTGGCAACTTTGCCAGGATTGCCGATGTTTGGACACGGACAGGTGGAAGGCTACAGCGAAAAATACGGGATGGAATACCGCCGCGCTTACCGTGACGAGAAACCTGATACCGGTTTTGTGCAATATCACGATGATGTAATTGCTCCGCTACTCCACCGCCGATACATCTTCGCGGATGTCGATAACTTTTTGCTCTATCACTTTTTCGACGCTAACGAGCGTGTGATCGAAGATGTTTTTGCCTATTCAAATCGCGCAGGGGGCGAGAAAGCTCTCATCGTCTACCATAATAAATATGCCGAGACTCGCGGCTGGATCAAGATATCCGTTTCATTCGCGGTCAAAGCCGCCAGCGACGAATATCTCGTAAAGCGTACTCTCATCGAAGGGCTGGATTTGGTCAACCAAGAAGGCTGCGTCATCTTCCGTGATCTGGTGACGGGATTGGAATATATCCGCTCCATCGCTGAGTTGGCAGAGAAGGGACTTTACGTTGAACTCGGTGCCTACGAACGGCATGTCTTTTTAGATTTTAGAACGGTAAATGGGGAAGATTGGACGAAAGTTGCCGAGGCGTTGAACGGCGCAGGGGTAGAGTCCATGCAGGCGAAGTGGGATGAGTTTTTTGGGGAGAAAGATGAAGTAGAAGAAGTTGCGACTGAAGAGCAAGAGCTTAAAAAGAAGAAGGTTGCGAAGAAAGCGAAGAAAAAAGGAACAAGCAAGAAAGGGAAGAAGATAAAAACGGGGAAGAAAATAAAACAAAAAGAAGAATAAATACAGTAGT
>Ga0209361_1001349_pt1 | contig 16801 bp, 18 predicted proteins | sample SaaInlV_200m_DNA_3_FD_184657 | JGI IMG/M metagenome (GOLD analysis project Ga0209361, IMG submission 184657) | Marine microbial communities from expanding oxygen minimum zones in the Saanich Inlet - SI037_S4LV_200m_DNA (SPAdes) (version 2) | ecosystem: Environmental > Aquatic > Marine >... | reverse complement strand
ATTTCATCTGGGGTAGCTGCACGGTCGAACTGTGGACCCATGACGAGGCTCCGAATATCGCCGTGACCGACCATTGGAACCATGTTGGGACTCATCCCGGTGGACTCGACTTTTTTATGGAACTCGCTCAGGTCCCGCCAGTCGATCTCCCAGCCAAATAGATCCAAGTGGCGCTCGTTGAACTGGTCCCGAGGCTGCAGCCAGTCCTTGACGTACATCATTGGTGCGATATCGGTGAAAAGGTCAGAGTGGATCCAAGGGAGACCGATATAGTCCCCGAATGGGCCCATGCTGTCGCCGCACTGACCTCCAACGAAAGTGGTGATACCTTGCCTGACAAAGCCGTCGGCCTTGGGGTAGTATAGTATACTCAGGTCGCCGTGGTTGTGAACATCGATGAACCCGGGTGTTACAGCTTGTCCACCCGCATCGATGACGCGAATGGCTTCTCCCTCGATTGTGTTCTTAACCTCGGTGATTTTCCCGTCTTTGACGGCTAGCTCTCCCTTGAACGGCTCGCCACCAGAGCCGTCTACGATTAAACCATTCCTGATTAAAACATCATACTCAGTCATGACATTCAATTAACGATTCAAGCGTTTTACTTTTGTGAGGGAAAATTGAAAACCAGAGACCGTACTTCATGGTATGAAACTTCCATTATTCATAGTAGATGTTTTCGCCGAGGCGAAGTACGCGGGAAATCAGTTAGCGGTAGTGTTTGACGAGGGCGGTTTAGAGACCGAGATGATGCAGAAGATCGCTCGTGAGATGCACTTCAGTGAGACTACTTTCATAACAGGGTACGACTTGGAGAAAAAAACGTTCAAGGTCAGGATATTTACAACTGAAAGCGAGCTTCCTTTCGCAGGTCACCCTACCCTCGGGACAGCCTATATTGCACAGAAAGAGCTGTTGAAGGATAATGTTGAGGAGCTAACCCTTGACATGAAGGCAGGGCTCATTCCGGTGAAGTTCAACTACGAGGGAGATGAGCCGGGGGTGCTCTGGATGACTCAGTTAAACCCGAAGTTCGGTGACAAGCACCCAATCGAGCCATTCGCAGAGATACTTGGTCTATCAGTCGAAGACTTCGATACAGATTACCCCATCCAAGAGGTATCGACCGGAGTTTACTTTTACATGGTTCCGTTGAAAACAAGGGCAGCACTGAAAAGAGTAAAGGTGGATGTCGATAAGCTGGCGGAGTACAGCAACGGAAGAAAGGCCAGTACACCCTTCATGTTCTGCAAGGAGCCAGAGGACTCGGCAAACCACGCAAAGGCTAGAATGATGGGAAAAGGGGAAGACCCGGCAACTGGCAGTGCCAACGGGTGTTTTCTGGGCTACAGTGTGAAGCACAGATATTTCGGCGGCTCTAAAGTGGACGTCAATGTCGAGCAGGGAGCAGAGATGAATAGACCATCGATCCTTTACCTGAAAGGAGAGGAGAGAGGCGACGAGATCAGTGTCGAGGTAGGCGGCAAGGTTGCCTACGTCGCAAAGGGAGAGCTCGTGTAGGGGATGTTAAATCCCTCAAGAGTGGATTATTGGTGATATAATTTGCAACTCAAGGATAGTTTCCCACTGGCAGAGAAGCTCGTCTACTTTGACAACGCGGTAATGGGATGTGTACCTCAGAGTACACTTGATATAATGAAATTCTACAACGATGCCTATGTAAACCACATTAGTGGAAATGCGAAATGGGCGTTTAACGTCAAGGAAGGAGAGAACGCGAAAGCGAACGCGCTGGAGTACTTCTCCAAGGTCATCGGGGCAAAGACAAGTGAGGTTTTGAACGTGCCAAACGCGTCCACTGGCATGAACATCGCCATGAGCATGATCCCCATCAAGAAGGGGGATAACGTGGTATCAACAGACCTTGCTTTCCCGATGGGGGCAGCCCTCGTGCGGAAGGCTGAGGAGAGAGGAGCAGAGGCTAGATGGCTGGCAAGCGAGGGAGGAGTTGTCGATACAGACGCGTTCGAGAAGGTGGTAGACGATGGCACGGTAGTGATTTACGTTGACCAGCCAAGCTGGTTCAATGGGTACCTATTCGATATCAAGGCCCTAGCTGATCTGGCCCATGACCATGGGGCATACTTGGTGGTCGACGCGACCCAGAGCATGGGATCCATTGACTGGCAGATCGACAAGACTGGCGTGGATTTTGCCGCCACCAGCACGTACAAGTGGCTACTCGGCGGGATGCCCTCGAACTGCACAGGTTACCTCTACATGAACGAGGAACATGTTGACAGATATGATCCTGTTTACGTGAGCGGTGGGGCGTACAGCTACGAGCAGGGAGAGATCAATGGCCTGTACAAGGAGCACAGTTTCGAGCTGAAAGAGGGAATTAACAAATACGCAGTCGCCAGAAGCCCGGAGTCCACCATTGTGGCGGTCGCCAACAGCATGAAGGTGTTGTTGGATCATGGGATGAAAGAGATCGAGACCCAGAACAAGAAACTGGTATCCAAGTTGGTTGATGGTTTGACCGAGAGGGGATACAGTCTCCAGAACCACGAGGACGTGAACTGCCACTGTTACCTCAACGTCGTGGTACCGGAGTTAAAGGAGGTTGTGGAAAAGCTGAACGCAGAGAACTATTGGTGCGCCCAGAGGGTCGGCGGGATCAGGGTTTCCCCACACTTTTACAACACCGTGGACCAGGCAGACAGGTTCATGGATAAGCTTGACGAGGTCGTCAAGACCCTCTAATATCTTTCTTATACTTGCGGGACATATCCATTGGTTATGGACTACGAGGGAAGGCTCAGCAGAGTACGCGAGGCCATGCGGGAGAGGGGCATAGCCCTCATGTATCTTAGAAGGGGCGCCAACTTGTTCTACTTGACAGGTATCAAGCGGAAGGGCCCCGAGCTAACTGACAACAACAGCTTTGGGGATTACATTCACGGCGCATACATCACGTTAACCGGCGGCATAACAATTCTCGCGCCCCGGATGGGAGCGAGTGGCTGGAAGAAGCAGGCCGAGGGAAAGCCCTGGATAACCAGGGTAAAGATACTGGACGAGAGCGAGCGGCCGAAGGAGATCCTCAGGGAGGTCATCGGCCAGCTTAACATGAGGGGAAAGGGAGTTGCCATCGAGGAGAGGGCATGGGCCCACACTGTCCTCCTGTTCCGTCAGGTTATGCCTTACAGCAAGCTCAGCAACGCAAGCGAGATAATCGAGCCCATGCGAATGATCAAGGACAGCGACGAGATCGAGGTCATGAAGAAGGCCGGGGAGATCACGGATCGAGTCTACGGAAAGGTTGTGGACGGCCTCGAAAGGGGGCAGAGCGAGATAGATGTAGCAAACGCCATCGACTACGAGTTCAGGAAGCAGGGCGCGGATTACAACAGCTTCGTGACGGGCGTCAGGTTCAGGAGTCCCAACCATCCATGGATTCTGGGCGAGTCTCCTGACAAGCCTAGGCTATTGGAGGATGGAGATACCATCAGCTTTGATTTCGGGTGCGTCTATGACGGCTACTGCAGCGATTTCGGCAGGACCGTGTACGTTGGGGAGCCTCCGGCAAAGGTGCAGGAGATCCATGACCTTGTCATGACGGCGCAGGGCACAGCGATTGAACAGATGAAGGAGGGGGAGCTTACATGCGAGCAACTTGATAGCGTCGCAAGGGGCATAATCGAGCGTGGCGGATACGGCGAGAACTTTGTCCACAGGCTTGGGCACGGGATCGGATTGACGGTCCACGAGCCGCCGTACCTGTACATCCCGGACAAGACGATGCTTCAGGAGGGAATGACTTTCACGGTCGAGCCCAGTATTCTGCTGTTCGGTGAGTGGAGCGCAAGGGTGGAGGACGTGGTGCTCGTGACCAAGACGGGCGGTGAAACGTTCAGCAACTTCCACAAGGAACTCACCACCATCTAATTTCTTGTGTCAAGTATCATGACATAAGGGAATTATTGATTCCTGCCTCTTTCAAACGTAAAAAAATAATATTAGAGAGCCCAAACCGGCTTTCTGTGAGTGGTTACCACATATATCGCAAAAAAAATTCTGGGAGCCAGTTCTTGTGTCAAGTAACCGGGATTAAGGGGGAAAAAAGGTGTGCAATCTTGGTACCGGGTGGGACAGGGGAGGATACTTTAGCACACGGTGCGCGGAACCAGACCAAAGTTTGTTATGCCTACGGTGGAGTTACATAGTGATTAAATTTGAAGAACTTGCTCAAAGAGAAACTCATGAAGGGTGAACAGGTGGTGGGGTGCTTCGTGGGGTTGGGGCACCCGGACGTGACCGAGGTCATAAGCAGGATGGGCTTTGACTGGGTACTGATTGACGGTGAGCACGCTCCGCTGAGCCTTGAGACCATGCAGATGATGCTTCAGGCCATGAACGGCTCGGACTGCACGCCAATCGTGAGGCCAGCATGGAACGATCCGGTGCTCATCAAGCGCATCCTGGATATCGGCGCTCATGGGATACTTGTTCCGTGGGTGAACACAAAAGAGGAAGCAGAGGCAGCCGTGAGGGCGTGCAAGTACCCCCCGGTGGGGACGAGGGGTTTCGGGCCCCGCAGAGCCTCCAGGAACGACCCTGACTACAAGGCGACTGCCAACGACGAGGTGATGGTAACCGTCCAGGTGGAGACACAGGAGGCAGTGGACAACATCGAGGAGATTCTCAGCGTTGACGGGATAGACGCCTGCTTTATTGGCCCATGGGACCTGTCCAGTAACATCCTTGGCCGGGTACCCCCTGAGTTTGATAACCCGGTGTACAGCGGGGCGATAGACAGGGTCATCGAGGTCGCCAACAAGGTGGGTAAACCAGCGGGCTTTTACTGCAACATGAACACCATCGCGTGGGCGCAGGAGAAGGGCTACACGTACAACACGGTCGGGGAAGCGGACGGTTTCCTTGATTACGGGGCAAGGGTTGCTTTGGAAGCGGCTCAGAAAAATATCTCTTAGATACCCCAATCCAAGGGAGCGTCTTTGAAGACCTAATCCATAATATTATCGGGTCACTTTCTGAGATCCCCTGCTCTGAAAGGGATTTATTGCATAGCCTCATCGTCAATAGTTACTTCCAAGATGGGCTCATCGCCGAGGGGAATACAGACATCAGAATCCAACCTGTATGAGTGGCTTGCAAAGATGCTTGTGGTCTCGTCGAATCACTGGAAATACTCCACCCTAGTGAATTTTAGGATGAACGCAAACAGATTATCGTTCGTGGGCAGTGTCGAGTACCTGAGCAAGAACGCGCCTTGCCACACATGCGGGGAAGGACTAGCCTGTACAACGTGTACGGGGAGCAGGGACTGGAGTGTCTCAGGTACGGTAAGGACCTCAACGGGGACTGTGAGCAGTTCCCGGAGGTCGTGGATAGGGTTAAACATCTAGGAGAGAGGCTCAGAATGGAGGTTAATCAGTTTGAAGGACATCCATGAGATACTGAGGGGGAAATGGGAGGACGGGACACGCCCAAAGGACCTATACAAGCTGTACTTATCACCTGAACCAGAGCAGTACCTGGATCAATTGATCACGGGGCTTGACAGCGAGGAGAGGCGTGTCCAGACGGGCTCATCTGAGCTGGTATCGTTGTTATCATTGGACCGCCCGGAGTTAATTGCCCCATACATGGACAAGTTCATCGGTAACCTCGACGCAAAGCCCCCGGTCCTCAGATGGGAGGCAACTTGTACCCTGGGAAACCTTGCAGTTGTGGACTCCGAGAAGAAGATCCCAGCGTTACTGGACAGGATGTATCCACAGCTGGAGCACAAGAGCATCGTGCTGGCGAACCATACGGTCCAGGCACTCGCAAAGATCGCTGAACACAACCCCGAGAAGGCGGAGGAGGTCCTAGACAAGCTGATAGAGAAATCACCTCTGTTCAAGAAGACAACAGTTGGATTTATCATCGAAGCCATTGCTAGGTTCAATAAATTCGAAGAACTGCACCCAAAAGTCAGGGCATTCGTAGAGCCCTTCACTGAGAGCGAGATGAAGGTAGTCGCAAGGAAGGCGAGAAAGACCTTGAAGACCCTAGGCTAGCTTTGAGAGAGCCCGCTCCATCCTGTCCATTGTTTCGTTCATTATCTCCTCGCTTGTGGCGAAGCATATCCTCATGTGACCTTCGCCGCCTGGCCCGAAGTTCGATCCGGGGTTCAGGGCGACCTTGGCCTCCTTTATAAGGTACTCGTGGAGCTCCTCGCTGGTCATCCCGTAATCAAACTTGGGGAACGGCACGTATGTGCCCTCAACGACAGGGAAAGACGCTCCCGATATCTCGTTCAGGCGCTTGTAGCAGATGTCACGAACCTTGGTCAGGTGCGTGATCAGGTCCCTCCTGTACCAGTCAAGGGTCTCATCCAGCATGACGGGGGCGGCCGCCCTCGCCAGGGTGCTGGAGCCACGCTGGAGGCTGTGTGCCTCATGCTTGAAATCGGCCAGCATCTCCTTGTTTGTGGTGGCCATGTAGCCGAGGTAGAGCCCCGCGACACCGAATGTCTTAGACACGCCCCAGGATGTGGCCGTCAAGTCCTCTATCTCGGGGTTCAACGTGGCAAGCGTCACCTGCTCCCTCCCATCGAACCTGATGTCCTCCCAGAGCTCGTCCATGAAGACCTTGATCTGATTGTCAACAGCGATATCAGCCACTGCCTTCAACTCCTCCCTTTTCATAACCCTCCCCGCCGGGTTGTGGGGGTTGCAGAGGCACAGTAGCTTGGTGTCCTTGTTGACTATCTCCTTGAGCCGCTCCTCGTCGAACCTGTAGCCGTCTTCATAGTCAAGGTCCCAGTAGACTGGCTTGGTATTCAGACCCTCCATGACGTGGACGAATCCGTTGTACATGGGGTTGGGCATCACCACCTCGTCACCCTCCTTGCACGCGTGCATGACGGCAAGCCAGAGAAGTGGCTCGACGCCCTGGGAGATCATGACATCGTCAGATGTTACCTCCTGGCCGTTGACGCGCACGATCTTCTCGGCCATGGCCTCGCGGGTCGGGTCATCCGAGTTGTAGTAGAGGTCCTCGGCATCCACCGCATGGTGTAGTGCCTCCTTGATCTCCGGAGCTATCCTAAAGTCGGGACTCGCCAGCCAGAGGGGGATAACGTCATTGGGATAGACCTGCCATTTTCGGTTCAGTGAGTTGGCCATTCCCTCGACGGAGGCCAAGTTGAAGTAATCGTCTGATGACATGGATAATGGAAGCACGTAATCTGTATAAAGTTTCTAATCCAACGGCACCTCAGTGCCATTTTTCGGTTTCTCGTTCCTCAACAGCAGGTAGACGGACGCTGAGTAAAGTGCATACAGCCCCGCCCCCATGACGGCGGTGGATTCCAAGTGGATATTCTCCATCATGTGCCCGCCTAGTCTCGGGGCAATGATGTTACTGACCATGGACGATGTCTGGGTGATTGAGTTGGCGGTGGCCTTCTCGTCCTCGTATAGTATGCGGTAGAAGAGTGAGGGCATCAAGGGGTTGCTGATGGACGCTACGGCCATCCGTGCAATGTAGATCAATGAGACCCAGGCAAATGAGGGAGCCCATGTGAACAGGAGCCAGAAGGGAACTGTTCCAGCAATGGACGCCGTGATGGTACGTACCGAACCGTACCTGTCCGCGATCTTGGGGGAGCCAAAGTTCACAACTGCCCTGATTAGCTGCACGGCGAAAAAGAGAACTCCGAGGGCACCGGACTCTACCCCGTACTTTTTGTTCACGTAGAACGGGAATAACCCGATAAACGCGCCGTACGCCAGGTTCTGTATCGTGTAGAGAATCGAGAACTTTACCACAACACCACGTGAACGAAGGATACGGCTCTTTTTCTCTTCAGGCTTTTTGATATCAGCTAAAGTCAGGACACTGTAGTACATCGGAAGCTGCACTACGAAGAAAACAACACCAATCAGGAGCATCGACCAGTAGGACCTGGTCAACGTGAACCCAGCCCGCGATACGAGGAGGGGCGGGATCAACCCGAACAGGCTTCCAATCGCGGTTGACGCGATATTTATGCCCCCCTGGAGCCCGAATGCCCTGGCAAGATCATCAGGATCGAACAATGAGGAAAATAATGGACCGAATACGGAGCCGGTAGAGTTGCCCACGCCCAGGAGTAGCCAGGCGACGCTGAACATGAACAGTGTCCTGCCCGTGAGCATAATCCCCATGGATATACCGGTGACGATGAAACCGAACAGAATGACAGGCTTCACGCCGTATCTATCAGCCAGCACGCCGGCTGGGATTGTAAGGAAAAGTTGGCCGATACTGCTCCACATGAATATACTTCCCAGCTGGGAACCGGAAAAACCAAGGGATATGAGGTAAAGTTGGAGGATGACGCTGAAGACCCCGTTCCCGAGGCCGCTTAGGGCGGTTGCTGAAAGGAAGCGTCTGGCGGGTGTCGAGATGCGCTGGGGGATATACGTTGACAAGTCGATCATTTTCACACACCCGTTGATGAACTGAGTTTCATGTTCTTCAATAAAAGGCTGAATCACGTCTCATACTCACATAATGTGACCGTAGGACAGATTTCATATACGATACCGGCTCAGCTTGAGTCATGAAGATCGAGACCCCAGAAGGGTTCAGCCTATTCGGCGAGCCACTGTACAACCCGGTGAGCTACCCTGATCCCGAGCACAAGCAGCTAGTCAAGTTCAACAAGGCGTTCGCCGAGTGGGAGAAAGACCCCGACGACAGGGAGAAGATACTCTGGCTAGGCAGGCAGCACGCCTATGTCGGCAGGTATAGGGACGCCATACACATCTTCACCGAGGGACTGAAACTGTTCCCAGACGACCCAGAATTCCTCAGGCACAGGGCACACAGGTTCCTGAGCCTCAGGATGTTCGAGTACTCCATCGCAGACTCGGAGAGGGCGGCTGACATCATGCTAAAGAAGCCTGACTTCATGGAGCCCAGTGGCCTGGCAGGCGCGGAGGAGACCATTGAGTACACCTTCTACACCAATGTGTACTACCACCTGGGCCTCGCGTACATGATGAAGGGCGACCCAATCAACGCTAGCAAGGCATTCCATGATCTCCTCGCAATAGCCGTCAACGACGACCACGTTATCATGTCTGTCTACTGGAACTATATCATTCTCAAGAGGCTAGGCTTCGAGGAGGAAGTGAAAGAGGTCCTCAGCCACGTCAAGTCGGACATGAACTGCCCCGTCAGCGGCGGGTACTACGAGTGCATGAAGATGTACAAGGGCGAGATTGAGCCAGAGGACATAATCAGTGGCAAGGGCGACGAGGATCAGCTCAGCCTGGTAACCTCAGGGTTCGGCGTGGCCAACGAGTACAGGTTCAGGGGGGAGTATGACAACTACGTTGGGTTGCTGGAAAAAGTGCTTGAGACAAACGCATGGAGTGGCTTCGGCTACCTGTCAGCCGAGGTCGATATGAAGAGGATAAAGAGCTAGTTAGGCTTCGACCTCGGGGGCATCATCGTCGTAGAAGATGTTCCGGGTCCCATCGAGGAATATTTCCCACATTCTCAATGCTTCTTTCAGGGTCTCACGTCCGGCATCAGTCAGCTCGTAATTGACCCTGTCACGGCCGCCCACCTTTGACTTGTGGCTCACGATGAGCTCCTCCTTCTCAAGGTCGCGCAGGAGCGGGTAGATGCTGCCAGGCGTGATGCTGCAGCACTGGTTGCTCTTGGTCTCGATCTCCTTGATTATACCGTACCCGTGAACGGGGCCGTTCCTCAGGACGCTGAGCACCATGAGCTTGCTCAGGCCCAGCATGAAGCTCTTCTCCCAGTACGTGGTTTTAGACAAAACGGGCATCTCCAGAACGATAGGAAGAGGATTGGAGGGGACTTATGTGTTCTGCTCTCTCCCGTTGAGCAAATCCACGAATACTCCCACTGACGGATAGCTTCCAGAGTGGACAAGCTCCGAGTCCAGGAAGACAAGGGGCAGTAAAGAGCCGGCCTCAAGGGCAGCCTTGGCATGTTCAGGACCCTGATCAGTCAAAACGCTCCTTGTGTACTCGTGACCCTTGTTGCCCTTCTTCACCTTCTCCCAGACCTGGGCCTGCTCCCTAACCTGCTTCATCAGGGCCATCCTATCTGACATTGATACACTACACCCGCAGCCCCCCGCCATGGGGTTTTCCAATATTAGTTCAACTTTCATTTTCATTTCTCCTAGATCAGTATGTTGAAGAGATAGCCAGTCACTATCGCCCCGACTATCACCATCCCCACGAAGAAGCCGATGTACTTGTGCTTGAACATCCCCGAGAGCATGATGATCTCGGGCGGGCTCAGTGCGGCCGCCGTGATGAGGAACGCGATGAGTGCACCCATGCTAACCCCCTTGGTGGAGAGAGATAGCACGATGGGGATCATCGGCACGATGCCCACGTAAAGGGGCACACCTATCAGGGCAGCCAATGGCACCGCGTAGATGCTTGAACCACCCAAGTAGGTGGCCAGCAGGGTCTCGGGCAGGTACCCGTGGATAACCGCACCTATCCCGGCCCCAAGGACCACGAACAGAAACAGCTTCTTCAGGAAGTCAAACGAGTAGATCGCCGCCCGTTTCGTCTTCACGATGAAACTATCAGCCAGTACCTCCTCAGCGTCGTCACATCCGCAGGATGCCTCAACTGGCCCGGTCGGGATGGCGAACAGCGTCGCCTCCTCCCTGACCTGGTCGTCCCATTTCTGGGTATGGACGAAGTATCCAGCCATCAGGGCTATGATAGTACCGGCCAGGGCAAACGCTAGCCCAAACTTGTAGCCGAACATGGGGGCAAGTATGAGCAGCGCGACCTCGATGGGGTATGGGGACGCTATCAGGAACGTGGTCAGAATACCTATCGGTAGACCGGCAGCCACCATTCCGGCCAGGACCGGGATTGAGCTGCAGCTACAGAAGGGGGTTATGAACCCGAAGACGGCGGCGGAAATCATTCCGAGGATGCCTTTCTTTCCACCAAGAGAGTTTTGCAGGGACTCCTCGGAGAGGTACTCCATTGAGAGCCCTATGAGGAACGTTGAGCCGAGGAACAGGGGTATGATCTCAGCCATTATGAAGAGGAAATATCTTCCAGTTTCGTATATGTTGGAGTCCAATATATCGCCATTCCATATATGGGCGCACTCCTATATATTGATTTCCAATATATAATGATTCAATATGTCCTTGTTGGTAAGATAGAGGGTAAAAAAAAGACAAAACGTACATGATGTCGATAGAATATAAACCAAATTGATCAAAACGGGAAAATGATTACAAATAAGTACTGTAATTGCTATTTTCAGCGAAAAAGAGAGGAGAATTTGCTTTGAGCGTAAGATATATATCTGATTTCCGCTGGATTAATCAAACAATACAGATTGGAAACAAACTGGCGGTAAAAAAGTGCTAATTGATCTAAGAATGGATGGAAGCAAGACACTTGTGATAGGAGGCGGCAAGTTGGGTGAGCGAAAGGCAAAATCGCTCATCAAACACCAAGCCGACGTAACCATCATAAGCGAGACCTTCACCCCTACCCTGGTCGATCTTGGAAAACAGGGCAAGGTAATTCTTGTAGAGCAGAAGCTAGAAAACGCAACAACTTCGCTGAGGACTCACATCAAGAACTCAAAGCTGGTGTTCGCAGCCACAAACGATCGCACCCTGAACCAGCTAGTATCAAAGCTGGCGAGGGAGTCAAGGGTCCTGGTCTGCGCGGTTGACATGCCCGAGATTTGCGATTTCTACTCACCTGCCGTCTTCCATAGGGGAAGCATCAGGGTGGGGATATGTACAGACGGCAAGAGCCCCATTGTCTCGAAGGTTCTCAAGAAGAGGCTCTCCTCACAGGTAACGGAGATGGACAGCCTGAACCTTGAGGTCCAGCATCACGCGAGGGAGCTGGCCAAGAAAAAGATCAACAACAGCTCGGACAGAAGGGACACGTTGTACAAGATATTCAACGACCCGGGTATCCACATGAAACTCGAATCGGGAAAAATCGGGGAAGCAAAGACGGCCGCCGAGGCGATTATCGAGAAAGCCAGTCAAGTTCAATCCAGTGATGATTAAAGGAAAAAAGTGACCTGTATGCAGTACCCAGAACTTAGGATGCGGCGGCTAAGAGCCACCCAGAAACTCAGGGACATGGTCAGGGAGACCTCCCTGAGTGTCAACGATTTCATCTACCCACTCTTCGTCAAGGAGGGAATAGACACCCCAGAGGAGATCAGATCAATGCCGGACCAGTACCAGTACCCACCCAAGGACATCGTAGAGGCGGCAAGGGAGGCCCAGGAGCTTGGAATCCCCGCAGTCATGATGTTCGGAATCCCGGAACTCAAGGACGAGGTAGCAACCTCAGCACTTGACGATAACGGGATCACCCAGAACGCCATCAAGGCAATCAAGGAAGCCCTAGGGAACAGCCTGATGGTTATAGGCGACGTGTGCCTGTGCGAGTACATGAGCCACGGCCACTGCGGCATCGTCGAGAACGGCGAGATACTCAACGACATAACCCTTGAGCTATACGGAAGGGTGGCGGTATCATACGCAAAGGCAGGTGTAGACATGGTCGCGCCATCAGGGATGATGGACGGACAGGTCGGGGCAATCAGGCAAGCCCTTGACGAGGCGGGTTACGGCAACATCCCAATCATGGCGTACTCGGCCAAGCAGTCATCAAACTTTTACGGACCCTTCAGGGACGCCGCGGAGTCAGCACCAAGCTTCGGTGACAGGAGGGGGTATCAGATGGACTTTGCCAACAAGGAGGAAGCCATCAGGGAGACACTTTTAGACATCCAGGAGGGTGCCGATATCATCATGGTAAAACCAGCACTCGCGTACCTGGACATGATTCAGAGTGTTCGCAGCGAGTTCAGGATGCCAACCGCGGCCTACAACGTCAGCGGTGAGTTCAGCATGGTGAAGGCAGCGGCCGCAAACGGCTGGATCGACGAGAAAAAGGTGGCACTGGAGATTCTCACCGCCATAAAGCGCGCGGGTGCAGAGATGATCATCACATACCATGCAAAGGACGCTGCCAAATGGCTCAAGGAGTAGAATGTCAGAATTGAAACTAATCGCAGCGACAAGGGGAAGCCCCCTAGCACTAATACAGGTAGACATAATCAAGGAACTCCTGGCCGAGAAGGCACCGGAGGTCCAGGTCGAGACCCTGGTCATCACCACTTCAGGTGACAAATTCAGGGACAGGGCAATCTCAGCAATCAACGAGAAAGGCGTATTCACGAAAGCGGTGGACGAGGTGGTACTCAGCGGAGAGGCGACCTTTGCGGTCCACAGCATGAAGGACCTGCCCATGGAGATACCTGAGGGACTGGTGGTCGCGGCGGTACCCGAAAGAGCGCCACCGAGGGACGCACTTGTCTCGATAAAGTACAAGAGCCTGGCTGACCTGCCACTGGGCGCGGTAATCGGCAGCGCAAGCCCAAGGAGGAAAGCGCAGGTCCTGTTCAAGAGGGGAGATCTGGACATCCAGCTCATCAGGGGCAACGTGGACACCAGGATCCAGAAGATGAGGGACGGGGAGTACGACGCCGTCATACTCGCCGAGTCAGGCATCATCAGGATGGGAAAGGAAGACGTAATCACCGAGCTGCTGACGTTGGAGGACTTTACCCCATCGGCGTGCCAGGGGGCGTTAGCCATCGTAGCGAGGGCAGACAACAAGGAAGCCGTCGAGACACTTGGAAAGATCACAGACAGCGACGCGTGGACGGCCACCCTTGCGGAGAGGGCGTTCATGACCACCGTGGGCGGTGGATGCAAGACACCGGTAGGTGTCATAGTTACGGTCAACGAGGGACTGAAGCTCCTAGCGAGCGTCCTTTCCCCAGACGGAAGCGTCCGTTTCCAGTACACGAAGAAAGGGGGAATCGATGACCCCGAGGGATTCGGACACAAGGCGGCCCTGGACATGTTGGACCTGGGAGGAGCCAAACTCATCGAGAGGTGGCAGGAATGACGACAAAAGGAAAAGTATACTTAGTTGGATCAGGGCCCGGGGACCCGGAACTGATAACGATAAAAGCCCACCGGCTCCTATGCGAGGCCGATGTGCTACTCTATGACAGGCTTGTCACTGAAGGAATACTGAACTTGGTGCCCGAGACATGCGAGAAGGTCTACGTGGGAAAGCACCCTGGTGAGGCCAGTGCCACACAGGAGAGGATAAACAAGCTTCTGGTGGAGAAGGCACAGCACGGGGGTACCATTGTAAGGCTCAAGGGCGGTGACCCCTTCCTGTTCGGCAGGGGTGGCGAGGAGGGCCAGGTGCTCAACGCAGCAGGAATCGATTTCGAGATAGTCCCGGGCATCACCTCGGCCATATCAGTCCCCGCGTACGCGGGAATCCCGGTGACCCAGCGACATATGGCATCATCAGTTGCATTCATCACGGGCCACGAGGCTTCCTCTAAAAGGGAGGGCACAGTGGACTGGGAGAGCCTTGCAAAGAACGTGGATACGCTGGTCGTGCTCATGGGAATCACAAACATGCCCATCATCATGGACAAGCTCATGAAAGGAGGCAAGGCCCCGTCAACACCCGTGGCGGTGATTGAGAAGGGAACCACTCCAGATCAAAAGACAGTTGTGGGCACCATCGTTGATATCCACGAGAAGACTTACAATGCGGGCATCAAGCCGCCGGCCATCACCATCATCGGTGAGGTCGTGAACCTCAGAGAGGAGCTCAGCTGGTTTGAGTAGCTCCGCCGGTCCCCTTGCAGGGAAGACAGTGGCCATTACAAGGCCGATGCATCAGTGCAAGGAGATGGTGGAGATAGTGGAAACGATGGGCGGCACGGCATACGTGGCCCCCATGATAGAGATCACGGCACCCAAGGGGGAAGAACTTGCAGAGTTCATCCGCAAAACGGCCTCGGGTTGCTTCGATAAACTCGTTTTTCTAAGCGTAAACAGCATCAGGTGCATCTTCGAGGAGGCCCAGCAGGAAGGAAAGCTGGACTTGCTCCTCAAGGGCATCAACGCATCAGGGGTGCTCGTCATCGGCACGAGGACCCAGAGAGAACTAGTCGGCTACGGCGTTACTGACAATGTGGTCGCGAGAATCCAGAGCACCGATGGCGTACTGGAGGCCATCGGAGGCGAGTTAAAGGGCCTCCACATTGGAATCCCAAGGTCAAGCATGGCCAACAGCGAGTTGGGCGACGCCCTCAAGGTGAGGGGAGCCCAGGTCACAGAGGTCACAGCCTACATATCCAGACCACCGGCTGACAGGTCCAGGGCTATCGAGCTCATCAGGGACCTGGAGGCGGGCAAGGTTGATGCAGTGACGTTCACCAGCGCGTCAACGGCAACAAACCTAGCAGAGATTGCGGAACAGGAGAATCTGCTCGGGCAGCTCAAGGAGGGCTTAGGCAGGACAATAGTGGCCGCGATAGGACCCAGGGCCAAGGGGGCGATAGAGGCTCTGGGATTCAAGGTGAACATAGTCCCCGAGAAACACTCCATCAGGGACCTGGTGGAGGCGCTGGTATCGAACCTAGAGTAGGTACAAGAAATGGACAACAATAAACACGGACAAGGCGGTCACCCCGGAGGACACCCAGGTGGACATCCCGGTGCTGCCGCAGGCGGACCAAAGAAGCACATACCCAGGATAATCTCCTGGAACTCCACTTTCAAGTGTGACCTCAAGTGCGCCCACTGCTACATGGACGCACAGGAGAGGGAGAGCGCAAAGGAGCTATCCACTGAAGAGGGAAAGATGCTCATCGACCAGATCGCTGAGGTCAGCAAGCCTGTGCTTGTGCTCAGCGGCGGGGAGCCACTGATGAGGGAGGACATCTTCGAGCTCGCCAGGTACGGCACCGATAAGGGGCTGAAGATGGCCATGGGCACCAACGGCGTCGGCATAACTGATGAGGTGGCCAAGAAGATACTGGCATCAGGTATCAAGAAGGTGGCCATAAGCATGGACTCAAGCTCACCCGAGATACACGACGAGTTCAGGGGAGTCCCCGGCTCATGGCAGAAAGCCATCGACGGCATTAAGGCGAGCATCAGGAACGGCCTGGGCGTACAGTTTAACACCACGGTTACGGTCCAGAACTTTGACGACATCGACAACATCCTCAACATGGCTGAAAGCCTTGGGGTCAAGGACCTCCACCTGTTCTTCCTGGTACCAACTGGGAGGGGAACGGAGGTAGAGGACATCACCCCGGAGATGTACGAGACGATGATCAGACAAGTGCTGGCAAAATCACAGAAGACCAACCTGGACGTCAAGCCAACGTGCGCCCCCCAGTACATGAGGATCGCAGAGCAGATGGGAATAGACATGAGCAGGTGGAGCAGAGGCTGCATCGCAGGGCTTAGCTACGTCAGGATTTACCCCGAGGGCGAAGTAACTCCATGCCCATACCTGCCAATCAAGCTGGGAAACGTCCTAGAAACCTCGTTCAAGGATATCTGGGAGAACAGCGAGGTCCTCAACAAGATGAGGGACTTTGACAACCTCACAGGAAGGTGCGGCGCATGCGAGTACAAGGCAAAGTGCGGAGGCTGCAGGGCAAGGTCCTACGGTCTAAGCAGCGACTTTATCGAGGCATGCGGTGGGCTCCACGAGCCCCACGAGCTAGAGGGAGACTACCTGGGCGAGGAGCCCTGGTGTCCATACCAGCCCAAGGGATGGGAGGCTTAGCACTCCATTGGCAACGGTCCAGCTAGATGATATGGACAAGGCGCTCCTCACAATAGTGCAGGAGGAGCTACCAATATCCGTGCGCCCCTTCGATGACCTGG
>Ga0209361_1001339_pt1 | contig 16980 bp, 15 predicted proteins | sample SaaInlV_200m_DNA_3_FD_184657 | JGI IMG/M metagenome (GOLD analysis project Ga0209361, IMG submission 184657) | Marine microbial communities from expanding oxygen minimum zones in the Saanich Inlet - SI037_S4LV_200m_DNA (SPAdes) (version 2) | ecosystem: Environmental > Aquatic > Marine >... | reverse complement strand
AGAAAAACCATGCAAACCCTTTCTCCAGTTGGAAATACGCTCGCTAAGTCGTCCTATATCACCTATATTAGCTGACCTAACACCTGTATTTTCTACAAAAAGAACTCTATTTCCAGTAGAAACAAGCGATGTAGCCAATTGATGATGCAACTGCCAATGAGTTGTCCAATCAATAGATGAAAATATAATAAAATTTTGTTTAGTTATTGTCATTTAGTAATATTATGTAGTCTGTAAAAACAACTAATTAATTCCAAGTTCTGATTTAGCCTTGTGTATGGTTTCTGAGATTGACATAGTGACAGTCAATGGTATGATTTTACTATCCATTGGCTGATTTATTAAGTAAGTTGACACCTCTTCAGCCATATACTGCAAACCGTTTCCTTTAATTATAAAAAAATTTCAATTATTGAGGCCTTTGCTCACTATCCATTCCTTAATCTTGATGTGCTCAGATCGACTTAATAACAACGACCATCCAATCCACAAACAAGCTAATATAACAAGGAAATTTACGAAATATAAGTAGGCAATATTAGAATCAAGTTCTTGCTTCACCCAAGAGGCAAAAAAACCAAACATTAATATATAAAGAAAAAATAATAAAATATTCTTATATTCCCAGTTCATACTATACGCTCTTTGGGCAAACCAAGAATTAACTATTGCCTTTATAATGTAGCCAAACATTAATCCAATAGAAACAATATAAATTCCATATATTGGAGAAAGGAAATAAGTTATTCCTAAAGTTACCAAAATGAACAAGAAGAATCCGTAAATTGCCAAATAACTTTTCTTCGAAATACTAATACCTATTTCTGTAATCCACCCAGATGCCTGTATCACTAAACCTATGGCTAAAGGAAAAAAAAGAAAACTAGCACTAATATAATGCTCAGAAGTTATTAATACCACCAACCAATCAGAAAAGAATGTAAGTATTAATACGAAAATACATGCTATAAAAACAAAAATCTTTAGTACTAAGTTATAAGTATTAATTGCTTTTTTTTCTTTATAGATTGACAAAGAAAAAGGACCCCAAGCAGTCTGAAATGAACTCACATACAAAGATACAACTGAGGCTAGTCTTGCCCCCACAGCAAAGATTCCTAAATTTTCTCCACCTAAAACATCATTAACCATCCAACGAGTCATTGTTGGTGTTAGAATTTCAAGTGTCGATACAATTCCAAATGGCAAAGCAAGTAAAATCACTTCATTCAAGTTTCCTAATCCCTTGGGAACTATAAGCCAACTGCCAACAAAAAAAAGACCTAATAATCCAAAAACAATATACGTCACTAAAGATATCATAAATACATCTACAATATTTATCTCGTATAGAGTAACTCCTAACACCAACAGTGTCATATTAAAAACCACAAATCCTAAGGTAATTATCAAAAATTGTTTGCGCTCAAAAGTCCATTTAAGAAGATTCTGCGAAAAATTGACTAACAACATAAAAGGGAGTTGTATTATGACAAGACGAAAAATATCACTAGAATGACTTGAACCATGTATTTGATTTGCAAAATAATCTGAATAATTCCACAAAATTGGTAGGAACAAAAGCAATAAGAGTGCTTGATACAACAAAGATCTTGATATCATGCTCTTTCTTTCATTTTCATTTTCATTTTCATAAAAGAATCGAGCAACAGCAGAATCTTGACCAAAAACAAAAACTGTCACTAGCAATCCAGAAATGAGCACATAAAGATCAATAACCCCATACTCTTCTACAGAGAAGTATCGAGTGAGAACGGGGAGGGTAATTATTGCAAAGATCTTATGTACTGCTGATGCAACCCCGTACAAAATTGAGTCTTTGGCTAGGAATTGAACTCTACCGAATAAACCCAAGTCTTTTAAGTATTTAGTGGAATACACAATAAATGAATACTAGCAATTCTCTTCCAACAAATCTAACCATTTTTTCGCTAAAGAGATTCCATTGTATTTCTTAAACCATTCTTTATTTAAGAGTCCATTAGTGATCATGTGATTTTTATTGTTGTACATACTGCACAAATGATTACAAACATCTTTTTTAGACTGTACATTCAAAATACCTACAGGAGGTGGAATATGAAATAATGACTCAAACATCTTAGTTGTAAAGTTAAAAGATTGAAGGAGAGGTTTTCCAGATGCTAAAACCTCCCACCCAGTCGAACCCCATGATGCACCATTTTGTACAGTAAATTCACCAACTCCAATATCGCAATAATCTAGAATTGATCTAATCTGACGTCTCTGCAATAAAGGCAACCAAATTACATAATCATCAATACCAAGAGAATTGCAAAGTTCTTTTGTAGCTAAATAATCCTTTCCCCATTCAACCATAATTAATACTGGTACTGAAGAATTACATTTTTTAAGAAAATCATAAAAACCATAAACTAGCCACTCATTATGCTTATTAATGCTAGAAAAATCTGATTCTATATATATTGAATCATCATGCTCCCAATAGTGCCTCATATGCGAAAAAATAACAAAGTTTCTATTCTTTATTTTTTCTAGTAATCCGCCGATTAGTCTATCATTAAAACTTTTTTTATTAATATCCCTGACGTCATAGTATTGAGGGATATGTAGCCTTGTAATTGGTTTGCCAATTTTTTTCAAGTTATGCAATGTTATATTATTTGTGGCACAAACTCTTATTTTTGAATTTCTAATTCCATCAATCTGCCTCCATCTTACGTACCTTCTAAATAATGACTCAATACTAAACTTTTCTATTTTTTTTCTAAATCCTGCCTCTCCAACCCACTCTATACCAGTAGAGTATGGATAAAAAACTGTTAATGAAATCCCCATTCTACTAAATATTCCAGGTGATATACCAGATCCAATAAAACAATCGTAATTAGAAAATAATGCTTTAAGCTTACCTTTTGAAATTCTTATTCTTAACTTATCTGGACGACCAACTATTGGCTCAATTCCATTATTAATTGGAAGTCTATGAATATACTTTTCCCATTTTTCATATTCCCACGTATCCCATAATGGATTATATTGAGGATTTACCTCCCCTAGACCTTCATTTGAAAAAAGTAATAAGTGGGCATCTGCACCTAAATCTCTCAAATATCTCATTAGGGCAAAATTGTTATTACATGTATTCCCCAGTAATGCTATCTTCATATACTATCTACCAACTTGCTTTGTTCCAATTAATTCATATACATTTGGTTTTCCATTATGATCGCCATAAAAAAAAGGCTGTGGTTTATCTACACTTGGATTTAAATGTAAACCACCTTCATTTGATGCTTGAATATTAACAAATCCAAGTCGATCAAACTCTTCTCTTATTTGCTCCAAATCTATAATTATATTCATACCCTGGCGAAAAATACCCTCACGATTGTATAAAATTGTGTCAGAAAATGCCTTGGAGGCTACCAGCTTAGGGTCGTAGTTATCAGCCTTATTATGCTCTTTATCCCAAAGAAATATATACCATCCTACTTCATTAGCGCTAATATATAGCTTTCCATTTGGCTTTAATACACGTGCAAGTTCGTGTAGAGACTCCTTCCAAGGAGTAAGAAAAATAACGCTGTAACAAAAAATAGCATCAAAAGTATTGTCAGAATATGGCAGTTCATTCAAACTACTTTTATCTATTTGAATATTATCTATATCACACCCATGCATCATATCATTAAGAAAATTAATACGTATAGAAGAAATATCACAAGATGTTACTGTTTTATTTAGAGTCGAAAGAGCGAGTGACCACTGACCAAAACCACAGCCTGCATCTAAAACCCTGTCATTCCCAACAAAGCCTAATGCTTTTAAACGATTTACATATTTTTCTATACCGTTTTTGAAAATTCTTTGTATATACAGGTAGTCATTATGATTAATATTTATCACCCCAAAACCTCTGACAACTTTTTAAAATTTCTTATATAGAACATCCTAAGAAGCCTTCTTCTTATTCTGGTTCAATTTTATACTCTCTTGGTACACATTCATTGGTTTTTTATAGTCTAATGTTTCATGGAATCTACGATGGTTATAAAAATCAATATAGTCATCCACATCAGTAGTTAACTCACTGATATTTTGATATTCATTTAAATAGATTCTTTCACATTTGGCGCTTCGCCAGAAGCGCTCAATGCAGATGTTATCTGTTGCTCGCCCCTTACCATCCATTGATATAGTAATACCAAGGTTTTTAAGTCTCTGAGTATGCACCTCACTGGTGTATTGACTACCTTGATCGGTGTTAAAGATCTCTGGATGAGGGTATTTTTCTAAAGCATCATTAAGTACACTCATCACTAACTGAGCATCCATGGTGTTAGATATTCTGTGTGACAGTACAGCTTTGCTGTGCCAATCAATGATGGCGGCCATATAGACCATGCCACCTGCAATCTTGATGTAGGTGATGTCAGTACTCCAGACGTGATTAGCATGGCTAATATTAAGCTCTCTGAGCTTATAGGTGTACTTCTTGTGTTCTTTGATTGGTATAGTAGTGTTGACTTGTTTAACGGCCAATACAGCTTTTAAGCCTAGCTCTTGGCGATAACGAGCTACCGTATTTAAGCTGACCTTTATGCCATCTTCAAGTAGTTGCTGATGCACCTTCTTCTCACCGTAGATGGGTATCTGTTCAAATACTTTGGTAATGTGATTCTTAATTGTTTGTTTGGCGTGGTTAACTCGTGGCTTATAGTATAAGCCACTTCGGTTAATGCCAAGTAACCGACACTGGTGATTAATAGAGATAGAGGCTGGTGATGGCTTGAGATCAATCAATTGTTTTAGTTTAGATGAGCCCAAGCTTTTTAGCTTTTTTACCCCTCGAGGGGGTACTGAACAGAGTGTTAGCCATTCCTTCTCTACTGTGACTTTACCAACCAGTGCCGTCAAACGCTCATTCTGCTCTTGTGATTTAATAAGCTCTTCCTTGTACTCTTTAACTACTTTAGATGGCTCCATCGCAATCTCTGCGTTAGCAAGGAATGTCTTCTTCCAGTTCACTAGGTTTTGTGGAAGAATGTTGTGCTTGCTGGCAATCTCGGCCAGGGTATCTGCATTTTGCAGTAGTTCAAGAACAAGTTTAGTCTTGAATGCTGAACTGTAATTGGTTCGTTTTTTACTCATATTTATTACTCCGAATTGTTGGGTTAAGTTTAACTCGTTCGAAATAAGAAATTTTAGATTGTTGTCTTAATTTGTTGGGGTGTTATAGTCTTAATTTGTTGGGATGCTATAATTAAAAAAATATTATTCATGTGCAATAGTGCCTTCTATACGTAAACATGCATTACCATCATATGGACCTACTGTTTCTTCTATAAATGACCTGTCAATAGTTAGTTTTTTATTTTCATTATGGTAACAGTTTGTTATCAAATTCATTAGTTCTACCAATGAATACGCCCTATAAAAAATATTTTCTTTATTTGAAAAAAACACATCATCAATATATTTTTCCTGTGACGCTTCAGCAAATGATGGGACTATGACATTCTTACCATAAAGGACAGATTCAATCAAGGTAGTAGAATTAAACCCAATAATCACACGTGATTCTTTTATTAGTTTTTGTGCTGGAATATCGTCCAATACCTTTAGGTTACCTATCTGATCTGGCCACAATCCTGTTCCACCTTTTATCGCTGTATCTACACTCTCTTTAGCGTTTCCACTATACCACTTCATTTTTATAATAACATTTATCTTAGGATTATCTATAGCAAACTGTGCAACCGTATAGTGTACTTGATTGAACAATTCTATAAAACCACCGGTTTTCGCATAAAGACCATCTTTTATATTAAAATTTTTTATTGTGCTAATAAAAAAAGAAAATAACAGAACTGTATTTGTTTCTTGAACAGTATTTAGTTTGTTGTTTGTATAATGATAGATTTTATCAAACCTAGGCATTCCAGTCACAACAATCCTATCACTAGAAATGTAATTTATCTTAATTAACAATTCCTTCAAAGTCTCCGTACCAACCATTAACTTTGTCCCATAAAACTTACGCGCCTTTAAAAATTGAGATTTAAGTGAGTTATTTACAGTTTTTTTATCCGCTCCAATACCCTCCCTATGCAAACAATAAAATCTTCTATTTGCAAGAATGGTGGAAACCTCCCATATCTCATGCCTTCTGTAATACATTCCTGCAGAGATAAAGCCAATTGAATCTATTGCCTCACACAGACATTTAATAAATTTTGAAAGCCATTTTTTTTTACTATTTATTCTAGATATCTCTAGAATAGCAATTATCTTATCTTGTAACCAATTAGGGTAATTAACATAATAAATATTTGTATTATTTTTAAGGATTTGGATATCCTCTCTAAACCTAGGCTCATCTAATACAAAAATAATAGATTTACCAGTTAATGTTGCAGCAAATCTATATCGCATAAAAAATATAGCCAAAATCCTTGCAAACGAGCATGCGGAAATACTTGTAACGATATGTGAAATTATCTTTTTAAGAATTAACATTTACCGCTAAAAAATCTGATAATTTTTTAAATTTCCTTGCATCTAAGTGCTCAATATAAATATTATCTACCACGCTGTAAATCCTCCATCAACAATAAAATTCTGTCCTGTTACATAACTTGATTGATCAGATAGAAGATATAAAATTATTCCTGTTAACTCATCTCTTTCTGCCATCCTACTCATAGGAACTCGATCGCTATATGCTTTTACAAATTGATTATTGTGCTTATTAAATACTCCGCCAGGAGATATGCAATTTACACGAATATCGCCACCCCACCATGTAGCAAGCCACTTTGTTAAACCAATTACTCCTGACTTACTCGCAGAATAACCTGGAAATGATTTAAATGGCTGCCCCTCATAAATACGATGATCAGGTCCAACAACTCCATAAATACTGGCAATATTAATCAAGTTACCGCATTTACTAGTTTTCTTGATTAGACGTCCCGCCTCTCTTGATACTAAGAAAGTTCCTGTAAGATTAATATCTATAGTTTTTTTCCAAACCTCTAGTGGGTAATTTTCAAAATTTGTAAAAGCGTCTCCAGAGCCCATTAAACTCTCACCTGTAGCTGCCGCATTATTTATAACAGAATCTAAGCCGCCAAATTGATCTTCCATATACTGCAAACAACCAATTACTGAACTTTCAGATGTAACATCTATCTCTACACCTAATACACCTAATTGATTTGCATATGAAATGATATCTGTTTGCTTAGTATCTGCAATCAATAACTGAATATCATTTATCTCTGCCAATGCAGAAGCATAAACTCTTCCTAATACACCTGTTGCCCCAACCAATAATATTCTTTTACCTGAAATATTTAATTTATAACTACTCATAACAATCTGTACTTTCTCTTCATTAAGTATTCAACTAACTCAAAGTCAAATTCAGAATCAACATCAATGCTTTTTTTAAAACCAATGTCATACCCTTCTGCATGTCCACTTAGTAAATGGTTTTTTGTTTTTACATGGATAGGCAGCATCGCATATATGCTTGCTACATGTTCATACACTCGTGGTGCGTCTTGCCGCCTAATAACTGTCGGTCCTAATGTTTTACTCATGTACATTGCTCCATTTTTACCCTCCTCAACCATATTAAAATATGGGTTTTTTCTTGCTTCACAAACTGTAAATACTGTATCTACACCCTGTTTAATAGAACCTCTTAGTTGTTTAATAATACTTGATATATCACTTGTATCTCTCAACGGATTAGTGCAATCTAAATCTATAAAGATTTCATATTTTTCATTATAGAATTTTTCACAACTGTCTAAAGCGTGCTTCCAAACATCAAATTTTCCCACTTCTGAACCAGATAAAATATCTGGACGCATAAATGGGGTTTCAGCACCAAACTCTCTTGCTACCATGGCTATTTCTTCAGAATCAGTTGATACGACAACCCTATCTATTTCTGGCGTTTTTAATGCTGATTCTATAGTCCACGCTATTAAGGGCTTTCCCAATAGTGGCCTTATATTTTTACCTGGCAATCCCTGACTACCGCCTCTAGCACTTATAACACACAGTATACTCATAAATCAAACTCCTCTAAATTTACAACCCTATCTAGTTCACTTGACAATTTTACAGCTTCTGCAATTTTCTGCGCATCTATACCGCTTTCTAATGAGCACAGTGGCGCTTCAAGACTACCTTTAACTCTATTAATAAAATGGTTCATTTGATTTAAAAACATAGTATTTCTTTCAAATGTTTTTGGCGTCTCATCTAGTAATAATACCTTTCCATTCATTTTTTTATACAATTTTCCTGAAACATAATCCCAATAAATTATTGCATCTCTATATACTAATTCTAAGTTTCGTCTATATTCTGGGCTAACCATATCCATCTGTATTTGTCCAACGGCACCGTTTTTATTTATTAAAGTAATGTTAACTAAATCATCTGCGCTCATCTCTAAATCACTTACATTTGATACATTTCCATATACTTTTTCAATACCACCTGTCAACCAATTAATTAAGTCGATCTCATGAATTAAATCAAGTAACGCCCCGCCCCCACGATCTTCACTTGCACTATAACTCTCTCTGTAATCTGTGCCTGGCCTCCACTTATCAAGTCTTTGGCCTACTACAGCTCTATACGTATAAAGTGGTCCAAATAGTTTTTGCCTTGTTAGATCGTAAATCTTAATAAGGTTAGGATGGGCCCTTAATTGAAAGCCTATTTCTATAATATTATTATTTTTAGATACTTTATTTACAAGTAGGGTAACTTCTGAAAGAGATTTAGCAATAGGTTTTTCAATAAATATCGCTTTTCCTTTATCTATAGATTTCAATGCAATATCAATATGTTTATTGGTATTTGTTGCTACAACTACAGCATCAACTCGTTCTAATGCACAATCAAAATCTGTATAAACATTAATTTTATACTGATCAGATAGTTCTTTTACTAATTCTTTTCTACTTCTCCATGCCGATACATTTATGTTTAGATTTTGTAAATTTTTGATGTGTCTTTGACCAATAGAACCCGCGCCACAAACAAGTATCTTTGGAAAACTATTCATTGCAATACCATCATAGTTTAGACATTTTTCTTGCCTTTTCTAGATCACTCAGTGTGCCGATATCCGTCCAATACTCATGAACTGGGAATACCGATACATTTTCCTTATCAACTAAACACTGCTCTATAAGATCAGTCATATTCCAGAATTTTTCTGCTGGTACTTTTTGTAAAATATCTACAGAGATGGCATAAATACCTGCATTACAAAAGAATCTTTGTGAGGGCTTTTCCTGAAGCCCTATAACTTTAGTACCTTTACTATCAATAACCCCATAAGGAATATCGACATAGTAATCAATAGCACTCACTGTTATTGATGAGCTATGCTCTTTGTGAAAATGATAAAGATGAATAAAATTAGATTTTGTTAAGATATCCCCATTCATTATCAATAAATCACTATTTTTATCTATTGATGGCAGTAATGAAAGTGCACCTGCAGTACCTAACTTTTTATCTTCATGTAAGTAGTGTATTGTCATGCCGAAGTCACTTCCATCTGCAAAATAGTCTTTAATAATACCTCCAAGATAATTGATTGAGATATAGATAGTTTTGATACCAATTTTTCCCAATCCTCTGACTTGTCTCTCTAATAATGGTATTCCATTTATATCTACCATTGGTTTCGGAAGGTTCTCAGTTAATGGACGCAGTCTATTCCCTTCTCCTCCTGCCATAATCACTGCAGCATCAAAGGTTTTTTCCGTAGAAAGAGAGCTACTTGTTTTATAAAGTTCCGTCTCATAAAATGTTCTTACATATCTATCGTTATGATCAATAAGTGGGATTGACCGGATATTATATTTTTTCAACATCTCATGTAATACACTATCCGACTCATCCATTCGTGCTACTGCAGGTTGTGTATTCATTGATTCAGTTACACAAGTCTTAAGATCGCTCCCACCAAGTATCGATCGTCTAATATCGCCATCTGTAAGAGTACCTATCACTCTATTCTCCTGATCAGTTACTACGGCTAACCGTTTAGTATTTAATTCAATAATACGTACGGCATCAACCAATGTTGCAGATGAGGTGATTGTGCTTTGTTTCATCTGTACCAGCCATTCTTAATTTCACCTTTTAATGTCATCTGTTTACAGATTAACTCCCTACTTAGAGGTACTTCTGCTAATATTTCTGCTATCTTTTTACCCGCATCTCCTATATAGTAAGGATTATCTGTTTCAGCACATTTTTTTCTAAAATCCTTATCTTCAATACAGATTGTTACAGCATCAATGATTGATTCTTTTTGGTAATCGACATCCAATACATTTTTACCTCGTAACCTCCCTTTTTGTCGAGTACCTATATTGACTGTTGGGCAACCAAAAACTGGGGTTTCTTTAATCCCAGAGGATGAATTTCCTACACAAACCACCCTGTTCTTTGTATCTTGAGCTAAAGCCAATAGACCATGATATAGATATCGCCCCAATGAACGATAAATTTTCATATTATCAACAGGGTACACATTCAATGTTTCTAATTTCTCTATAATAGATAAACCTCCTGCATCATTATTTGGATAAGTTACTATAATCTGTACGCCTTTTTTTGCTAACTCTTCTAGCGCACCAAGAGATGGTTCAACTTGCTTTACTGCAAGATTAAACTCTGTAGTCACCGAGTGCTGGGTAAATAATACAATTGGCTTATTTAAATCAATCTTTAATCTTTCTACAATCTCATCTGGGGTTGCATAATTCCCTTCAGAAATCATATCGATTGCTGGGAATCCGACAGTATGAACCCGCCACGCCTCTTCACCCATTCCTAATATACGGTTACTCGCTTGCTGATTAGTTGTAAAATGAAGATGTGACAACTTTGTCATCGCATGGCGGACTGAATCATCCAATGCCCCACCTTCTGTTAGATCTCCACCCTCTATATGCGCAGTTGGGATGTTCATCTGTGTGGCTGCAATTACGGCGGCAAAGCCTTCAAAACGGTCCGCATAAACGACCATCATATCTGGTTGAATATTTTTAATTGCCTCACCTATGCTCAACACTCCCGTACCAATTGCCTGCACATTAGCCTCTAACGTACTTGCATCCATCTCTATTTTTACCTCTGCATCTATATGAAAACCATCATCGGCAATCTCTTCAAGGGTATTGCCAAAATTTTTATCTAAATGCGCACCTGATACGATGAGTCTATATTCAAGTTTCGGATGATTGTTTATCGCTTTTAGTACTGGAAATTGAAGTCCATACTCTGCACGATTACCGGTAAAAATTGCAATAACTTTTTTTTTCATAACTTATTGATTATTTTTTCTACTGATTGGAGTAATGTAAATTTCGGTTGCCAATTTGTTGCTTTTTTTATTTTTTCTATATTCAAAACATTGTAGGAATATTTTGAATTCTTAATAGTGCTATTAATTTCTCTATCCTCTTGTTTGGCTACACTTAATACTGTTTTAGCCAGTTGATTGATTGAAGTAGCTATACCACTACCAATGTTGAATAGCCCTGATGCATCCTTCTGTATTAATCCCACGATAGCGTCAACAGCATCATCTATTAAGATAAAGTCTCTTATTGGCTTTATATTGTATACTGTTATCGGAGTTTGCTTTGAAAGTTGCTTGAGTATATCTGAAAATACATTGTTTTTTGACATTCCGTCACCAATTACATTTGAGAAACGAACAACTATCCCACCCCAACTCAACACTCTCTCTTCATTTTCTAATTTTGCTGTTGAGTATATGTCACCTACATAAGTTAGTGTATTTTCCCTATATGGCTTTGTTTCTTGATCTCTATAGACAATAGAAGAGGAGCAATAGACTATTTTTTTATAACCTTTCATTAATAATGACTCCATTACCTCTCTTGTCGTTTGTCGATACAAATCACCCATTTTATTCACTCTTGATCTATCTGAATCTTCGCCCAAATGAATTAAAATATCCCCTAAAGGAGATTGTTGATAGCTAGTTACTTGGTAAAACCCGGCTTTACTGTCTTGTGACCTTGTAACTTTTATTATTGAATACTTTTTTTCTTCTAATTTTTTACAGAGTGCTGCCCCTATAAAACCTGTAGCACCTGTTATGACTATCTTTATGGCCAATATTTACCCTCCTATGTCACTCTTGGATAGATGCGTATCAATAGGTATATCCCTAAGGGACTTCTTATTTAGCAAGTCATTAAATTTCTCTGCTAATATCTCTCCTGACCCGGGCCTTTTTACCCATATGTTCTCTTTTGTAAATAGGTCACCTTTTTTTATAGGCTTTATTGTAACCACCGTTGCGAAGGCAAAATCAATAGTAGGCTTCTCTTCTTTTACCGCCTCTTTATTACCTCCACGCATTGTAGCAATTTCTTGCGACCCAATAATCAATTCTTTAAGGCGAATAGGATCCATTGAGTTAACAATATCTGGACCTGGACGATCCATTTTATCTGTAAAATGACGCTCAAGAATATCAGCACCCAAGGCGACCGCCGAAAAACAAGCAAGATTTGAAGTTGTATGGTCCGATAAACCTATCACCGCATCAGTAAATGCTTGTTGCATTTGTTGCATTGCCCCTAATCTTACCAGTTTTGCTGGAGTTGGATAGATGTTTGTAGTATGCAAAAGCGCATAAGGGATATTATACTTTCTGATTATCTCCACTGTTTTAGAGATACTTTTAAGGTTATTCATCCCAGTACTGACAATCATCGGTTTTTTGAAAGAAGCTATATACTCTATCAATGGATAGTTGTTGCACTCTCCAGAACCGACTTTATAAGCACAGACATTCATTCTCTCCAGCCTATCTACTGCTGCCCTTGAAAATGGTGTACTAATAAATATTGCACCCTTGGACTCTATGTACTCTTTGAGCTTCCTTTCATCCTCTTCAGAAAGCGAACATCGCTCCATAATTTCATAAATAGATTCATTTGCATTACCTGGAATCATATCTTTTGCTGCTGAACTCATCTCATCTTCAACCACATGAGTTTGATGTTTTATAACCTCTGACCCAGCAGAAACCGCCGCATCTACCAATTTAAATGCAGTCTGTAAATTCCCTGCATGATTAATTCCAATCTCTGCAATTACGAGTGGCACATGATCTTCACCAACCATTCTTCCACAAATATTAAGTTCTGGCCTTCTAGACATTATATATTTCTGATTTATAGATTTTTAAGTGATCTGGCTCTGTAATCCATTCTATAGTTTTTTGTAAGCCCTGTTTAATGTCATACTGTGGTTTAAATCCTGTTAATTCCTCTATTTTTGTATTATCACACCAAAGTCGAAAAACCTCTGATTTTTCTGGACGGATACGTTGCTCATCCGCAACAAATATCACATCACTTTGCATCAATTCTTTAATAATATTAAGAGTATCTGCAATACTAATTTCAAAATTAGAACCGATATTGATGGTTTCCCCTATAGTTTTATCCTCTTCAGCTAATGCAATGAAACCTCTACAAGTGTCTTTCACATAATTAAAATCCCTAGTTGGGGTTAAGTCACCTAGTTTTATCTCTTTTACGCCGTTAGCAATTTGGGTGATGATTGTCGGAATTACTGCTCTTGCAGACTGTCTTGGCCCATAAGTATTAAACGGTCTAGCAATAGTCACTGGCAATTCAAAAGCATTGTAGAAGCTAATCGCCATTGCATCTGCCGCTATCTTGGTTGCGCTATATGGGGATTGTGCCTGTATAGGGTGTTTCTCATCTATAGGTACATATTGAGCAGTACCATAAACTTCACTAGTAGAAGTATGGATAACTCGTATATTACCATTCTCTTTTGCTGCTTGACATATGTTTAGTGTACCTTTTATGTTTGTGTCTACATAACTATCTGGGGCAATATAAGAATATGGGATAGCAATTAAGGCTGCAAGATGAAATATTATATCAACATTTTTGACAATTTTATTACAGTAGTAAGGATCACGAATATCGCCAGTTAGAACTTCTATTCTATCTTTGCAATTTACGTGCTCTAGCCAACCCCAGTTATTAAATGAGTTGTATTGGGAAAGAGCCTTAACCTGATAACCTTTTGCTACTAAAGCTTCAGTTAGATGAGAACCAATAAAACCATCTGCACCTGTAATCAATATTTTTATCCTTTTCATTGTATCATATTACTTACTTTTTCTATAAATCTTATAACTAAATTTATAATTAATTCCTTTTTTATAATGCTAAATAGTTAATAATATCTTCTCGTTTGTTATCACAATAACTGCTTAGTGCTTCTTTTGAAAAGAATTTATCTGATTGCCAAACTCTTTTGTAGCAATCTCTGCTCCAGCCATTTTTAAAAAATGAAATACCGTAATTCTTTTCTGTTGGCTGCCATAAATAATTTGGCACAATAGCAGCCTTACCAAGATCATAATGCTTAATATTTAATTTTTGTAGATATTTTATAGCCTTCCATTTTAGTAAATTTGAAATTTGATCAGACTGAAAATCAGGATCAACTGCTACTGATGAATCATATGCCGCGCCTTTAAACACATTAATTAAGAGCATCCCAACAACCTTATCATGATCTCTGATTTTAGCTTGAACTATAAAACCTTTTCCATAGTTAAGACATTTAAGTTGATTCTCATAAGTTTTTAATGGCCTATATGTTGCACCAGAATCTTTTACATGCAACCCCATATATTCCAATGGTAACGTGGAATAATGAGAATGTGAATCAATGATTGATAATTCGTATTTATCGATATATTTATTAACATAACGTCGATATCTCTTTCGTACATTATTTAATACTAGTGGTGTTACATTGATAAAATGTGATTGATACGAATTATTAATAAATTTTCGTTTACGAATTGTAGATAAATAAATACTCAAATCTTTCTCATTAAGATATGGGGGCGAGTATTCTACAGATAACATTTCAACGTTAAACTCTATAATTAGCCTCTCAATTTCGTCAAATATGAAAGAATACACTTTTTCAGGGTCATTTACAGTGTCTACAATCATTGGCCATGGTAGCGGTTTATCATATGATGCTTGAATACCATCAAATACACTGCTTCTAATGAAAACCAGTGGTGCCAATCCATAAAAAATATTATTATCTACTAGTAAGAAGGTGCTATCTTTTATTAATACCCCTGATGCTTTTAGTGTTGATAAGCGATACTGATGTTCTTGATATGTAGACCAAAACCATGCATGCTGAGTATTGTTAACAACCTCATCCCATGCCTCCTTAAGGCTGTCTACATCTTCAAATGATATAATTTCTAATGACATTTTATATTAACCTTTGTAAGTCCCATGCTTCTTTATACCAACCATCTTCTGTAATTAATTGCTTGTGCGTACCGACAGACTCTACCTGCCCATTGTGCATGACAATTATCTGATCAGAATTAACAATACTTGCCAACCGATGTGTGATTATTAATATAGTTGTATCCATCTGTTTTATAATACGTTTTAATGCTACAGAAAATAGATGTTCGCTCTTTGCATCAAGACTACTAGTTGGCTCATCTAAAATCAATATAGATGCTTTTTTCATAAGTGCACGAGCTAAGTCAAGACGTTGACGTTGCCCGCCTGATAATCTAGCGCCATCCTCACCTACTACAGTATTATAACCGTCGGAAAGATTTTCTATAAACTCAGATGCACCGGCCAATTTTGCGGCATTAATTATACTATTAATATTAGCATTTTTTTCACCGTAACCAATATGGTTTGTAATAGTGCCATTAAATATTTGTGGCACTTGAGAAACGAAAGAGACTGAACTTAATAAGCTTGATATTTTATACTCTTTACATTCATGATTATCAATAATGATCTTGCCATTATTTGGATTCTTCATGCCAATAATTAAATCTACTAAAGTAGACTTTCCACTACCAGAACAACCTACAATTGCAGTTGTTAAATTAGCGGGAATATTTAATGATACATTTTTTATTACATTATTATCTGTATCACTCAAATCATAATTAAATGAGACATTATTTAACGCAATACTATGTTTAAGACCATCAAATACAAGGGTACCATTGTCTACTATTTTTGATTTTTTTAAATCTTTTAACCTATTAACTGTAGCCTCTATTGATCCTAATGCTCTTTGCATATTCTGAAACTGTAAAATCAGGCTTTTAATTATTGGCATCATTCTTAAAATAATCACCATATACAGTCCTATCATTGTGACTTCCATATGGATAATTTCAACAGCGATATAAAGAAATACCAAACTCATAGTAATTACAATAGGTTCTATAATTAATTGTGTTTTTGCTTGTATTGCTCCAACTAAAACACTAGTTTTATTCTGCAACATTGATAAATTATAAAAATTATTAAATTCAGATTTCTCATTGCCTGATAGTTGTATTAATCTAACCGACCTTAGTCTGCTAATTAAAAATGTAGTAGCTCTAGTATTTGCATTAACAAGATCTCTTCCTATTTGCGTTGTAATTCTGATCCATGCCCTTGGTATTAAGCTTGTAACAATAAATACCAACAAAGAGGCTACTGTCATCTCCCAAGAAAGAAACAATAAAATTATTGTATATCCTATTGCCATAATAATGTATACGATAAATTCTACTGGCATTAGAGTTCCGACTACTGACTTCGGTACTTCCGTAGACATTATATTAGTTAATACACCCGTAGGGACCTTGTCATGGTAAATAGAATTCGCCATCAAATACGACTTAAATATACGGTCTCTTAATGTTTTTATTAAAAAATGAGTTAGCCGAAGTTGATAAAACAAACGAATAAAAATAATTAACTGGCGTACAGTGAAAAGCAGAAAGGCCGTTACAAGAAAGACCAATAATGATATATTAACCCCAATAAATTCAAAAAA
>Ga0209361_1001335_pt1 | contig 17008 bp, 18 predicted proteins | sample SaaInlV_200m_DNA_3_FD_184657 | JGI IMG/M metagenome (GOLD analysis project Ga0209361, IMG submission 184657) | Marine microbial communities from expanding oxygen minimum zones in the Saanich Inlet - SI037_S4LV_200m_DNA (SPAdes) (version 2) | ecosystem: Environmental > Aquatic > Marine >... | reverse complement strand
ATTACGCGTAACCGAAGGTGCCATATCGGTGTTATGCTAGCATTTTACCCCTCTTTCGTCGAGAAGAAAATGGCTTTCATCAAGCCACAAGACGTATGCTATACGTCTCTACAGAACAAAAAATCTAGTGAATTGTAGAGGCGTATAGCATACGCCTTATTTTTATGGAGTTAAAAAAAGTAGCCCCATGCTCCGTTCAAGCACAGGGACAGTAGTTAGTAACGCCGTAGCGAACAATAAACGAGAACCGCTATTACTTAAGCGGCAAAGCTGCGCCTGTAGTCCAGGACCGGAGCCTGGTCGACTGTCACCTCCAGTGCGGTAAAGAGTCCTTTGATCAGAGCAAAATCACGCTCTGGCAGATGTTCCAATGTCCCAGCCTCGAGTCCCCTTCGAAGAGCCTCCAGCAGGACTGGAATCTGTTGGATGGATGTGGTACGGATCCCCTCAAAGAGATCTGCAAACAACCAGGGTATTAGCTGGCCGTAGAAGTACAGAACACTCGAGGCGGTCCGTAACTCTACTGGCCGAGTTCGACCACAGTAGAGGGGATTCTCTCCCTCGATGGGCAATCCATCGAGGTATTCGATGCGCTCTCGATCCATAGGATCGTCGCTGGCAGCGACAAGCGCTAAGACATTCTGCAAAGCAGTCTCCCTCGAGAGCGAAGGGCAATACTTAGCTGCGGCCAGTAGCCATGGATCTCGTAGAGCAGCCTTTCGGAGTATCTGTAAAGCCTCTCGATCTCGAGCGGTCACAACGTACAGACTTTCGGGAGCTAAATTCTGCGCAGCAAATGCTCCCTCAAGGAACTCAATGACCGCCCCAAGGTATGCCGCGTCACTTGGAGAGAGAAACATGCCTCCTCTTCCCATGGTTCGTACAGCAGACCAAAACTTCAGTTCATGCCCAGCCCACTGCTTGAATCCTCGATGCGAAGGTCCTAGACTCATTATCATGCTCCTTCCACATAAAGTATATCATTGACTTAAAATTATACAATAAAAAATGAGCCCAAAGGCTCATTTTTATATTTTTTATAATGTGGCGTAGGTTACCGTTTGCTCCATTGTGGTGCACGACGGGCTTTCTTTAAACCTGGTTTCTTTCGTTCTTTCTTCCGAGCATCTCTGGTAAGTAATCCCATCTTTTTTAGCCCTTGTTTCCATACTTCATTATGCATTACAAGTGCTCTGGCTAAACCATGGCGAGCGGCTTCTGATTGGCCAACGATTCCGCCACCTTTCACTACGATCGATACGTCGAAGTCGTTCTTTATTTTTAACACATCTAACGGTTGGGTTACATTTTTCTGATGCGAAGAGAATGGGAAATACGCTCGAAACTCTCTTCCGTTTACATAAATCCTACCTTTGCCTTCTGTGTACAATCTTACTCGCGCAGAAGAATTTTTGCGTCTTCCTACTGCGTAGATATATTTTCTGTCAGCAAAAATCTGATCAGCTTTACTGCCGTCTGAATCCGAAGCCGCAACCACATCAGCAGCCTTTTTCTTTGCTGTTGTTGGTTCTTTGGTGGCTTTCTTTACTACCTTCTTTTTAGCAGCCTCTTTCTTTGGGGTTGTTTTTTTCGTTTCTGTCATAAACTATTTCTTAAACACAAGTCGTTTTATCATTGCTTTTCGTGAATTATTCTTTGGAAGCATGTTCCATACTGCTCTTCGCAATACTTCATCTGGGCCAAGTCTATCCCATAATTTCTCTAAGGTTTCTTCCTTTAACCCGCCAGGGTACCCAGTATGATGATAGTAAATTTTTTGCTTCATTTTTGCGCCAGTAACTTTAATACCAGCAACATTCTTAACCTCTACTCTATCGCCTCCATCTATTGCAGGATCGAACGAAGCTTTATTTTTCCCACGCAAAAGGATTGCAATTTCGGTTGCAAGTCTTCCTAAAATTCTGTCTGTTGCGTCTATTGTGTGAGTATTTCTTTCCATATGAGTAGTATGTGTAGATTCGTAGCATTCGCATGCATTCGTATATTGGCATTACATTTATACAAATTCTATGCGGGCTGTTTTTGCACCATCGCCCTGTCGTGGACCGGTTTTAGTTATTCGAGTGTAGCCGCCTTTTCTTGTCTTATACCGTGGAGCTAAATCTTTCATCACTTTATCCGAAGCTTTAGCACTTCTTACAGAGCCCATAATATCTCTTCGGGCTGCAAGTGTCTCTTTCTTTCCTTTGGTAATAATCTTTTCTACAATCGGCCGAAGAGCTTTTGCTTTTGCGAGTGTTGTTGAAATTTTCTCGTGTACTATTAGCTCGGTCGCTAAATCTCTCATCAGCGCTTTACGCGGACCAGTTTTTCGAGATAATTTTTTTCCAACTTTACGGTGTCTCATACATTTAGATTAACTTTCGTCTGTTTCTGCTTCTTTTTCTTCAGCAGCCTCTGCTTCTGGTTCTTCCTCTGGCTCTTGTTCGTTATCACCTTCAATAGAGGCTACAACTTCTTCACCAGATGCAAGTGCCTGCACCGCCTTAAACTGCTCTACTAAAATTTCGCCAGATCGTTTTAAGGCATCTTCTGCTGTAATAGTACCGTCGGTAATAATATTAAACTTAACTTTGTCGTAATCGGTTCGTTTTCCAACACGTACGTTCTCGATTTTAGAACCAACGTGTTTTACAGGACTAAAGAATGAATCAATCGCGATTACTCCAATATCGTATTCATCTTTTATTTGCTGTTCTACTGGAATATAACCAACGCCATGCCCGATATATACTTCCATTTCTAAATTTGCGTCTTTGCTGGTAAGGGTTGCTATCGGTTGAGCTGGGTTGGTAACTTCTACATCTGAATTTTTTTCGAAATCTGCTCCAGTTACTTCTTTTTTACCGGTAACATTCAATCTTAAAATATGCTGCTCGTCTGTATGGGTTTTTACTCGTAAGCGTTTAAGGTTCATGATAATTTCTACCACATCTTCTGTAACATGCTCGATAGTAGAGAATTCATGCTGAACGCCACGAATTTTTACTGCAATAATAGCCGAACCTGGCAACGAAGAAAGCAACACTCGTCTAAGAGCATTTGCTACAGTAGAGCCATAGCCGGGATAACACGGGCTTAACACTGCTTCTACCTCGAACTCATTCTCCAGAGGAGTAATGGTCAGCTTTGTTGGAGGAGTAATATTTTCCATAGAATAGTACTAAATGATTGAATAGGTATGTTTATTATCGTGAGTAATATTCAACAATCAACCGAGTGTCGAACAATGTTTTAAGATTGCTTAATTCAGGATGGCTCATAACTTTAGCCTCGCTTTTCGATGCCTCCCACATAATCCAGTCTGCTGTTGCTACCTTTGCCTGGCTTAATACATTCTTAAAGTATGGTTTTTCTCGTTTCGATTCTTTAATAGAAACAACATCGTCTATTTTTACTTGGTACGAAGGAATATCTACCTTACCGCCATTTACGGTGATGTGTCCGTGAGACACCAACTGACGTGCCTGCGGTCTCGATTCTGCGAGTCCGGTTCTAAATACAATATTATCAAGCCGCAACTCCATCATAAGAAGCAGGTTGTCTCCAGAATCTCCCTTTTGGCGGGCTGCGATATCAAAAAACTTTCGGAACTGCTTTTCTGTTAGCCCGTAAGCTCGTTTCATTCGCTGCTTCATTCGAAGCTGGGTTCCGTATTCTGTCATTCGAACGCGAACTTGCTTTGGACCGTGCATTCCCGGAGGATATTTTCGGCGGTTAAATGCCTTCGAAATCTGAGGTGAATCAAAGATTAACACCCCTTCTCGTCGACACACCTTTGCTTTTGGACCTGTATATCTCATATGTTAGACTCTTCGTGGTTTCCGCTGCCGTGGACCGTTGTGTGGCATTGGTGTTACATCTTTAATGACATTTATTTTATACCCCTGCGCTGCAAACGACCGAATAGCAGACTCTCTTCCTTGGCCAACGCCTTTTACAAATACGTCGACTTCAGATAATCCGCTGTCGGCAATTTTACCTATAATCGTTCGCACCACGATAGAAGCTGCAAATGGCGTCGCTTTCTTTGGGCCTTTAAACCCACACCCGCCAGCAGAACACTGAGCTACTACATTCCCCTGCTGGTCTGCAATACTTACCATTGTGTTGTTATACGTTGCCTGGATATAAATATTTCCTTTTGTAAGCTGAATTTTTTTCTTTTTTGTTTTCTTTCGTTTCTTCTTTTTCTTGCCGCCTTTTTCTTCCTCTTCTTCTGGAGGCGCTACGTCCTGAGCTTTTATAGCACCTTTATCTTCTTCTGGTGCTTTCATTTCTAAATCTTCAGCAGAAATAACATCAACAACTGCTTCTTCTGGTGCAGCTGGTTTCTTTTCTTCGGTTGTTTTCTTTTCTTCACTCATATTGTCGTTACAATGTTATCGTTATTGATCTGCTCTTGCTTGTCATTGTCATGGTTATTGTTCCTCCTTCCCCTTGCTTGTCATGGTCATCGTTATAGTCATTGTATACCCTACGTCTTTTCTGCTGCGTTTCTTCGACCAGATCCCATGGTGTTTCGTTTATTACCACGAACCGTTCTGTTATTGGTCTTTGTTCGCTGGCCTCTCGCTGGCAATCTACGCGCATGTCTGGTTCCTCTATAACTACCCGTATCTTTTAACCGTTTTATACTGCCACCAATTTCTCGGCGCAAATCTCCTTCTACGGTAAATTCTTTTTCTATTTCTTCTCGAAGTTTCTGTTCGTCTTCTAAGGTTAAATCTTTACAGCGGATATTTGAATCGACGCCAGTTTTATCTAAAATTTTCTGGGCATTAGAAAGCCCAATTCCGTAAATATCGGTTAATCCGATTTCTATTCGTTTGTTATTTGGAAGATTCACTCCTGAAATTCGTGCTGCCATATAGTTTGATATATGTAATTATGCCGTTTTGTATGAGGCTTTCATCGTCATTTGTTATTGTCTTTGCCCGATGCAGGTCATGGTTATCGTTATAGTCATCGTAGATTCTCTAGCCCTGCCGTTGTTTATGTCGTGGATTCTGACAAATAATAAATACTCGTCCTTTTCGACGAATAACTTTACATTCATTACATCGCTTTTTTACTGATGCCTTTACTTTCATATTTGCCTTTAAAAAACAAAAAATCCGATCTTAAAACACCCTATCGAATATGGTTAATATCGGTACGTCACCCTTCCTTTAGAAAGGTCGTACGGCGACATTTCGATTTTAACCTTATCTCCTGCAGTAATGCGAATTTTATACATTCTCATTTTACCTGCAAGATGAGCTAAAATCTCATGACCATTCTCGAGCTCTACCCGAAAGGTTCCAGCTGGTAACAGCTCTTCTACAGTGCCGGTTACCTCTATAAACCCTTTTTTATTGACCTGAAAGCCCTCTTCTGGCTGAGGTCGTGGAGCGTGACTCGAATTTTGTGGTGTTTGTGCCTTTGCCATTAAAACTGCAATTAATCATCTCAAGTTTGCCTTTCTTTAGGCAAAATCTTTTGACGAGGCTAAGTATAGCGAAAAACATTTTTTGAGTCAAGGGTTAAGGCCATTTAAGCTGTATTAAATCTTCTCAGCCGCTATTAATGTATGAATGCTATCAATAATTAAGATAAACGAAAAAGGCGCACACTCAGTTCAGAATGCGCACCTCTACTCCTTTTCTGTTGGGGTTTCGAATGAACAGTCTTTGCCGGTTATATCTCAGGGTGAGTGTCGTGAATCATCCTGGCATGCCTCACATCGCCCAGCCCTCGTCGAGCTACGACGTAGGCAGGAGGATCACCAGAGTAATCGCCTTCTCCGAACGGATCCCACAGCGACCATGGTTCTTCCGCGGAGGTTGGGATTTGGGTGGCCTTTGCCTCTTCGGTTCGTCCCAGACTTTGAAGCAGGGAGTGGGGGTCTACCCCGGAACTGGCATCGGCCCAGCAAAGACAGATTACTTCATGCCCTATAGTCCACAGCCCCTGGTTGTCTAGCGCCATCAAGTCCCATTCTCCGTGGCCTTGAACCGAAGGACCCCAAGTCTCCATTTGCTCGGGAGTCAACGTCATCGTATCCCGGTGTTCTTGAGGATGTATAAGCCGTAATTCCACGCACGGCTCAGCCGGAATCTGGCCGCACGCAGGTCTTTCGAACATCCTCTCAACCCGCGAAAGGGTGCAGGCCAGAACTCCCGTCCTCGTCCCCACCATGACCACCAGCATTCCCTCGGTCATCTTGTGGGGCCTTATCACCGTAAGCCTCTCAGGCCCACGGCCAGACACGCCTCCAGCTTCTTGGATCTTCGCTTCGAGGACCTGAAGGTCAACTCGACCCGCATTCATGCCCTGTAAATAGATGTCACCATTGGACCTGAGGAGGGCGTCTACGATTTCGGTCGGGCCCACATACCGCATTGCCATTGCTCGATCTCCTTATAGAACAGAAACAACCAAGTTGCTTCAGTTACGAAACTCGAAACATCACGTTCGGAGGTCTTTAGGTCGGACGATTGGTCGAACGGACAAGGTTACTTGGCTTTTCTAGAGTAATAGCACAATCTCACTGAAGAGATTACAGTTTCACTCATTGCTCCTAGGCCTTTAAGAGACGGGCTCTTTCCCCATCTTCCATGAGCCTCCGAACATACCTTGAGTAAAACCCCCGCCTCTTCTTGGCCCCAGGATCCCATACGGAGACCCTACCATGCTCCTCAGACAGCAGTATAGCAACAAAAGGAGCCCGTCCTGGAATTTTAACCAGTACTCGCCGTCTTTTCGGAGAAGGGCTCACAGAGCTCACCGAATAGTAAGAGGGAACAGGAACTCCCTGCAACGGCTCCTCATCAACTCGAGTTATTCTAATCGCCTGCCCATCTCGAAGGGGAGTTCTAAGGGTGCATTTAGTGCTGAAGTAGACCTCGTCTTGCGGCGACGGAGGAGAACAGATAGCAATCCACTCACCTGATCCTGTCTCCATTATATACGCAATGTAGCAATCTGGGCCGACCTTTTTCGTATAGATCACATCGGAGCGAGAACTTGGCTCTACAACGGTTGAAACAGTAGGAAATGGGATTGCTTCCTCGGGAGGAAAGGTTCGAATTACACGCCGCCCATTGGGGCTACTAAGCATAACGACATCTTTCGCGGTGTTAGTTTGTACAAATCTTTAAGTCCACTTGCAAGCATTGCAAGAGACCTCAAATCAACATACAACAAGAATAAAATAACACTATATTAATAAATTGTCAATACGCTCTATTTTTAACGGCTCATAGCGTGAGCCGTTGAATGTATAGCTAAATTAAGTAAACGAAAAGGAGGTACAGCGCCAGTTAACAACGTTGTACCTCCATGAATCTCCCCTTTCCTCGAGATTCGGTTAGGTTAGTTCGGGCTATAGGTCAGCTTCCTGTTGCCTGGTGCTGCGCCATCGCTCGAACGATCGCATCCCCAGCAGTGCCGGGAACGGTTCCTGCTCTTACGGTGACCGCAGGCTTAAGGTCCACCTTCTTCCCCTTGATGGTGCCGACCGCGCCGCAGGTGACGCAGGTTTTCTCCACTTCGCCTGTTTCCCCAATGGTCCGCTTGTCAATCCCGGTCAACTTGAACGAGGTCACACAGGGCGGATCATCGTTCGTGCAGCTGTACTGTAGACCACCGCGATGCAGGTACTCGACCCCCTGCTGCGAAGCAGCCTCGTCGGGCTCGACCACGATCTCCGGATTGGGGTTAAGGGGAAGCAGACCACCACGGCGGCAATCTGAGCAGAACACCCAAGCTTGAACGCCTCTTCGGTACTGCGCTTGCTGATCCGCGGTCAGATCTATGCAGTGACCACGAGGAGTGCACCGGCACGTACCACTGAGCTTTCCACCGCCACCTCTCATTACGGTGAATTCGATATCACCCATAGGGAGCGGTGCGATTGATCCGGTAGTGGAACGCGCCAAGACCAGGGCATCGGGAGTTGCCTCGAACTGCTCGTCTGCCGACTGCAGCCCTTGAACTGCGACGGTTCCTGCCTGCGGATCGAACCCACAGACGGTTGCGATGAACTTTGGGTCTCCGTTTACAGGAGTTACGACGACCTCGTCGCCGACGCGATAGTCAAGAGGCTCCATGAACTGCGCGACGCGCCAGCTTGAGATGTTCTCAGCAGCATCACCTTCCATCTCCTCGTCGACGACGAAGTAGAAAGGAAGCTGTGCTATCTGGTGAACATCGGGGCGTGTCACGAGCTCATCGGTGGGCACCAGTTTATACCCATCATTACCAACTGCTTCTAGGACTGCGGTCCGCTCGCCATCGTCCTCGAGCCATTGGTCGAGCTCAAACTCTTCGACGATGAAGCGAGGGTCGGTACGTAAGTCAGCGTTGGCATCTACCTTCGGAACGCCGAACCCACGATTCGAGGGGTCGGGAATCGCTGTCCACACGCGAGCTCCAGGCTGTTCTTGCCTACCGACGTAGCGGAACGGCCCTTTCAGCCCGTCGATCTGCTTGTGTGGCAGCGCAACGACCTTTCCGAAAACGGACCTTCCCCCTGTAGGAACCACCGTAACCTCGACGCCCTCGCCGAGTAGTGGCTTTCGGTTGACAGGACAAACGAGACCGTATCGCCCACTGCACTGAACTTCCCATTCTCCTCCAGAGGCCTCAACCAGCCTCACCACGTGAGGATACGATGTCTTCTTGTGGGTGTTGTCCCACACTCGAGGAGCAACGTCCCCTCTTATCGGGACAGCTATTGTTCCGAGTGTAGGTCTAGAATTGCTACTCGGGCTTTCAAAACTGGCCATTTTACTGGCCTTCCCTGTTAAGGTTCGCGACTCATGCCGATCTTTTAGCCTTTTATCAATATATACATAAAGCTAAAAGACCTGCACGAGAACTAGAAAATAATATCATATTAAACAAAAAAAGTCAACCCTCATAAAAGGCTAACCCAAGCTAAATTATTATATTATTTTAGCTAAAAACCAAGCAATTGTACTTCTTCGTGCAATTGAACCCCTAATTCATCCCTAACTTGCTGTTTTACAAAACTCATTAATTGCATCATTTCTTCTGCTGTTCCATTACCGGTATTTTCGAAAAAATTAGCATGCTTTTTAGACACCTTTACCCCTCCTATTTGCTTGCCTTTTAGGCTTGTTTTGTCTATTAACCAGCCAGCTGGAACAGTATTATTTCGTACAATTCCAAGTTCTTCCGCCTCTTTTTTAAGTTCGTCCGAAATAGTATCTACATTTGGGTTGGTAAATGTAGAACCTGCAGTAGCCGTGCCATGCGGCTGCTTTTCTGTCCTATAATACACATATTCTTTTATCTTTTTTCGCCCCTCCGATGGATCGCCTTTTTCAAGCTCAAATTCTGCTTCTAGAATAATCCATTCTTTATGTTTTTTAAATAAAGAATCTCTATAGCCAAACTGACATTTAGAAGCATCCATCCAAACAACATCTTCTTGCTCGTACAATACTCGGACACGTTTAAGGCTTGCTGCGATATCTTTTCCAAAACATCCCGCATTCCCGTAAATCGCGCCGCCAACTTTTCCTGGAATCCCTACTCCCCATTCAAAACCTGTTAAGCCAGCCGTTACTGTTTTACTTGCCATTACCGCCATAGAGGTTGCAGCCTCCGCTGTAACCTTAGTGCCCTCTATAGTTAACTGATCGTTCTCCATCCGAACAACCAAGCCGTCGAAGCCTTTATCACTGATAAGTAAATTTGTTCCTCCAGATAAAATAACATATGGAATGTTTTCTTTCCGCGCGAGCGTTATTGCCTCTACTGCCGAGTCTGAAGTTTCTGCACAATAAAAATATTTCGCAGGCCCACCTATTTTATAGCTGGTAAATTCTGCTAAGGGTTTATTTTGTTTGAAATCTTTTATATTCATATATTTTATTATTTTATAGGCATTCATATGTGTGCCCCCAGATCTCTCCCATCTCCGCCAAAGGCGGCTCGGTTCGAGATGACAAGCAGATGTTTTTGTTGTCATTTCGACGGAGCTGCACTGAAGCTGCGACGAGAAATCTATTGGCGAAATGAACATGAACAGTGCATTAGCAGATTTCTCTTCGCCATGCATCTCATCGAAATGGCAAGAAAATAACATCTTTTTAAACGGCTCATAGGATGAGCCGTTTAATTTGGCTCTATTTAGGCTAATTTTCGGGCTACAGAGTCTATATCACCTGCTCCCATAAACAACAACACATCATTATCTGTCACCAACTCCTTTACCTTTAATTCTGTTTCTTCAAGATCTTTAGTAAAAACCGCTCCTTCTATTTGAGATGTTATATCTTTGGAAGAAACCGCCTCGCCAAGCTCTCGGCCTTCTACATCGTATATTTCGGATACTATGAGTTTATCTGCTTTTGATAACGACGCTACAAACCCTTCCAACAACATTTTGGTACGATGCCGCTGATGTGGCTGAAATATCACTAAAATCTGGCTTTCTGGATATTTTTCTTTTGCCGCCTGAATAGTAACTTCTATTTCTTTAGGATGATGAGCATAATCTGATATCACAGGAATAGAATCGTCATCCTGAGGAGACTGCGTGTCGACGAAGGATCTCTCACCTAGATTCTTCTCCGCCAAAGGCGAATCAGAATGACGAGGTGAGTATGATCCCACATGCTCAAACCTTCTCCATGTGCCTTTAAAATTCCTAAGAGATTCAACAGCCACTTCTTTATCCACCCCAATCTCTTCTGCCATTTTTAATGCGGCAAGAGCATTTAATACATTATATTCTCCCGGCACCGAAAGCTCTAACCCTGGGTCGTCGTCTTTAGAGTACCAAACAACGCCTGCAATATCTTTCAGCACTCTTCTATTCCCCTGATTATCGCCATACGCAATAATGGGGCCATTACATTTTTCTGCGAATTCTTTAAATGCTGCATCTATTGCATCTTGCGATCCAAAATGGTCTAAATGATCGGCATCTATATTTGTAACAATTAATCCATCGACATCTAAATAATTAAAATGTCCAGAAAATTCACAGGATTCTACAATAAGAATATCCGATTCTCCGGCCCAAAGATTCCTTGGGCTTGCCCCCCCTCCTAATGTAGGAGGGGGTTGGGGGGCGGTATTTTCTTTTTCATTTAATACCCCTCCCTCGCCCTCCCCTCCACGAGGAGAGGGAATAATCGCAAATTCCGGAACCAAGGTACCAACAATAACCAACGGATCTTTGCCAGCATTTTTTGCAATTACCCCAAGCATCGCTGTTGTGGTGCTCTTCCCATGAGCACCTGCAATTGCATAGGTCTTTCTTGCTCGTGAAAGCTCTCCCAAAACCTCTGGGTAACTTAGCTGAGTAATTCCTCTCTCTTTTGCTTCCACTCGTTGGGGGTTGTCTTCTGGAATAGCAGATGAATACACCACCAAATCACATTCAGATGGAATCCCCGCCTTTGTCTGCTCTCCTATCTTTACTGCAACACCTTCATTTTCAAGTGCTTGAGTGATAGATGATTCAGTCGTGTCGCTGCCAGCAACCGTTTTGCCATTCCAAAGGCCAAGTCGAGCGACGGCAGACACGCCGATCCCTCCAACTCCTATACAAAATACTGATTCAGCGTTAGTGAACGTCATACCCAAGTTCTTTGTCTATAACATCTACTACTTTTTCTGTTGCATCTTGCGGCATTAAGCGAGCAATTGCCCTGGTAAGCGCTAGCCTGTTTTGCTGTTTAAACAATAAATCTTTAAATACTTTCATAAACTGATCTACGGAAAGCTCGGTCTGATCAAGAATAATTGCTGCCTTTTTTTCCCATAAAAATGCGGCATTATCTTCCTGATGGCTATCTGGAAGCGGAATAACAATAGCTGGCTTTGAAAGCTGCGAAAGCTCGGTAATAGTAGATATCCCTGCTCGACAGATAACAATATCTGCAACTGCATAGGCCAAAGCCATGTCTTTTGCTTCTAAAAATTCAAATGATTGATACCCTTGCTCGTGAGATTCTTCGCCCTTGCCCGCGCCAGTGACATGAATAATCTGACAATAGGGCAACAATGCCGATTTATGCTCTTCTACAAATTCATTTATCCATTCAGAGCCAGTACCACCACCAACAATAACAACCGTTCTTTTCTGTGCATCGAGTTTAAAAAGATCAACCCCATCTTGAGCTTGCGCCTCAACTAAATATTGACGAACCGGATTACCTGTCCATATCGTTTTCGCGGAAGAAAATTCTTTAAGAGATTCCTGAAACGTTACCGTAATTTTTACGGCTGTTTTTTCTATGAGCTTATTTGCGAGGCCTTTGTCTAAATCTTGCTGATGGGCAAAAACTGGAATTTTAAAAAAGCCCGCAGCCCAAACAACAGGGACAGCAACAAAGCTTCCTGCCGTTAAAATCGCATCTGGCTTTTCTTTTTTCAACAACAAAACAGATTGAACAAACCCCGTTGCAATACGAAACAAATCGATAACATTGTACAAACTTACATACTTTCGCCACTTACCTGCAGCTATTGGCTGATATCGAATCCCTGCATCTGCGACAGCCTTTCTTTCCGGACCAGCTTTGGTACCAACAAAAACAAGCAACAAATCTTTATGTCGCTTTTTTAACTCTTCGGCCATTCCAAGCAAAGGTGAAACCGACCCCATGGTTCCACCCCCTGCCAGCATAATTTTTAATTGATCTCTTTTCATTTTCTAAAATATTATCGCGTTTGCCGGGATATATTTAACAACAATCCCATCGAAATAAGCATGCTTACCAATGCGGTGTTTCCAAAACTCATAAATGGTAATGGCAAACCAGTTAAGGGCAATATACCTATCATTGCACCTATATTAATAAACGCCTGAAAGCCTATCCATAACGTAATTCCAGCAGCAAGAAGCCTTCCAAAATTATCTGGCGCATTCCGTGCGATAAGTATTCCACGATACACTAAAATCGCAAATAATGCGAGCACACCTACTGTTAAAAAGAACCCTAACTCCTCTGCTATTATTGCAAAAATAGAATCACCAATAACCTCTGGCAAGTACGCATACTTCTGAACAGATCTGCCTAATCCCAAGCCCCATAACCCACCTGTTCCAACGGCAAGTAACGCCTGCGTTAACTGGTACCCTATTCCTTGAGGATCGGTTCCTGGGTTCAAAAAAACCAATACTCGAGACAGTCTATACGGTTCGAGTCTAATAGCAACAAGCAACAACCCAAACCCAAGGCCTACCATCGAAAAAATTTGCCGCCAGGGTGCTTGGGCAAGAACATACATGCCTAAAGAAACAAGTGCCAGCAACCCAAAGGTTCCAATGTCGGGCTGTAAAAAAATCAAAAAACCAACGCCTCCAACAAGCGCCAAAAAAGGAAAAAAAGTTGTCCATTTTTCTTGAATAGCCTGTTTATGCTTTGTCATCCAGGCTGCAAGATAAACAATAAAGAATAATTTTACAATTTCGCTTGGTTGAAAAGAAATAAACCCCAAGCCAATCCATCGCTGGGCACCTTTGGTGGCAGTCCCAACTCCAGGAATAAAGACTGCCAACAGCAACAGCACCGAAAAGAGTAATCCAATAGGCGCAAGTTTACGCCACACGCGATAATCTATTATATATGCGATGGCCATTAAAAAGAGCCCTGGTAAAATCCCACGAACCAGCTGCTGCTTTACGTAATAATAACTATCTGCAAATTTATCACTTGCTACCACTACCGAAGCAGACGAAAGCATAACAAGCCCAACAACTAACAACACTCCCAACACAGCAAACAAAACCCAATCAGGGCTATGGTAATGTTTAGCAACTTTTGCATGAACTTTTTTTACTACCGGCGACATAATTCTTCTACAGCAAGATTAAATTGGTCTCCTCTATCGAATTCATTTTGAAACATTCCAAAACTTGCAGACGCTGGCGAAAGTACTATCACATCTCCAGATTTTGCGTATTCAGAAGCAAGCTGAACTGCATGCTCCATTGTTTCTGCTGATACGATTGGTTTATAACCAGATAATTCTGCTTTTAATTGTGCGGATCCGGTCTCTCTTTTTCCTGTCGAAAGAACAATAATAGCTTTGCACATTTTCCGAGCCTGGGCTGCGAGATCTTCGTAATCAACATTCTTGCTTATCCCACCAGCAATAAGAATAACTTTCTGCTTTTTTTTCTTATCACATAAGGCAGACAGCGTAGCCATGGTTGCACCAGGGACCGTCGCCGTCGTATCGTTCATATAGACAACACCCTTCTTCTCTTGAATAACTTCCATTCTTCCATCTGGTAACACAGCCTTTTTTAAGGCCGATTTTATTGTTCGTATTGGTACACCAACAGTAAGTGCAACCGCGATAGCGGCGCAGGTGTTTAAAATTACATGCTGGCCTTGGAATTGAAGTGATTTTAATTTACATATCCGAACAGGCTTCTCTCCTAAACTTGACCATATTTCATTTTTCAGCACATACACACCTTTCTTTTTTGCTGGCAGCTTAGAATAGGAAAACCAAACTACTTTGCCGGCTGCAATGTCTGCAAAGCCTCTCGTTATTTCGTTGTCTGCATTCAACACCGTAGTATCGTCTTCATTCTGAGAATTTAAAATTATTTTCTTCGCCTGAATATAGTCTTCAAACGTATCGTATCTGTCGAGATGATCCTCGAACACATTTGTAATCACTGCTATTTTGGGTGAACGTGCAACATGAGCACTCCCTTCAAGCTGCCAAGAAGATAACTCCAGCACAACCCATGGGTAATCTTTTTTTCGGTCTATTAAAGAAGGCAAAAACTGCAGTGCAGACACTCGCAAATTCCCCGCTAAAATAGTTCTCGAATCCCATTGCTGCAAAATTCTTCCAATAATAGTCGCGGTTGTTGTTTTTCCCTTGGTTCCCGTTATTCCAATAATAGGAGCAGGACATAAATGCTCAAAAATACTCATGTCTGTTTCTATGGGAATACCTTTCTTTCTTGCTAATTTTATAAATTTAGATTTGTTGGTAACAGCAGGATTTTTAATAATAATATCTGCTTTTAAAAAATCTCCTTCTTTGTGCCCGCCAAGAGAATAACGAATATTTTTCCATTTTTTTAGTTGCCGAAGAGATGGCTCGAGCTCTTTTTTCGTGCGTAAATCTGTTACCAAAACCTTTGCACCGCATTTTGCAAAAAATGTCGCAGCCCCAACTCCCCCGCCATTCAAGCCGAGTCCCATTACTACAATTTTTTTATTTCTAAAATGAGATTTCATGAATCCAAATAAGTAACATCTGCTATTCGTCATTCTGAGCCTGCATCAGGAGAAGAATCTCTGGTCTCTTTTATTCTTAAAAAGGCGAGATCCTTCGTCGACATGCAGCCTCCTCCCCAGTCACTTCGCCAAACAGACTTCCCAGACACTCTTAGAAAGAGGTCGGGACAAGCCGGACAGGGCAAGCGGGATGACGATCAGAGAGAATAGATAGTGTATTATTTAACCCGTATAAAATGATACATTGTTCCGCATTTTTCGCCGTCTCTTCTATAAGAAGGCATATCAGCATTACAATAGGTACATTCCGAGAGAATGTGTATCCTAGAGGCGTTCACCCCCTTCGTCAAGAGCTGTTCTTTATTCACCGAAGCAAGGTCTAAAAACCGCTCGTTGCCCCTATGAATAATGGCTTTTTTATAGCCTTTAAACTTTTCAGCAACATTTTCTTTCACTTGATAATGACAGCTCGCAATAGAATGCCCGATAACACACGAAAGGTCTAAAATATCACAGCCTTCACTCTCAAGCGTATCTATCATTATACCAGATATATTTTCTAGCGTCCCTCTCCAGCCAGCGTGAGCTGCCGCAATAATTCCAGCAGATTGATCATAAAAAAACACCGGTACACAGTCGGCGGTTTTAATTACAAGCGATATGTTTTTTTCCTTTGTCCAGAAACCATCAGCCAGTTCTTGTTTGCCTTGCTTGGTCTCCACTATACGATACCCGTGACATTGATCGAGCTCTACACAAGAACCTTCTATTTCGGATTTGTCTAGCGTCCAGCCGATTTCAACGTCAGTAAAAGAGTGAGGATAAGAGCGCATACTTTCGAAGCTTTAATGAGTATCTTTTCTGATTTTAAATTTCTAGTTTCGAATTTTCTTCTATAAGGTTCTATCTATCAGCATAATAATTACACCAATAACAGATGTAACAGCCGAGATAACCCAAAACCTCATAACAACTTTAGGCTCTGGCCAACCTTTGGCCTCGAAGTGATGGTGAATAGGAGCACACAGAAATACTTTTTTCTTAAAGAGCTTTCGAGCGCCTATCTGGATAATGACAGAGGCAGCTTCAAGCACAAACAAAAACCCAATAATCGGAAGCAATAGCGCGTAATTTGTAAGAAGCGCAACAATCCCAAGAGTTACTCCTAAAGACATCGAGCCAGTATCTCCCATAAAAAACCGTGCCGGATAAATATTAAACCACAAAAAAGCGAGCAGAGCGCCTGCAATTGCTCCACAAAAAACTGCTAAGGCAATCTTCCCCTGAGCAAAAGAAATAACTCCATAGGCAGCAAACGAAGTAAGCAACGTTCCAGCAGCCAAGCCATCAAGACCATCTATTTCGTTTACCGAAAAACTTGTACCAATAATAACAGCCAAAAACAACGGAATATACCACCAGCCAATAGCAAATGTTCCTACCAACGGAACCCGAATAATATCCCAATCAAGTTTAAAGAAAAACCACAGCGAGCCAACCAAGGCAATCGCAGCATACATTAAAAGCTTCGATCGAAATCGGATTCCTATTCCATGTTTTCCAAATTTTCGAATATCCCAAATATCATCTACAAGCCCAACCAAAGCAGCGGCTCCTAATGCAGCGGCAGGAAGCCAGGTTTCGAATCTACTTAAAAAATCGAGATACTGAAAAAAGGAGTTCGGAAATAACTGAGAGAGCCACGAAAATCCAAAAAGCAACAACAACGTTGTCCCCCATATAAGCACCCCACC
>Ga0209361_1001330_pt1 | contig 17036 bp, 20 predicted proteins | sample SaaInlV_200m_DNA_3_FD_184657 | JGI IMG/M metagenome (GOLD analysis project Ga0209361, IMG submission 184657) | Marine microbial communities from expanding oxygen minimum zones in the Saanich Inlet - SI037_S4LV_200m_DNA (SPAdes) (version 2) | ecosystem: Environmental > Aquatic > Marine >... | reverse complement strand
CAGTCCATGAGTAACGGTTATTTTTGCACCGAGATCTTCAGCAGCGTGACGAGTAATTATGTTTATGGTGGCGAGAAATGCATTGGCACCATAGGTTACGGCATTTGGGCCTCTTGTGACTTCGACTCGTTCAATATCTTCCAGTAACAAAGGCAGGTTTGACCAGGGGACACCGCCAAAAGAAGGGACGAATACTGAACGGCCATCAATGAGAACCTGTAACTGCCTTTGCCACTCACTTCCCATCCCCTGATATGTGACAGCAGGCGAGTGTCCAAAGTGATATCCAATCACCATTCCGGGAACCATTCGAAAAATATCTGCTATTTCTCGAGCACCTGAATTTCGAATCATTTGTCGATCAATTACACTGACTGAAGCAGGAGAATCCTCAAGTAATTTATTCATTCTGGAGACAGTTAACACCACCGGTGCTTCACCAAAAAAATCTGTTTCTGCAAGGTAGTCCTGTGCCTGAAGGGATGCTGAAAATAAAATCAGACTGATCAGCGAATAGCTGCTGATAAAAGAGTTATTTTTCAATATAGACTCCGTTTTGAAACTGCCTGGACAGTGTTAAATAAAGTTTATTCAAGTAAACTATGGTTTAGTTCTTACTTGTTTTTAATTTTAAAGCTTATGAATCTTGAAGATTATATAGGAAACACGCCTTTGGTGACATTGCAGCGATTAGGTTCTGAGAACCCATCGAATAAAATACTGGTTAAACTAGAAGGTAATAACCCGGCTGGATCGGTTAAGGATAGACCTGCTCTTTACATGATTCAGCAAGCTGAAAAAAGGGGAGAAATTAAACCTGGTGATACGTTGATCGAAGCCACCAGTGGAAATACAGGAATAGCACTGGCGATGGCATGTGCGATTAAAGGCTATAAAATGGTATTGATAATGCCCCAAAATATGAGCTCGGAACGCCGTGCGGTGATGAAGGCTTATGGCGCAGAATTACTGTTAGTCAAAGACATGATGGAAGCACGTGATCTGGCTCTTGATATGCAAACAAAAGGGCAGGGTGTAGTACTGGATCAGTTTGCAAACCCTGATAATCCTTTAGCCCACTATGAAACTACCGGCCCTGAAATTTGGCAGCAAACAGGGCAGGGCTTAACTCATTTTGTAAGTTCTATGGGAACAACTGGAACCATTGTTGGCTGCTCAAGATACTTCAAACAAGTGGATAGCAATATTCAGGTGGTTGGTGTGCATCCTGCTGAGGGCGCTACTATTCCCGGTATCCGGCGTTGGCCTGAAGAGTATTTACCAAAAATATACAGCCCTGAAAATATAGATAGCATTCTGGATGTGACTCAACAGGAAGCTGAACAAACAACCCGTGATCTTGCTGCTGTTGAAGGTATATTCTGTGGAATATCATCTGGCGGTGCTGTTGCTGCAGCTTTACGCCTGTCAACAACTGTGGAAAATGCGACGATTGTCAGTATTATTTGTGATCGCGGTGATCGCTACTTATCAACAAATGTTTTTCCTGCCTGAAGCTTTGAACAAGCACCTAATTAAATGAACGTATTTGTTTTTAATATTCAAACTATTCCTGATATCGACGGAGCACGTCGTCTCTATGATTTGCATGGCCTGTCGGATGAAGATGTAGCCAGGGCCATTTTCCATAAACGTCGACAACAGGCAAACACTGAGGTTTTACGCCATCACTTACATAAAATAGTGGCTATTTCAGCTGTTCTCGTCAACGATGAAAGTTTTAAAATTTGGTCATTGGGTGATGAGAAATCAACTGAATTTGATCTCTTACAACGATTTTTTGGAGGGCTTGATCGTTACTCGCCATCTTTAGTTTCCTGGAATGGACGGGGCTTTGATCTACCTGTCATTCATTACCGGACGCTGTTATATCCTGTTAATGCCGAACGTTACTGGGATCGCGGAGAAAAAGACAGTGATTTTCGCAACAATAACTACATTTCCAGGTTTCATCAACGGCATACAGATTTAAAGGATGTATTGTCTGGCTATCAGTCAGAAGCCGCAATTAATCTTGATGAAGTTTCTACCCTGTGTGGTTTCCCCGGTAAAATGAGCTTGAATAATGATCAAGTCTGGCAGAAGTGGCTGTCTGATGACCTTGAAACCATCCGCAATTTTAATGAATATGATGTACTGAATACCTACCTTGTATATCTGAACTGGCAGCGTAATCGCGCTAATATCGATCAACAACAGTACGTTCTGTTATGTCAGCGAGTAAGAGATCAATTGTTACAGTCTTCCAGAAATCATTTGATTACATTTGATAAAAACTGGATTGATTTATAACCATCCCCTTTTTAAAGAGAAATATTTTATATGTCCCGAAAGAAACGCAGGCGTCAGCCTCCTGAGCCGTTTGAAGTTGTTATTGAAAACCTTTCTCATGAGGGGCGAGGCATTGCTCACCATAATGGTAAGATAGTTTTTGTATTTGCTGCGTTACCTGGTGAACGGGTGATTGTCCAGGTTAATAAAACCAATAAAAAATATTCAGAAGCTACGGTTATTGAAATTTTAGAAGCCTCTCCACATCGTATAGAACCTCATTGCGCTCATTTTTCAGTTTGTGGTGGATGCAGCATGCAACATGTGAGTTCTGCCTATCAGCTCGAACTGAAGCAGCAATCAGTACTGGAAATGATGGACCATGCTGGTATCAATATTGGTGAAGTTATACCTGCGTTAACGGCAGAATCCTGGGGATATAGGCGTAAAGCTCGACTAGGAGCTAAATACGTTATCAAGAAAGAACGGTTACTGGTGGGTTTTCGCGAGCGAAATAAACCCTATCTGGCTGATATGCAAAGTTGTCCTATTCTGATTGATCGAGTTGGACAGCATTTACAGGACTTGATGGATTTAATTTCCGGACTGGATGCCCGACAATCAATCGCTCAAATTGAAGTCGCTGCTGATGATGAAAACTGTATGCTGGTATTTCGACATCTGGAGGCTCTATCTGAATCAGATCTGGATAAATTAACTCAGTTCGCGAAGCAAACCGGATTCTGGTTACAGCTGCAACCGGGAGGTGCTGATACAGTTCATGCTTTATATCCCGAGCAGCAAATTTTACGTTTCAAACCCCTGGCAGACAGTGAAATAGCCATTCGTTTTAAAGCAACAGATTTTACCCAGGTCAATGCTGGAATAAATCAGCAAATGGTCAAACAGGCGCTGGATTTTCTTGATATTCAATCAGATGACAAAATACTGGACCTATTCTGTGGTCTGGGTAATTTTACACTTCCCATGGCTGAAAAGGCAGCACAGGTAACTGGCATAGAAGGTGATGAAATAATGGTAAACAGGGCAAAGGAAAATGCTTTGGAGCAGGGCATTACCAATACAGAGTATTTTGCTTCGGACTTAACGGATATCGATAAGACATCAAGCTGGATGAAACAACATTATGATAAAATTTTACTGGATCCACCTCGTTCGGGGGCTTTAGAAATAGTAGAACAGGTAAAGCCGATGAAAGCTTCAACGATTGTGTATGTCTCCTGCCAGCCGTCGAGCCTGGTTAGAGATTCAAAAGTGCTTTGTGATGCTGGTTATAAAATGACACATTTTGGATTGATGGATATGTTTCCTCAAACGGCCCATGTTGAATCAATGGCTGTTTTTAGAAAGTAAGAAGTTGGCAGTTGGCAGTTGGCAGTTGGCAGTTGGCAGTTGGCAGTTGGCAGTTTATTTTTTGTTGTGAGTTTACAATGTCAAGTAAAGTTTTGACTTACGACTTACGACTTACGACTTTTAACTTTTAACTTTTAACTTACAACTTTTATCGTTCCTCTCTATAATACCAACCTTAAAATTTTGGAGGTCTTTATGAAAATAGTTACTGCAATTATCAAACCTTTTAAGCTGGATGACGTTCGAGCAGCGTTGGCAGACATTGGAATACAGGGCATGACAGTCAGTGAGGTGAAAGGCTTTGGAAGACAAAAAGGCCATACTGAGCTGTACCGTGGAGCTGAATATCAGGTTGAATACATTCCAAAAGTTAAACTGGAAATAGCAACCGAAGAAAGCCGGGTTGACCAGGTAGTAGAAGCTATAATCGGAGCCGCCAACACCGGCAAAATTGGTGATGGTAAAATCTTTGTAACACCACTTGAAAATGTAATACGCATTCGCACTAGTGAATCTGGTCCAACTGCATTATAGATGGAGAAATGCATGTCGTTTTCAAGAATTCTTATTTTTGTAGTTCTACTTTTAACACCCTTCAGTGTTTTTGCTGAAGGCACACTGGATACCGGTGATACAGCCTGGATCTTAACTTCAACAGCACTTGTGCTGTTCATGACGCTGCCCGGTCTGGCATTGTTCTACGGTGGCCTGGTACGGGCTAAAAATGTTCTCTCTGTATTAATGCAATGTTTTGCCATTACCTGTGTAGTCACTGTTATCTGGGTAATTGGTGGATATAGTCTGGCTTTTTCTAATGGTGGTGCATTTAATGACTGGATTGGGGGAACGTCAAATTTCTTTCTGGCCAATATGAGTAGAGATAGTTTAGTTGGCAGCATACCCGAGTCTACCTTTAGCATGTTTCAAATGACTTTTGCTATTATCACGCCAGCGCTGATTGTGGGTGGATTCGCTGAACGTATGCGATTTTCTGCAATGTTAATGTTTAGCGTACTGTGGTTTATTTTGGTGTACTTACCAATTTGTCACTGGGTTTGGGGCGGAGGCTGGTTGGCTCAAATGGGTCTACTGGATTTTGCTGGTGGTACAGTTGTTCATATTACAGCGGGTGTAGCAGCAATTGTTACGGCTATGATGCTGGGTAATCGCAAAGGCTTTTCAACCACACAAATGATGCCTCATAATTTGACCATGACAGTTACCGGTGCGGGCATGTTATGGGTCGGCTGGTTTGGTTTTAATGCTGGCAGTGCGGTTGCTGCAAATGGAAGTGCAGGTATGGCCATGCTGGTTACGCATATCAGTGCAGCTACCGGTGCTTTGACCTGGATGGCGATAGAATGGATTAAATTTGGTAAACCATCTGCTCTGGGTATAGTAACCGGAATGGTGGCTGGCCTGGGCACCATAACTCCTGCGTCTGGTTTTGTTGGACCTATGGCAGCGCTATTGATTGGTTTTACTGCTGGCGGTGTGTGTTTTGTGGCGACGACAACCATTAAACAAAAACTAAGAATCGATGATTCACTGGATGTATTTCCTGTGCACGGTGTTGGTGGCATATTAGGAACGCTTTTTGCCGGTTTCTTTGTGGCAGCCCAGTTCGGTGGAGCAGGACTGGAAGAAGGAATGACTACAGCCTCTCAAATGGGTGTGCAGGTAACAGGTATTCTGGCTACTGCTATCTGGACTGGAGGTTTGACCTATATCATTCTTAAAGTGGTCGGTTTAGTGGTTAGTTTAAGAGTCAGTGATGAAGAAGAGACTGAAGGTCTTGATTTAGTGCTGCACGAGGAACAGGGATATAACCTGTAACTTTGTAAAACTAAAACAAAAAAAACCAGCTTTTATTGCTGGTTTTTTTTGCTTAAAATAAAGTAACTATTTAGCATAGTTAAAAATTCTAAGGATTTTCACCACGAAGAACATGAAGGTAAATATTTATGTGGTAATTATTTGTTTACCTTATATCAATGAGCGATTTATCAACTTATATTTTTGGTGGATCGAAAAAATTGGACTATTGCTGAAAAATGAAGTGAAGAAGTAATCTGTGAAGTGGGGTGTTTTACTCCATCGGTTATTACACCGATGGAGATTATAATTTTTGTATCTAACTACTTTTCTGAATTGTCTTTTTCAGCTTCATCTTCTTTTGCCTGAAGAGATTCGAGTAGTTCTTCATCCATTTCAGGAATTGTGAAAAGGTCTTCTTCTTTTTCACTCAGTGACTTTATTTTGGCATTTTGATCCTGGCACAGAGCATGAAATTCTCGAACTTGTGCTACTAGAGTAGCTGCTTTTTCGACCAGAGCTTTCTGTTCTTCCAGCTCAGTTTCAAGCGTAGATTTTTCCTTGCGAGTTTCTTTTAGCTTAGTCTCTGCCTGAGTACGTAATTTAGACTCATCAAATTTCTGCTTTTTAAGATTCTTAAGCTTTTTGACAACATTTTCAGGTGTGTCTGCAAGGGCTTTTGAAATAGCCTTAAGCTTATTTTGTTTATCAGCAACATCTGCGCGAGCTTTTTTAATGGCTTCGCTGTTTTCAGCACGACCAATGGTCATTTGACGCTCAGCAGTTTCACGAGCTTTTTCAGCAACAGCAATATGTTCTTCTGCTTCTGTACGAGCTTTATCGCTAGTAGCAACCTGTTGCTGCATTTCAGAAACTTCTTTTTCAGCCTTTTCTCTGGTCTGAGTAATTTCAATTTCTGTCGCTTTAGATGTTTTAACAACACTATCCAAAGCATCTTTTAATTCTGTTGTACTACATTCAGCATGTAGACCGAGTGCTTCTGTCGCAGCACCCATTAATATCTGTTTGCTTAGAGCAAGGTCTTTCCAGACTTTAAGCTGAATATCAATATCTGCTTGACTCACCGGTTATCTCGACTAAAAAAATGGGCGCTTATTCTATCATATAAGTTTTTTAAATACTCTATAGTTTTAAAAAAAAATCAGATAAATTTTTATGCCATGTCGTATCGATAAAATTGCGAATGAAAGGTTGATTTTTTATCGATCAAAATTTCAAAGATATGATTTGAACGCACTGTAAGAAACTGAAATTTCCAGCAAGAGACTTTTATAATTGATGTTGATATAAAGCGGGATTAAGCTCCGCCTTACATAACAATCTGTACTATTTTACAACCCTTTCAAACTTTGTATGATGGCATTTAGGGCATGGTGGAATATGACTATTTTTAGTAAATTTCATCTGTTGTCCACAATCTAAACAACGTAAAGTTCCAGCACTGCATATTTCACCTGTTTTATAAATGCTATTCTTTTTACCCAGTATTTCGAGGGCACGGAAGTCAATCCAGGTTTTATCTGCCGCTTTGGAGAGAAAGTCTGCAAACCTGTCTTCTACCTGCTGGATATCGAAATTTAGCCATTCTTTAAACTCTTTTCCATCGACATGCATATATTTTCTGGCAGAGGCAATGTCTCGTTTTAAATGGTCTGATATATTTTTAGCTTCATCTTGAGTCAATGCGTAAGCTTTTTTACTTAATTTCTCAGCATTTTGTAACATTTCATCAATGGTGGGAGAAAGGGTTTCTTCAGCTTTCTCTACCGCAGCATGAAGATCGTCGACCATTTTGTTGTAAGCCTGTAATAATTTATCTTTTGGATCAGTCATAACAGTCTCCTGGTGATTATTTTGTAGTTATTAATAATATAGTCCGGTATAACTAACTAAAACAGTTAATTCGTTCAAAACTAAATTAAAATCTGATATGAATCAATTCATCCAGACCAGCGGAGTGGAGTTCCCCATCATTGGTGGACCGATGTATCCGTGCAGTAATCCAGAACTGGTGGCAGCTATGTCAGAAGCCGGTGCCCTGGGTATCGTTCAGCCTCTATCACTAACTTATGTGCATGGTTATGATTTTCTGGAAGGCATGCAATACATTCGTTCTTTAACTGATAAACCTGTTGGTTTTAATGCCTTAATCGAAAAGTCTTCTCGCAAGTATGAACAAAGAATGTCTAACTGGATAGATATTGCTCTGGATCAGGGAGTGCTCTTCTTTATAACCTCGCTGGGAAAGCCTGACTGGGTTGTTAAACGTGTACATGCTTATGGAGGTCTGGTTTATCACGATGTTACGGAGCGGAAATGGGCTGAGATTGGCGTTGATTGCGGAGCAGATGGATTAATTTGTGTGAATAACAGGGCAGGAGGACATTGTGGAACCTTATCGGCCCAGCAGTTGTTTGATGATTGCCAATCTTTACAGAAACCTATGGTTAGTGCGGGTGGTATTTCTGATCATCAAGGATTATCTGAGATGTTGGAAATTGGATATCAGGCCTGTCAATTAGGCACTCGATTTATTGCAACTGAAGAGTGCAAGGTAAGTGACAGTTACAAACAGGCCATCGTTGATGCTAGTGATAAAGATATTACTCTGACTGAAAAAATGACGGGTGTGCCGGTGTCTATTATTAAACCGGCAAGTAAAGATGAGCAGGAATTTAAAGCCCATGGCATATTAGCCTGGATGTTAAAATCGAGACGTTTCAAGCATATTACTCGACTGTTTTTAAGTATTAAATCCATTATGAACTTGAAGAGTGTCATCAATCCTGGTGCTGATAAATCTGATTATTGGCAAGCAGGTAAAAGTGTGGCCGGTATTAATAAAGTACTTACCGTTAAACAAATTATTCAGTTATTAATGAATAACCCCCAAAATTAATCTATCTCAGTGAAGAAATTGTATTGAAAATTGGCCACATCAATTTCTTTTCAGCAACCTATCGACTTTTCAAATTACCCGGACTGGAGTCTCATTGTGAGGATTATGGGCAGGCTGTTATTTACAAAGGTGGTATCAATCACCATGAAATGATGTTTTCTCTGGATGCTCATCACCATATTCTAAAAGGTAAAATGTTTCCTGTTTGCGAAAATACTTACCGCATGTTAAATGAAAGCCGATTTAGTCAGTATTTTGATTTATTTGGAAACACCGATACTCATTAAGGAATATTTGATGGCTGTGGTACCTTAATAGCTTTTTCTAGCAGTGAGGTTAATACTGGAGAAGGTGGTGGTAGTTGTTGTTGATAAATGAAAGAGATTTATCAAACCATTATGATGAAAATCCAGTAAAAGCTAACCAGCCCGGGAATGGCATGGAAAATGATAGAAGGGTACTGTGATATAAGCTCTTTTGCAGGAATAAAGTAATTAGAATCCCATTTCATTAGAATACTATTTACTGATAAAAAGATCGGTTTCAAATATGTTTGAAATGTGAAGCCTGCAATAGCAATCGCCTGAACCTCTAACAGAAGTAAAAAAATATCCAGACCAAGCGCATCAATGAATAGCCCTAAAGATACTAGTTCGGGGTTCAGAATGAGGCTGATAACCACGACAAAAGTGGCCAGTTTCCAGTAATTATTTTTCCATTTCTTTTTCATGTTATATCTTTGTGATTCCTTTCAAAGTCAATAGTTTACCTTAACATAAGTAAATAGGCTGCAAATCCAAGCCAGGAAATAATTAATAAAATCCAGGGCAATGAACTGTTTTTAACGGATTGTTTCAGAGCGGGAGATTCATCATTGGTATCGTTAGACTCTGACTTTGATGTTACTTTCCTGAGTTTTCTATCGAGTTCTCTGGATTTACTCTTTTGTTGTTTTTTATATAAATCGATACCTTTTTGAATGCCTTGAGCAATCAACCTTGTTTGCTCTTTGGTTTGTCCTGGTCGCTGAGACCCGCGTGCAATTTTTAGAGCATCATCTTTAGTTTCTGCTGAAATTTTACTTTTTCTGGAATACTTCGACATGAGTAACAGTAAGATTTAAATAAAAATATGATGGTATCACAATAGGATTTACTGAATAGTGAGTTGCTATTGTTTTTAAAAATAGGAAACAGGGAGACTGTTTGTATCCAGTTTCTTAAGATAGAAGGCATAAAAAAGACTTAGCAAGGACACAAAATTAGATTCTAATTCAGCTCCGGCTAAGTCTTGTTAAGAGGAAAACCTCTTGATTAAATTTATAGTTCAAAATTGCATAAATGTATATTGAATTTTATTGCGATAGTTAAAAACAGGGCATAAGTCAATTCCCGAATGACTTCGTCATTGTTGTTTTGACAAGTCGTCAGGAAATGATTATTTTAACTGGTTACATATATTCAATTATTTCTGAGCTATCGGCTCTAAGCCTTTTTGATTGCTCACCTGCTCTAAATCCCAAAGCAAAGATAACTGCCACCTGGAACTGATCGGTATCTATTCCGAGTACTTTCTCTGCCCCTGCTTTTTCAAAACCTTCGATAGGGCAGGAGTCAATGCCATTGGCTGCTGCTGCCGTCATCATGTTGGCTAAAGCGATATAGCATTGTTTTGAACCCCAGGAGTAATAGCTCATTACTGGCTCAACCTCTTCTTGCATGTGGCTTCTGTATCGATCGAGATAAGCTTTCTCTGCGTCTTCTGGCATGTTACGACGATGAAACATAGCCTTGATGTAGTCTGTGTCGGGTTTTAGCAAATCTGGTTTGACCAGAATAACCACAATATCACTTGCATCGGTAATCTGAGGCTGGTTCCAGCAGACTTCTCTGAGGCTAGATCGTAGTTCTGAATTTTGAATGACCAGAAACTTCCACGGTTCCATCCCGAAAGATGAAGGTGAAATGTGACCACATTCCAATATCATTTCCAAATCTTGGCTAGGTATTTTACGTTCCGGGTCAAATTTTTTACAGGCATGTCTAAATTGTAATGCTTCAAGAACTGCGTTCATAAATTTACCTCGAAGGGGTTAAGCTTCAGTTTAATAATTAGTTAATGATACTTCGAAACAGGTTGGATAAACATAATGCTATCAATAGTTTCAAGCGCCTGTAAGATATTGATGACATCATCATATAGGATCAGAGAAATCTTTTCCGTAATTGTTCCGAGGTTCCTTAATTTATTGATTTACTCAAACCGTTACGAATCTGATTAATCTAAGTTTTCATTGAAAAGTACTATATTTTGACTACATTAATAACAAAACTAATAAAAATAACAATTTTAATATATGACAAATTACGTGAGACTACCAATCGCTTTGTATCGTGGGGCCGATTTAAATTCGGAATACGATGTCACAATTCCCGATCTCCCTAATTGCTCAACATCAGGGGAAACATTAGAAAGAGCTTTAGAAAATGCAAAAGAAGCTGCTCTTTTAAGGATGGAAGAAATTATATTTTGCGGTAGAACGTTCCCTGAGCTTTTACCTATTGAGGAACATCTGGACAATCCTGATTATGAGAATTGCTCTTCCTGGGCTGAAATTGATGTTGATATATCTGGTTTGAAGAAGTTGCGTGCAGGAAAAAATTAGTTATCTAGTGGCAACAGTAAGTTTAATTTTTCAGCCGAAAATGTATAGAAAAAGGCTCTATCGCGATGATTAATTAGATGATTTACAGTTTAGCTGTTTTAGTTCTCCAACTATTTCAAACTGATGCGAGCTATTGGTCGAACTGCTTAGCTCACAGGTTTTCTCTTTAATATCTTGAATAATATGATCGATTTTAATATTAAGCTTGGGATTAAAAACTGAATTAATTTTCTGGATAGTCACTTAGTATGCTTTTTCCCTAATATAATTCAGCTGAACTTCTAGCATTGTTATCTCTTTTCTCAAATATTCTGAGCGATCAGTGGGTTTATCTGATGATTTAAGACTGTAAGCCAGGTTATTTAACTCATTGAGCCTGAGAACAAGCTTTGTTTCATCAATAGCAAGACTCAAGTTATTCAGCAGTTGATTGGTGGTTGTTGGATCAATATAGGTTTCTAGTTGGCCCATGAGGTTATCCTCAGAATGGAAGAACCATAATTATGGTGCTTTATCTGCATGAGCGATATGGCATAAAGCAACAGCATTTGTAAGATATGGACTACAAATTATGAGAAATTTTCTGCCGTGATGACTTTTAGTAATCTAAGAATGAATAGTTTATAGTACTGTTTCCTACCTCTATGGAACTATCAAATGAGCTTTACTGACCAAGAAAAAGAAAAATTTATTGAATGGATAAAATTGAATATTGATGAAACTATTGTTCCTGAAGATAGAGATAATGGAGGAGCCATTGTGTTCAATCTGATACATGCCATTCGAGGTGACAATGAAAGGTATAATGCTGAACCGCATCAGGATGAAGCTATAACTCAATGGATGCTATCTAAAAACCAGTATTTTTAATCTATTCATTACTTTCTGTTTAGTTTGCTGAAGCCACCTCATTTGAGGTGGCTTTTTGTTGTCTGTAGGTTGAAAATATTGCAAACCGGGTAGAAATTTCACTTAATGATTCATTGCGAGTCTTTCAGGAGAAATATCAACAATCGTAATATGTTCCTTTTTTACCCGCATCCGACTTCCATGAATTGTAATTTCAGTGTAATCGGTGTTATCAGGGTTTTTATTGATGGAGCTAAAGTGCTTTTTATCGTAGTTAGAGAACTTTAAGGACAACGCCTTCTTTAATTCAAGCTCATGAGCTTCTTTACGTTTCTTTTCTAAGTGATCCTGAAATATTCCAAACATAATTTATCAACCTAATTTATTTAACTTTGGGATAACCAATATTTGATATTAAAACATCAGTATTGCTATGTATTATTTATACAGCATAGCTTCAGGAATAACTGTGACAGATTACCGTTTGGTGTGTGATTGAGTTCACTATTTAGGATATATTAGACTGATGCAAGTTGTTGAATGACTTCAATAGCTACCTTCAGAGGATCTGAATAAAGATACCATGTCCTCGTCATCTACTGAGTCTGCCGATTCATCGAAATCTTTAAACCGCTGAGCGCCATCAGAAATTTGAAAATTATTAAGTTTTAAATCAGTTACATCTAGTGAAGTTGTTTCATCAATATTTGTCATGGCTGCAAACCTTTTAATAACTGTTGTAACCACTGTAAATAGTATTTTTGTATATTATTGTGAACTCCCTCACATATGAAGTTAATGATATTGGAAATGCATTGTCACAAATACCCCACGCTCAGGAACTTTGACTAATATCAATTACGCTGTGGATATTCGGGAGTAATGTGCATTCTAAGTTGAAATTTAAGCATTTTAACCTTGACCCGCTTCTCGCTTCTTCCCCTGAGAAGCGGGTTTTCATTTAATAAATTGATTCAGATCAGACCTTAAAAATATCAAGCGAGTAATGTACCTCATTATGTTCGATAAATTCATAGTGCCTTCATATTATGCGAGAACGGTATGAAACTTATATTTACAATATCGATTTTGGTTTTGAGTGGATGTGTTGATGTTGATGAGGGATCAAAGACTTATTGCGGACTATGTACTGTAGGCAATTATTGCACTAGTAATTGTAATGACAATGTACAGCTACAGGGAACTTGTTCAAAAGGTGAGGTTTGTAAGCAGGCGACTGATAGCAACTATTATTGTTTCGAGCTTACCAGTAACGGGAGTATTGATGGCATTTGCCCATAAATATATCTAAAAAAATGGCGCCCCCGAGACGATTCGAACGTCCGACTTCACCCTTAGGAGGGGTGCGCTCTATCCAGCTGAGCTACGGGGGCATTTTGTGAGGTCGGGATTATACAAATACTGTTGCATGAAATCTAAGAAGATTTGATGTTTTTTACAGCTTTTAGGTAAATACCGTAGAAAGCTATCTTTCATTTAGTTTAGTGTTTTTTTTGAAAAACCCTTCTGCCAGTATTTTTGTGCCAATATAACCATGATAATGACCATTAACCCGGTGATAGTTGTAAAGTAAATTTCTTCATGGCGAAATATGGCTAGCAACATAAGAGAAACAAAGGGTGTCAGGTAGATTAGGTTGGCTAGTTTTGCGGCATTGCTGGTGAGATGTAATGCTGTTAGCCAGATGAAAAAAGTAAATCCCATTTCAAAAATACCCACATACATTACCGATAACCAGGGAATATTATCCAGATTGATTAAAAGCTGGTTATTCCACAAGGCATAAATCACTGAGAGAAGACTTCCGCTTAAAAAACCAATGAATAGTTTGATGGTAGCATCGACTTTCAGTCGAGTACTTAATAGCCAGTAACTTGCCCACACGACTGTACTGGTTAAAACTAAAATTAAACCAAAAGTATCCAGTTTTCCCCAGTTAGAAAAATCACCCGCTGTGGCAATGATAACGGCACCAAGAAAACTGAGTAATATTGAAAATAAACTTCGTCGATTGAGTGTATGTTTTAATATTGGCACAGATAATAAAGCTAACATGACCGGCCACAGGTAATTCAGTGACATGGCTACCTGACCGGGTAAACGGTCATAAGCTTCAAATAAAATTATGTAATACAGAAAGGGATTGATAGCGCCGAGTATCAACAGGTAAAACCATTGCTTTGTTGGAAGCTGGGTTAATAGCCTGAACTTATGATTGCTTATTAATAAAATAGTTATAACCAGAAGAGATATTACTGAGCTTAAACTTAACAAGGTAATGGGGGAAATTTGTGATAATGCTGTTTTGAAAGCAGTTGCAGCACCTCCCCAGAACAGGATGGTTAGCAGAGTAAAGAAGTAGGCTTTTCTATTGAGTTGCATATTTTAAATACTCATCCAACAAAATATAAAGACGTTTTCATTTTATCGCTCAAATTTTGTGGATAGAATAACCGATGACTGGGTTTCTTCGACACCTTCAAGCACGCCTATTTGATCAATAACTTCATCCAGTTCTGATACGGATGGAGCTATGACCACGGCAGTAATATCAAAACTACCGCTGATGGAATAAAGCGTTATTAATTGGGGAATTTTTGACAGAGCTCTTTCAATGCTGACTCGTTTACCGGGTGGCGCTTTGATCATCACCATGGCTTTAATGCAGCCTTTTAAAAAATCATCGGAAAGCTTGATGGTGTAGCCCTTAATAATGCCTGTACGTTCAAGTCTTTGCAGCCTTGCCTGAGCGGCGGTTCTTGATACGCCTAACAAACGTGCCAACTCACTGATTGGAAGTCGTGCATTGTTACGTAATAGGGATATTAATGTTTGATCCTGGTTGGTATTAGTCATAATGTTTCATAACATAGTAGATTTAACTAATATTATCAATAATATAACCAGTTTCAGTATTTAAAATGAACTACAAGCATGATCAAATTAACTTACACATTTGTTGAGGTTTGACATGAAAATTAAAAAAATTGCAGTTATTGGATTAGGTAAAGTAGGAGCACTGGCCGCACAACTGTTAAAGCAAAGTGGCTTTGACGTTATTGGTTTAGATGTTCATCCAGGAAAATCTACATCGCCTTTCCCTGTATTTGTTCTGGATGTCTCTGATATTTCTGCACTGGACAAACATCTGCAAGATTGTGATGCGGTTCTATCCTGCCTTCCTTATCACCTTAATCTTGATCTAGCTAAACTCTGTCATTTAAAGGGCTTGCATTACTTTGATCTGACTGAGGATGTGCCCACCACAAAAGAAATTATTTCACTCAGTGAAACATCTACGGCGGTTATGGTCCCACAATGTGGTCTTGCTCCAGGTTTTATCGGCATTGTTGGCTCTCATCTTGTTAGTCAGTTTGAAACAGTTCGATCATTGAAATTAAGAGTAGGGGCACTTCCGCAGAATCCAACGGGTTTGCTGGCCTATGCGTTCAACTGGTCTCCTGAAGGTGTGGTGAATGAATACTTAAACGACTGTGAAGTGATCGAAGAGGGGCAGCACAAATGGGTGTCTGCAATGGAGTGGCTGGAAACTATCTATATCAATGGTGTTCAGCTGGAGGCATTTACAACTTCAGGTGGACTAGGAACTATGTGTCAGACTTATCTGAGTAAAATTGATAATCTAGACTACAAGACGATGCGTTATCCCGGCCATGTTAAGTTGATGAACTTCTTTTTTCATGAGTTACTATTACGAGAAAATAGAGAGCTAGCCGGCAAAATTTTGACTCATGCCAAACCACCGGTGAATGATGATGTGGTGTACGTGCATGCTGCAGCTGAAGGTTTGGTTGATGACCGTTTGAAGCGTCAGGAATTTGTAGAAGCGTATTACCCGAAAGAAATTGGTGGCAAAATGCGCACTGCCATAGCATGGACAACATCAGCTTCAGCCTGTGCAGTCATTGAACTGGTGAGTCAGGGATTATTGCCAGAACGGGGATTCATTAAACAGGAAGATATTTCTTTGCAAACTCTGATGAATACCAGTAGCGGTTCTTATTATAAAAAAGAGGAGAAATAACATGGCTAATTATCAACAGCTATTCAAATCATTAGGCATTGATAAAATGATTACTGAGGATGCAGGTTTACCGGTTTACACTCCGATTGATGGGTCTTTGATTGCTTCTGTAAAGCAGACAAGTGTTGATCAAATACCTGAAATAATTACTAATTCTCAAATAGCTTTTAACCACTGGCGAAATGTACCAGCACCCAAACGTGGTGAGCTGGTTCGTTTACTCGGTGAAGAACTACGTGCTGCTAAAGATGATTTAGGCAAACTGGTGTCATTGGAGGTGGGGAAGATACTGTCTGAAGGTTTAGGCGAAGTTCAGGAAATGATAGATATCTGTGATTTGGCGGTTGGGCAATCACGCCAGTTATATGGCTTGACTATCGCTTCTGAAAGGCCTGGTCATCGCATGGCTGAAAGCTGGTTACCACTGGGAGTGGTCGGAATTATTTCTGCGTTTAATTTCCCTGTAGCAGTGTGGTCGTGGAATGCGACATTGGCTTTGGTGTGTGGTAACAGCCTGGTTTGGAAACCTTCTGAAAAAACACCTCTTACTGCGTTAGCTTGCAAAGTAATCTTTGAACGTGCTCTGGCAAAGTTTAAAGATGCTCCTGATAATCTTCTACAAGTAGTAATCGGGGATCGGCTTATCGGTGAAAAGCTTGTTGAGTCAAAATCGGTAGCGCTAATTTCGAGTACTGGCTCAACCCGAATGGGCAGAGCTGTTGCCCCTAAAGTAGCAGAACGTTTTGGTCGTTGCTTGCTGGAGCTGGGGGGTAATAATGCAATGGTGGTAGCACCCACCGCTGATTTAGACCTGGCGGTACGCGCCATTACTTTTTCGGCCATTGGCACTACTGGGCAGCGTTGTACCAGTTTACGTCGATTAATTGTGCATGAATCTATAGTCGATGATTTGTTACCCCGCCTGATTCAGGCATACAAATCAGCCCCAGTGGGTAATCCTTTAGAAGAAGGTATTCTGGTCGGGCCTCTTATTGATAGCCCTGCACGTGAAAATATGCAGACTGCATTATCATCAGCTAAAAAACAGGGTGGAG
>Ga0209361_1001325_pt1 | contig 17102 bp, 15 predicted proteins | sample SaaInlV_200m_DNA_3_FD_184657 | JGI IMG/M metagenome (GOLD analysis project Ga0209361, IMG submission 184657) | Marine microbial communities from expanding oxygen minimum zones in the Saanich Inlet - SI037_S4LV_200m_DNA (SPAdes) (version 2) | ecosystem: Environmental > Aquatic > Marine >... | reverse complement strand
GGTGTTCTTTTAGCAAACGAACTTTTTCTTCTGGACTGTAATGCTTGCGCTTTTTGCTCATGATTTTGGCTCCTGTTGTGAACTATAACATGGCTGCCAAAATTCCAGTTTCCGCTGAGGCAGGACAGTTTATAGTATAGCTGACGCGATATACATGCCTTCTTTTCTCTATAAAGCTTGTAATTAAAGTTCTTTAGAAATAACAACCCTCCTGCCTTTTCTCCGTGGCAGGAGGGTTATTATTTCAATAGCTCTCTGAATGTTTATTTATCATGACATACACTTTTAACTCTATCCCAGGCACAGGCAGAATTCGATACACAGCTATTGTAGTCAGTTAGCTGGTTACAGGATACTGGAGCCGGATCCTCTGGAGCAGTTTCCTCTGGTTTTGGGTCATGTGCGATCAATGGGAACATTGAAGGGTCAAATAGCGAACCTGGTGGTTGCATCTCAACGGCGGTCAATACCAGCCAACACTCCCGCCCATTCTTTAGTTTGAAAAAGCCCCAATAACCATCCTGACTTAGCCCCATTAACGTAGCCGTTTGCCCCATTGCCAGCATACCAACCTCGTTGCCATTGATCCATGGATTGCTTCGGCAATTAGCATTCATGATCCCCAGAAAATCTGGAGGACCAGGGGGGACTGTTTCGATAAATTCAGGAATTTCTAATTCGGCAGGGCAAAACGATCCTGGTGTTTGCACGTGGAAAGATCGCATTTCTGAAAACGGTCCGCTCTCACCAAGACCATCCCCTCTGGCTTTTACGCGCCAGTAATATGTCTCGCAATTGGCCAGATCAGAACTTGGCTCAAAGGAGGTCATTGGACCCAGTGATTGCCCACCGTTCGCAATATTTGGAAAGAAAGGGTCAGTAGACAGGTCTACCCAATAATGGGTGGGGTGACACAGAAGAGGATTGTCCCACGTAAGCGTAGGTCGCAACACCTCAATAACGGCTCCATCTGCTGGTTCAAGTAGAATAGGTGCTACCATTTCAGACGTAGCACAATCATCTCCAACGAAAAAATAGCGATAAGAGGACATGGGACCTTCGATATTTTCGCTTATTGCAGCGGCTGCCCAGCGATACATTTCCCCTGGTTGCAAAGGAGAAGCTGGGTACCAAAATCCAGAATTCGATATTGCTCCTAGCTCATCCGTGAAACCGGGTGCTGTCGATAAATAAAAATGATATTTCTGCGGGAAACAATCATATGCCGGTGAGGGTAGTGGATATGGGTAGGTGATGGCTGCATAGGAGGCAGAAAGGTTTGGCGTCGTGTTATTAACTGTGCTCCAGTTGTATGGTGTAATAAGTTGTGGTGCGATCAGTTCATCAGGCGGACAATGCACTGCTGGCAAAGGGTCGGCAGGCATATCACAGCCGTTTATGATAATAATCATAGAAATTCCCAAGAGGGTTAATAAAAATTTCTTTATCATATTTATCTCCATTCCGTTTGCGGTTATAAGAATATTCTAGCTTTTTCCCGAGTGAATTACAACAAACGGTGGTCATGTCTTATGCTCGCCCTAAACTAATGATCAGAACAATTGATACTGTAAATAGAGACATCCTCCCGTGAGAAAACTTTCTGGTAGCGAGTGCTTATTTCTATTTCTTTTGAAAGTGAAAAACCAAACTGACCTCCCCCTATGTAGATATAAACGGATTCAAATTGACAGATATCGGCAGTCACATCAGGCGCTAACCAACTTATATCAAAGGGACGTTTTTTTGTTTTTCGCCCTGTTAGTGGCTGGATCCAAATCCCCGCATCTGTGCCGAGTAAACGGTCGCTAACCCGTAATCCGGGGATGAAAAACACCGCATCGCTCGGGACATTTAAATTGATCCAGTTATAAGCAGCAATATCTTGGTCCCTGACATATCCGCAACACGGATCAGGATAATACGAGAGTTGAGTCGCATTTAAAAGAAGCAACAAGATGATCGATGTAATTACACCTTGTCTCAATAGCTTTTTATCAATAAGCGCTTTTGCTAAGCCCGAAATACCTAAACTGCCCAAAATAGCTAAAGGTAGAAAGAGTGATGTTTGTACAAAGGTGCGGTCAAGTAAGCGAGAGCTGTAGTTCTGTAAAATAGTAGGTGCTGATAGCTCTGTAGTAAACCCAATTCCGAGTAAATAAATTATTGCTATTAGTGTTAAAGAAGGGAAGAAATGAAAAGCAAAAGGAAGAAGCAGGGCAGTCCCAATAAGAATCCCAAAATAATTGCTGTAATATCCCTGAAAAAATATTTCCCAATGAAACCAAAATATAAAAAGGATACTCCCTGCTAATAAAACCATTTTGGTGATCTTATTCTGAGCCATTAATTTATCTGTGAGTTGAAGAGTAAGATAATGGGAGAGAATTACCACGGTAATACAGATCAGAATACGGGTATGTAAAAAAGTAGCCCCAGCTACGAGGACTATGCCAAGTAAAAAGATTTTTTTACTTATTTTCTGTTGCTTATGCCCTAAAAAGTATAAAACAGCTAGAAGGGCAGGGAATACTGCTATGCTTGCAACGGCTGGATATTTACCCCAATTAACCGCAAATGCTGGCATTTGCCAGCCAAACCCCGCGAGTAAAAAAGCGATCCAGGCTGCTGTTTTATCTTTGGTGATCCCACCAACTAAAGCAAAAACGGAAAAAGGTGTGATGACAAGAAATACCTGCCCCAGTAACGCGAGCAGAAGGGGAGTGCCAAGCCCAGAAAGAATGCTCATCCATGCTGTAAAACTGTGAAATCCAAAGTGGTAGTAATGCCCAATGATCGAGTAAAAAGAAGCCGGGGCTGAGTTTGGCGCAAGAAAATCCTGCACGATCATATAATGCTCTGGAGAGTCGCTGTATGGTGGCATCAGCATATTTTTTAGAAAAGCCAGACGGGTAATTAACAGCACAGAAAATGCTATCAAGTACAGAGCATTTGAGCGCAAATCTGATCTTCGTCTTAGATGGAAGCCAAAAAGGATCGCACCCAAGCCAAAGAGAAGCCAACTGCTCACTATTAGGGTGTCTGGGAATATTCGTGCCAGCAGAAGTAAGGCGAATGAAAGCAGAGAGAGCGCAATGACGCCCAAAGGCAAGCTTAAGGGGAAGAATAGCCAGTCTTGTCTATGTGCTTGTGGCAGGTTGTTTATGAGTAACCCTCCAAAACCAAGCGTTAGCACCAAGACAAGTAAAATGATTCTCCAATAATGTCCCGCCACGATCATCCCATCCAGCACTATGTGCATTTCGTGTTCCTTTGACCCTGTTAGTTCATTGTTCTTGACGTTAAGGAAGGTAAATAATTTACAATCAGGAGGCTTTCTTTAGGTTGCTTGCCGATTGACCAGATAAACGCCTAAAAGGATGACCGCCCCGCCGACCAATGAAACCCAAGTGATCGGCTCTGCCAAAATAGCTGCTGCGACGATGACTGCCACCAGGGGCTCCAAATATAGGAAGGCACCGACCTGTGACGTGGCGATCTTTTGTAACCCATCGTACCACGCGATATATGCCAGCCCCGAACAAAAGATGCCGAGAAATATTATTCCAGCCCAGCCGTCGGTGCTTAGTTTTGAGATTTCATTCCAGTTGCCGCCAGCGAAAAAAGCGATGGAGGAGAAAAGCCAGCCAAAGGTCATTACATAGAACATCATCCGTGCGGCGGGGTGGGTTTTTAGCCCACGCCGAGAGAGGGCGGAAAAAATTGCCCAGTTGGGTGCGCTGACCATAATCAGGTAATCGCCCGGGGTTCCGAAGTTGGCGGAGAATATGCTTTTCAGTTCCCCGTTGCTAACAACCAGTAGCACGCCCAAAGTCGCGAGCGCGATCCCGGCACTTTGTCCCCAGGTCAGCTTTTCTTTTAGGATGAGCCATCCCAGCAACGCCATGAAGATCGGGGTTGTGGCAACGATCCAGGCGGTGGTGGAGGCTTGGGCGGTCACTAATCCTGTGGATTGAAGCCATTGATGCTAGGTGATGCCGAGAAAGCCAAGCAGGGCGAAATAAGCCCATTCGTTTTTCGCAGGCAGGGCAAACTCGCGCCGCACAGTGACGGCAATGCCGAGAATGATTACACCCATTCCGAAACGTAGCCAAACAACGGTAATCGGTGTGACTTCTTGTACGCCAATTTTTGTCGCGATGAAAGATGCGCCCCAGACAATTACGGCGAAGAGGACTTCGAGATAGGGAAAGAGTTTTTCTTTTGACATCATTTTCCTCGGGTTTTGAAAAGTGGCGAGAATTATACTCGCATGTATAGCGCTTGCGGTTATAATAGAAGACGGAGGAAGAATATGGAAATTACTTGGTATGGACATTCCTGTTTTCGATTAACAGAGCGTGGTTTAGCCTCTGTAGTCACAGACCCTTTTGATCATGAAGTTGTAGGGTATAAGGCACTGAAACTGAAAGCTAATATTATTACTGTTAGTCATGATGCTCCCGGGCATAGTTTTTCAAGTGCGGTTAAGGGGTATTCGCATCTTCTTAACGGTCCCGGGGAATATGAAATCGGTGAAGTTTTTATCACTGGTGCGCGTACGAACGGGCGTAAAGAAGAAGATCAATCTCGTAATACGTTGTATGTTTTTGATTATAATGGCATTACTATTGCCCATCTTGGCGATTTGCGTGCTGTCCCGACTCGTTCGCAAGTAGATGCCTTGGGTTCTGTAAATGTAGTGCTTATTCCCGTTGGTGGGGGCGGGGGATTGAGTGCAGCAAAAGCCGCAGAAGTTGTCAGTGTTTTGGAGCCAAATATTGTTATTCCAATGCATTATGCAATGCCAAATGGAAAGTTGCCCCTCGATCCGCTCGAGAAATTTATTAAAGAGATGGGTTTGGGAACAATCGAGCCAGAAAATATGCTCAAGGTTACAAAGGGAAACCTGCCTGAGGAGACGCGCGTCGTCGTACTCAATTATCAAAGCTAGGAGTTTCTTGTGCCAGTCAAAATTTTGATGACATGGGATATTGCCCAGGACAATGAACAAGAATATTTCGAGTTCATTATTAGTGAGTTTATCTCTGGTGTTCAGCGGCTTGGGTTTCAACCCCTCGACGCATGGGCAACGCTCTATGGTGAGTATCCCCAAATCCAGGTGGGGATGATCGCTTCGGACGCCGAAACAGCCCAACAGATGCTCGATTCTGCTGAGTGGACAGAGCTGCGTGAAAAACTCTTTAGCCATATAGAAAACTTTTCTTATAAGATCATTCCCGCACGCACGGGGTTTCAGTTCTGATACGCTGAATATGTGAAAACAATAAGATTTTCTGGAAAATTTAATTCTCATGCTTGTAAAAGAAAAAACTAAATATTGGTCGTTATTCTTTTTAGCAGCCTCCCTTGAGGGAGGTTTTGCTTTATTTGCGCTTTTGCAGATTCCTTCTGGCGATGTGAACAGCTTTTTCTTGGGCTTATCTGCATCACGCTTTTTTATGGTAACGAGCTTGCTCGCTGCAACTGGATTTTTTGGGTGGTTAGCTGTAGCTGCATGGCAGAAAGCCAATTGGTTAGAAAGATGGCTTGCTCCAGGATACTCTTCAAAAGGTTTAATTAGGATATCGTCTTTTCTCTCGTTAGGTCTCACACTCGCGCTTTTTTTGCTGCGTTATTATGACCCCGAACGCTTTTTACCACTTTTTACGCGTGCTAAACCCTTGGGCATATATTTACTTGTTCTTAGTCTGCAAACAGTATTTTGGTTGCTTGTACTTCAATTAGGTTTACAGGTTGAAATAGCCAGGTATAAAAAAGTTTTCCGATCCACAGGGTGGATTTTTTTGATATTTCTGACGGTTTTTGCATTTGTTGCTCTAACACGTATCGGGCTTACGCCAGATACAGCATACTGGGCAGAACCAGGAGTTGCTCTGCAAGGGTGGCAGTTTGGTTTGGCATTATTGATTGGCTTTATTACGTTTTTAGTGACCATACAGTTTTCTACGTATCAGAAAAAGAGTGACCTTCTTCTTGCTTTCTTGGTCTGGGGGATTGCAGTTGTCATTTGGTGGAGCGTTCCAATGGACGTTCTTCGCAATAGCTTTTACGCCCCCTATGCTTACCCGCTTGATACATCGCTTCCTTATTCAGATGCCGGCTTTTATGATTACCTTTCTCAAGGGCTTTTATTAGGGAACGGTTTTATTACCAAGATACCTCCTCGTCCGCTATATATTATCTTTATAGCAGGATTACACGCCCTTTTCGGTCTTGATTACACAAAAATCCTGTTTGTACAAACCCTTCTTATTGCTCTTTTCCCCGTTGTACTCTATTTTCTTGGCAAGATTATCCATAGTAGACCAGCGGGCATCATAATTGCACTATTTGCGATATTTAGAGAGTGGACGAACATTCTCATTTCGTCACAAACACGCGTTTCAAACACTCGCATGATATTGACAGACCTCCCGACCGCGCTTGTCCTCAGCTTGGCAGCTCTGGTTGTCATCTACTGGTTCCAAAGAGCAGACCGCCAACCCTTGCGCCCTCTTTTGGCGGGCGGCGTTTTCGGGATGTTATTGCTCCTGCGCACGCAGTCCATGCTTATTTTGCCCGTTGTTATTCTTGTCGCTTTGCTTGTTTATCTCCCGCGTTGGAAAGAGTGGCTTTTCGCGAGTTCGATTTTTCTTATTGGTGTCTCTTTTAGCATCGCTCCCTGGCTGATCCGTAACGCCTCAATAACTGGCAAAATAACCTTTGATGATCCATCCCAACTTTCATTGCTTTCTAGTCAGTATGGCTTTTCAGGCACCCTTAACTCAGATGGATCTAATTTTGAAAATGAAAGCATTACCAATTCAATTGTCGACTTTGCTCTTCAAAACCCGGCTTTTGTAGCAAGATTTATTTCTACACATTTTCTGGCAACTGAGATCAATGGTTTGCTGGCAATACCTCTTCTTGAGCCTTTTTATGGTTTTCAGGAACCCGTTAATATCTACTGGATGGACTGGGACGGAAACCCAAGCCTTTCCAATCAGTTTTTGCTGGTTTTCTATCTGGCTATGATCGCCCTCGGCATCAGCGCAGCATGGCATCGTTTACGCTGGATGGGGCTAGTGCCTCTAGTATTTAATTTAAGCTACGCTCTTTCTAATGGCGTTGCACGCTTTTCTGGCTGGCGATATGATCTCCCAGCTGACTGGGTGTTCTATTTTTATTTTGGTATTGGGTTTATCGAATGCCTCATTATTCTCAGTTCCTTTTTTGGAATAGGCAGCGAAAAAACAGCATCTCGGGCTCAGAAAACGACACCACCGTTGCAGCGGTCTTCTTTACCCCTCTTTTTGGTTTCTGCGTTTTTCATCCTTATTGGGCTAGTTCCTGCCGTTATTGAAAAAGCTATCCCCACGCATTTCGAACCTCTGTCTGAAGAAGAGCTCATAACAAAAACAGCTCCTTTTTCTGCCGATCTTGAAACTTTTTTCGCTCAAGAAGATGCCCGCATAAAGCTGGGACGCTTGGTAACACTTCGCTTTTTCCCGCGATCCCAAGGACTTACTTCTTCAAACCCTTGGGCTGCTTACGCTCCCCGAGATTTTCCGCGCGTAGGCTTTCTTCTCATCAATGAAGATCGAACAGATGTAGTTTTCCCCATTAACCATTTTGCCGATGAATTTTCCAATGGAGAAGATATTATTGTCTTGGGATGTCAGAAAGAAGATCATATAGAAGCTCGCTTCATATACTCGGTGGATACAGAAGAGGGGCTCTATAGCAACAAAACACTGACTTCTTGCGACGAATGACCGCATTCGCCCCGGAACTTTTGGCTTGGTACCGCCAAAATAAACGTAGTTTGCCGTGGAGAGACCACCCTGACCCTTACGCCGTTTGGATTTCTGAGATCATGCTCCAGCAAACACGCGTTGATACGGTCATTCCCTACTTTGAGCGCTGGATGGCAAAATTCCCGACCGTTGAAGTCCTTGCCCGAGCCGACGAGCAAGCGGTACTCAATCTCTGGGAGGGACTCGGCTACTATAGTCGTGCGCGGAATTTGCATCGTGCTGCGAAACTGCTTGTTGAAGAGCATGATGCACAACTCCCTGAAGATACAAAAAACCTTATGAAATTGCCAGGCATTGGGCGCTATACTGCTGCCGCCATCTCCTCGATGGCATTTGGGCATGACGCTGCCGCATTGGATGGAAATATCAGGCGTGTATATGCGCGTATTTTCAACGTCGAAGAGGCTTTGGGTACGACGCAGGCAGAGAAGATTTTTTGGTCGTTGGCAGAGGATTATCTCCCCAAAGGGGATGCGGGTGATTATAACCAGGCGCTGATGGATCTGGGGGCAACGATTTGTATGCCACGCAACCCGTTATGTGAAAGTTGCCCTATTAGCCAAGATTGTGAGGCTTATCAGCTTGATATTCAGGATATGCGCCCCGTGCCAAAGGTAAAGAAGGCTGTTCCACATCACGTTCATACGGCGGCGGTAATTGTTGAAGATGGGCGTGTTTTGCTTGCGCAGCGTCCTTCTAAAGGGTTGCTGGGTGGGATGTGGGAGTTCCCAAATGGGCGGGTTGATGGCGACCCTGCTGAGGGGCTGGCAGATGTTATTGATAAGGGGTTCAAGTTAAATGTCGAGATTATGAATCTGCTGGTTGAAGTGCGCCACGCGTATACCCATTTCAAGGTGACCGAATATGTTTTTCGTTGTAAACTGATCCGATCATCCCAAAAAGTGAACTTGCGTTGGGTTTCTTTGGATGAATTGGATGATTACCCAATGGGGAAAATTGATAGACAGATCGCGCGCAAATTAAGTTCTCCTCCTGAAAACGAGGAGAGTTAGAGGGGGGCTAGGAGAAGAAATGCCAAATTTGATTTTATTTAACGGAAAATTACACACACAGGATGAAGGTTTCCCTAACGCGAGCGCAATTGCGCTGCGCGATGGGCAGATTTTAGCCGTGGGCACAGATGCAGAAATGCTTGTGCTGGCAAATGCAAAGACTGAGAAAATCGACTTGCAGGGGCGTAGGGTTTTGCCCGGCCTAACGGATGCTCATATCCATTTTTATGAATGGGCATTGCTTTTGCTGGGGCTAACACTTGACGATGTGCGCTCATTAGATGAAGTGCAAAATCGTGTACGTGAAGCTGCTATAGCAGCAAAGCCTGGCGAATGGATCGTTGGACAGGGCTGGAATCAAGATAGCTGGGATCAGCCCAAAATGCCAGACAAGACGGATCTAGATGCAATTGCGCCCGATAACCCCGTGATCTTATGGCGTAAGGATTTGCATTTGGCGTGGGTTAATTCACGCGCATTAGAAGCTGCTGGCATCAACGTTTCCACGCCTGATCCGAATATGGGCGTGATTCAACGTGATGAAAAAGGTGCGCCAAATGGTTTGCTGAACGAGTTGGCGATCAATTTGGTGCGAGCGGTCATGCCTGTTGCTTCGGATGCGCTTTTGGATGCCGCCATGCGTAAAACGATGACGCGCTTGCATAAATTGGGCATCACAGGCGTGCATGACTTCCGGATCATGGGTGGCGAAGATGGCCCGCCTGCCTTGCGTGCTTGGCAGCGCTTGCGCAATACAAATACACTCAAATTGCGTGCGTGGGTTTTATTACCGGGAGAGTTGCTTGACTATGCCGTTGCCTTAGGATTGTATACAGGCATGGGTGATGACCTTTTGCGCATTGGCGGTATCAAACTCTTTTCAGATGGTGCAACAGGTCCGCGCACATCGTGGATGTTGGAGCCTTATGAAGACGGCGGCCTTGGCATGCCGCTTACGCCCATGTCCGAGATGGCGGAGAAGATCGTCAAGGCAGAGGCGGCTGGCATTAGAACCACGATCCACGCCATTGGCGACCGCGCTATTCGTGAATTATTAGATGTCTATAGTGAAGTTTTGGAGAAGGATAGCGATGCTGGGGGTTCGCGCCCGCGTCATCGGATCGAGCATATGCAGCATAGCCATCCCGATGATCTGACGAGACTCGCGCCTTTGGGCTTGGTCGCTTCGGTTCAACCGCTGCATCTGCCCGAAGATATGGATATGGTCAATGCCGCCCTTGGCGAACGTGCGCGCTGGACATATGCCTTCCGCGATCTGCTGGATGCCGGAACGACGCTCGCATTTGGTTCCGATTGCCCCGTTGTTTCTCCAAATCCATTTTTAGGGATTCAGGCAGCTGTAACTCGTCAACGTGATGATGGCACGCCTGCCGAGGGTTGGTATCCGTTTCAGCGTTTGACGGTTGCTGAAGCAGTTTGGGGGTATACGATGGGCGCAGCACAAGCGATCGGGCAGGATGCGCGGCAAGGGAGTCTGTCCCCCGGCAAGTTAGCGGATCTGGTTGTGCTGGAAGACGATATTTTTACAATCCCGGCTCTTAAGATCGGGAAAACGAAAGTGCATATGACGATCTTTAACGGGGATGTTGTTTACAAACGGTAGCACGTTCAAAGGTGCGCGTCGCGGTTCTATATCCAACAAAAAAGAGCAGGCTTTTCACAAAGCCTGCTCTTTTCTTTTTCTATTGCTTATTTAGCTGCAATATCTTCCAACATCGCTGTTGTTAGTGATTTCGGTCGCTCAAGAGGTTGACCGAGTGCGCGTGCCCAAACATAGTTGGCGGTTACGCCAAGTGCACGTCCCACACCGAAGAGAACAGTGTAGAAGTCAAACTCGGTGATGCCGTAATGATATTGAAGTGTGCCTGAGATCGCATCCACATTGGGCCACGGGTTCTTGGCTTTGCCTTGCTCTTGTAGAATTCGCGGGACAATTTCGTTCATCATATTGGCAATTTTGAAGAGCTCATCTTCAGGGAAGCGAGCTTTTGCGTATTCAAATTGTGCTGTGTAACGAGGATCTGGAACGCGTAAAACGGCATGTCCATAACCCGGAATGACTTTTCCTCTGTTCAAGGTATCCCAACAATATTTTTCCATCTCTTCTTTATTGGGTGCGCCACCAAACTCTTCTTGAACACCGATGAGAAATGCGAGGCAATTTTGGTTTGCTAAGCCATGCAAAGGACCGGCTAAACCATTCATGGATGCGGAGAAGGCGTAGTAAATATCGGAGAGCGATGAACCTACCAGATGCATTGTATGAGCAGAAACATTCCCTGATTCGTGATCAGAATGCAGGATGAAGTACAGGCGTGCCATATCTGCGTACTCTGGATCTTCTATTCCCATCATTTGGGCAAAATTTGCGCCATAATCTAAATCGGGATCGTATACAGGCTCAGTCTTGTCGCCGTATTTCATGCGGTAAATGAAAGCGGCAATGATGCCCAATTTACTGGTCAGATACATAGCATCGTCAAGCGCAGGTCGCCAGAGTTCCATTTTTCCCATGCCTTCAGCATAGCGTTTGGCAAATTTTGAACCACCTTGCATGGATAAAATAGCTTGCGAGAAAAGCGCCATGGGGTGTGTCTCATCGGGCATGTCACGCAGAACTTTGAAAACATGCTCAGGAACTTCGCTTTCTTTTGCCCAGGCACGCTCAACTTTTAAGGCTTCTTCTTTGGTTGGGAATTCACCAACCATGAGCAAGTAATATAATCCGCCAACATAGGGCATTTCAGCACCATCGGGCTTGGGTAATTCTTTCAAGACTGTGGGTAAGGTATGACCACGGAAGCGGATGCCCTCATTTGGATCAACAAAAGAAATATCTGTAACGAGTGCTTTTACGCTGCGCATACCGCCATAAATTTGGCTAATGGTGACTTCTCCTGCTACCTTATCGCCATGCTCTTTTAACAAGGTCGTCACTCGGCTACGCCAACTGGGAAGTTGGGCGTCGATCTTATTATGTAATATCATTGGAACCTCCTCCAAAGTACAAAAAGTCGCATCCAAAAATGAGACGTGACTAGCGAATTATAGTTCTACAAGACCTTTGAGTTCCTCGACGCTTTTCGTAACGGCATTGGCAGATGCTTGTAAGGCCGTCATCTCATCATCATTTAGTTCATATTCGATGATCTTTTCAACGCCATCTTTGCCAAGCATAACGGGAACACCAAAGAAGATGCCTTTCTGACCATATTCTCCATCCAGATAAACAGCACAGGGAAGAATCAGCTTGCGGTCAGATAAAATGGCTTCAGCCATCTGTACGACAGCCATCGAGGGGGCGTAGAAAGCGGAGCCAGTTTTTAAAAGACCAACGATCTCGCCGCCGCCTTTGCGGGTGCGGGTCAAAATGGCTTCCAATTTATCGGCTTCAATATATTTTTCCAACGGTACGCCGGCGATATTTGAGTGACGGGTGAGCGGAACCATTGAATCGCCATGGCCACCGAGAACGTAGCAGTTGATGTTTTGTACGCTTACACCGGTTTCCATCGCAATGAAGGCGCTCATGCGTGCTGAATCCAAAACGCCAGCTTGTCCTAAAACCTTATTGGCGGGCAAGCCCGTCTTTTTCATGGTCATGTAGGTCATAGTGTCGAGGGGGTTCGTCAAAACGATATAAGTTGCATTGGGCGAGTATTTGATCGTTTCTTCAGCAACCGAGCCGACAATATTCGCGTTTTTGACGAGCAGGTCTTCACGGGTCATGCCGGGTTTGCGGGGCAAGCCAGCAGTAATTACGATGATGTCAGAATCTTTGGTATCCGCATAATCATTTGTGCCTGAGATTTTTGCATCTTTACCGATAATGGGCATTGCCTCTAATAGATCGAGGGCTTTCCCTTGCGGCATCCCCTCCATGATGTCGACCAAAACAACATCGGCGATCTCACGTTCAGCCAGCCAGTGTGCCGCGGTGGAGCCGGTCATCCCAGCGCCGATTACAGAAATTTTTGCCATATCTCCTCCAATGGAATATTGATTGAATATTCTTACAAAACGCTTCACGAGCGTTCTAATAGCTATCTTATAGAATACTATATTGTGCCTTTGGCGAATAGTTTATTTTGTCATATTTTCAGCATGTAATGCTTACAAGATATAAACGAAAAGGCGTGTCATATATATATGACACGCCTTTTATCAGGGTAAATAAACCTAAAGCCCTTTTTCTTCCATATATCGGACAGCCTGGATCGCCGCTCCCGCCCCCATTCCAGCGGATGTGATCACCTGCCGGAAATGCGGATCGGCGACCTCGCCCGCTGCGTAAACACCCTCGACCCCGGTTTGCATCAAACCATCAACAACGATATAGCCCCCATCATCGAGCGCTAACTGCCCCTCGAATATCTCGGTATTAGGCGTATGCCCAATAAAGATGAATAAGCCGTCAGTTTCGATGGCAGACTCTTCTCCGGTTTTGACGTTTTTTATTATAACGGAGGCAACTTTCTCATCCCCAACGACCTCGGTTACGATCGAATCCCAGACAAAGTCTATTTTGGGATTTTCAATTGCGCGTGATTTCAAGATCGGTCCTGCTCGCAATTCGTCGCGACGATGAACAATCGTTACAGAAGTTGCATGGCGGGTCAAATAGAGCGCTTCTTCCAAAGCACTATCGCCCCCGCCCACGACAAGTACTTTCTTTTCTTTGAAGAACCAGCCATCACAGGTGGCGCAGTAAGAGACGCCTCTGCCTGTTAGTTCTTCTTCTCCAGGAATTTTCAAATGGTTGGGGCGAGCGCCCGTTGCAATGATGACAGCGTGGGCTTTATATTCGCCGCTTTCTGTTTTGATTTCAAAGGGGCTTTTTGTGAAATCAACTTCAGTAGCAGTATCGAATTCAGTCCGTGTGCCGAAACGCTCAGCTTGCTTCTGGAATAATTCACCTAATTCACTGCCGCCAACACCCTCGGGAAAACCAGGGTAATTTTCAATTTCATGGGTCAACGCAGCCTGCCCGCCTAGTTCCATGCCGGTTAAGACAACCGGAGCTAATTCTGCACGTGCCGCATAAAGAGCCGCGGAAAAACCTGCAGGCCCCGAACCGATGACAAGTAGCTTAAGCGGCTCATCTCCATCTACAGAAGAGCTGGAGATATTTGGTAAATTTAAATCAAACATAACTGCCTCCGTTTATAAAAAGAACCCTGCTTTGGCAGAGTTCTTTGGGTTCAGGCAAGAAACTTATTTTACGATCGCCAGTAAATCGCCATCTTCCATGATGATATGCTCAACACCATCCAATTTGATTTCAGTGCCGGTGTATTTTGGATATAGCACCTTCTGACCAACTTTGACTACGATCTCTTCGTCGCTACCGATGGCAACAACTTCGCCGATCTGGGGTTTCTCTTTAGCAGAGTCTGGCAAAATCAATCCACTGGCGGTTTTGGCTTCGTTTTCAATTGGGCGCACGAGAACGCGCAATCCTAGAGGTTCAACATTCATTTTGATCTTTCTCCTTGAAATTTGTTTCTGCCCGATAACGAGCATTTTTTCTTTTAATGACAGCGCTATTCTATCAGATGAATGAAAGAGCGAAAAGTGGCATTGAGCATATTCATACGAAATGCTTATATAATGCCCTCATCTGTGATATTTAATGCTTCATCTAAAATCTTAAAACCCTCGGCAAGCTGATCTTTGGTGATGCTCAAGGGCGGGACAATGAGCACAGTATGCCAATGAACGGATATAAAGAGACCGTTTCTGCGGCAAAACTTTTTGAAGACTTCCATTTCTGGACTGGTCGAATCCCAAGGAGCCATCGGCTCTTTCGTTTCACGGTTTTTGACTAACTCAATAACACCAAATAAACCAATGGAGCGGATTTCTCCCACAGAGGGGTGCCCCTCTCCTAGCTCGATCAGCATCTGTCTCAGACTTGCCCCAAGGCTAGCTGCATGCTCAACGAGTTTATCCTCCTGCATAACGTGGACGTTTGCGATCATCGCGGCCAATGAAACAGGATGCGCGGTATACGTCAGTCCTGAGCGGAAGACATGCTCTTTAAAATGCGCTGAAATCTCATCGGTCATGCCAACAGCGCCAAGTGGGGCGTAACCCGATGTTAGACCTTTTGCCATAGTAATAATGTCGGGGGCTACATTCCAGTTATCTACGGCGAACCAGGCTCCTGTACGTCCGAACCCGGTCATTACCTCGTCTGCGATCATCAGGATTTCATGTTCATCACAAATTTCGCGAAGGCCTTGCATATATCCCTTGGGTGGGATAATGACGCCGTTTGTGCCTGTCACTGGCTCGATCAAGATCGCTGCGATCGTATCTGCTCCTTCGTATTGGATGATCTCTTCGAGGTGGTTAAGATAATCTTGTGCGAAATCAGCTTCTGAGATATTGGGGTTAGTGCGGTGGAGGGTGGAACGATAACGGTAAGGATCAAGAAAATGGATGACACCGTGCATCAGATTTGGCTCCCATTCGTGGCGACGAGGGTCGCCGGTTAGAGCCATTGCCCCCGCTGTTGCGCCGTGATAGGAACGATAACGAGTCAGGATCTTATGTCGCCCCGTGTAGGCACGTGCTAAACGAATGGCATTTTCGTTGGCATCCGAGCCTCCAACTGTGAAGAGAAAATGAGTAATATCTTTGGGGGTGATCTCTGCGAGTAGCTTACCAGCCAGCGCACGCACTTTGGTTGCCATCGTTGGGTTGGCATAAGCAAGGAAGTGCAATTGATCAGCCATTGCCTTGATGATGCGTTCTTCACCATGCCCAACATTTACGCACATCTGCATCGAATTGAAATCCAAATAGCGCTTGCCATTTATGTCCCAAAAATAGACACCTTCGGCACGATCAACAGGAATGGGATTAACCTTGCCCTGTGCAGACCACGTCCAGAAGCCGTGCTTGCGCATGAGAGGGAGTATTTGATCGTTATCTAATTCAAACATGAGACCTCGATATTCGATAGAAGAGAACAAAACTTTTTATGCGGCGAATGGTATCACGGTTTGGGTTTAGGGGAAAGAAAATCGGTGCAGAGTTTTGAGGCTCTGCACCGATTTTTTGTTTACTCTATGCTAGCTATAGCTGGTTCGCTACTGGTGTCAATAACATTATTAGCTGCGGCTTTTATTTTTTCAGCATATGAACCTAATATTGCCTCATCCATTTGGGTTTTTCTTAGGTTCTCTGTTTTGCTCAACCAAATACCAGCTTCTTTGTACTTCCCCCTCTTTATAAGTGCTGAAATATATATGCGATAATAATTTATATCAGATGGGTCAATATCAATTAGCTTTCTAGATATCTCAAGGAATTCAGTGTTTTTTCCTTGTTCTTCTAATAGCCCAAGATATGGCTTTAGAGTATTTTCATCTTCTGGGTTAATCTCAAATGCATCCTTGAATGCTTCTATTGACTCTTCGATTTCTCCTAATTCCCTTTTTGAGACTCCTTTATTGCGTAAAGCAAGTGCTTTTAAAGCCGGATTTTTATTGCCAAGAGACGAGATAAATGCATTTGAAAATTCTACTAATTCATGATACCTATCAAGTTCAATAAGAGCATTGGATACCCTGGCAAACCCATTTTTAGTTGGATACTCTATTACAAGCTCTTTGGCGTTATTAAGCGACTTATTTCTGTGTTCGTGGTCAAGCTCAGCTGTTAGTGATAATAATTCTACATGCGCCCCTCTTCTCTCTGGATCTTTTTTATATGCCTTTTTATATAGGCTCATCGCAAGAGTGTATCGTTTAGAGTTCCTCATCATATCGCCAGCCACTTCAAGTTCTTTTGAGGTTGCGTCCTCATGACCGAGGATACGATTGCATAATTCGGCCTTTGTTTGAGGGTTATCATGCCCTTGGGCCATTCCAAGCAGGTCAAAGGCACTGTATTCATCTACGTTTGGAATAGCTTCACGCAAGGTGATTAATTTTTCTTGTGCATCTTGGTATAACTGATTAATCGTACTTGTTTTTTGTTCGATTTCAACTGTAAAGTGATCGAATTTCTCATTTACTTGTGTAAGCTTAGATTTTTGTTCTTGAGAAACGATTTCCAGCCTGGATATTTCAGTTTGAATGCTAGACATTATTTCTCCGAGCCTTGCATTCATGTTTCGCCTCAGGTGAAAATGGAATTTTTGGCAACAAAAATAAGACACTTTCCTAGCCCGCAGCCGAAGAAGCTGTGAGCAGACTATTCCTGACGGGGGATGATGTACTTTTATGGGCGGCAATTC
>Ga0209361_1001317_pt1 | contig 17177 bp, 11 predicted proteins | sample SaaInlV_200m_DNA_3_FD_184657 | JGI IMG/M metagenome (GOLD analysis project Ga0209361, IMG submission 184657) | Marine microbial communities from expanding oxygen minimum zones in the Saanich Inlet - SI037_S4LV_200m_DNA (SPAdes) (version 2) | ecosystem: Environmental > Aquatic > Marine >... | reverse complement strand
CGACTGGCGGGACCTGAGCGAGTTCCATAAAAAAGTCGAGTCCACCGGGATGAGTCCCAACATGGTTCCAATGGTCGGTCACGGCGATATTCGGAGCCTCGTCATGGGTCCACAGTTCGACCGTGCGGCTACCCCCGATGAAATCTCCCTGATGGTTGAGGAAACGGAGAAAGCAATGATTGAGGGGTGCAGAGGCGTCACCGTTGGCAGGGACTATGACCCTGGAATCTGGGCAGAATGGGACGAGTTAATCGCCTGTGCCAAAGCATCCGCTAAATATGATGGAATATACGCAAGTCACAGTCTGCGCACCGGTCACAGAAAGCCTAGAAGACCCGGTGAACACCCTCCCGTAAAGCTTAACGGAGTGTTAGAGGCGCTGAACATTGGTAGGGAGACTGGGATGCCTATCCAAGTAAGCCATCTAGGAGTTCTCTACGACATTGTTCCCGGTGACAACCGTGTTCTAATGAAGGCTGCTATCGACGCAACGCTAAACCTCATCGATGAAGCAATCGTCGATGGGGTCGAGGCTGACTTTGACACAATACCTCATCATCTTACGGGTGGAATCGGTACAAGCCCATGGCTGGTACATAGTCTGAGACCCTGGCTGGCAATCGCTGGTAGCCCCGAGCAGTTGGCTAATGCACTACGAATGCCTGATTTCAGGAAAGAAATTACTGAGAGTATCTGCGCTGGAAAGCACTACAGTCTGAACCCTAACATTAACCCCAAGTGGGCAGCTAGCAGGGTCATCGTTGAATGCACCGAATCTAGTTTTATCGAGAAAACTGTGTCTAAGATTGCCATTGAGTCTAAAGTCGATGAGCTTGTTGCGCTCTATAACATCCTTCAAACCGATCCGTACACCAAGGTCGTGCGTCGTGGTGATGATGACTGGGCCAAAATGGAATTCTACAAGCACCCTAACGCGATGATTGGTGTTGACACTTTCGCCGTTGACGACTCGCGACAAAGCCGATCAAACCCCCCTACCTATCCGAACCAGAACAGTTTTGGTGGTTTCCCGTGTTATCTCAGGCGAGCTGTTCGCGAGACTGGTACAATGACAATTCAGGAAGCGGTTCACAAGATCACCGGTAGCCCTGCAAAGAAATTCAAGCTAATTGACCGAGGGCTATTGAAACCTGGTTTCTACGCTGATATCGCCGTCTGGGACCCCGAGACCATCACCGATACGGGAGACCAGATTGAACCACGCAAGTATCCTAAGGGTGTCAATTATGTCCTAGTAAACGGGGCTTTGGTCGTCGACAGGAATGCTCATACTGGCAGCTTGTCGGGCAAGGTTCTGTACAGGGAGTAAATTACTCCCATTCTTTCATCTCCGTATTCGTCATCTGCTTGATGTCGAAGAGGTACTCCTCCTCCCTCTCGCTCACCAGCGTGATCGAGATACCGCTCTCTCCCTTCCTCGCGGTCCTGCCTATCCTGTGGAAATATACCTCGGGGTCCTCGGGTATCTCGTAGTTGATGATGTGGGTCAAACCTTTGATGTCAAGCCCCCTAGACGCCACATCTGTTGAGACGAGGTATTTCGCCTGTCTCTTCAGGAGCTTCGTGACAGCGATTTCCCTCTGTTGCTGGGTAAATCTCCCGTGAAGAGGCTCCACGAGGTATCTTTCCTTTTTCAGCTTCTCCGCAAGCCTGTCAACCGTGTTCCTCCTGTTACAGAATATCAGTCCCCTGTCCACATCCAGCTCGTCCAGAAGCTGGAATAACCTGGCGTCCCGGGTTTCTTCATCTACCTCGATATAGAACTGGTTAACGTTTGTCTGCGCTATCTCCTCGCTGGAAACGAGGACTTTTCGGGGGTGTCTCATATGTCTGAACGAGACATCGATAATATTCTGGCTAATTGTTGCGGACCAGAGACTTGTCTGCCTCACAAATGGGAGCGCACTCAATATCCCAGTGACCTCTTTCATGAACCCCATCTCCAGCATCTTATCAGCCTCGTCGATGACAGCTACCTTTGCGTGGCTGAGGTTCAACACGCCCCTTTTCCTGACAAGATCCAGTAGTCTTCCAGGCGTGGCAATTATCACGTGTGTCGGTCTAGAAAGCAAAGCCATCTGTCTTTGCATATTTCTCCCTCCGTGGATGCAGAGTATCTTGATGTTCATGAATTTAGAGTAGCTCCTGATCATGGCCGCGATCTGTGTGGCAAGCTCCCTTGTGGGGGCCAATACCACTCCCTGTATGAACGGTTTAGAGGGGTCTACCTTTACCAGCAGAGGTATCCCGAAAGCGGCGGTCTTCCCTGTGCCAGTCTGCGCCTGTCCGATCACGTCCCTCCCACTGAGAAGCACAGGAATGGCTTTCTTTTGGATAGGAGTCATCTTCTTAAAACCTGCCTTTCTTATACCTTTCTGGAGCTCCTCGCTCAACTGTAACTTGTCGAAATCGGATGACTCCATGGTGTTCACTCGCCTAGATGTATTGCGGTCTTCGTTAAAAGGATGGGTTAATAGCAGTAGTGGATGTATCCAGGTTGTTTCGGGAACATGACGTCAATCAAGCCTCCAACATCACCTCTAACCCTGAAATCGGGGTACATCTCCTCCAACTCTTTCCTGTCCTTATAGCCAAGTGCTAGCTGGATGAACGCATAAGGGTTCCATCCAATGGTCCTGTCCTCCTCCCCATACACTTTTTCAATATCAGTCATCTTCCCATCTTGGAACTCCATTTTAATCGCGAATTTCCAGAAATTCATGACGAGTTCCTTGCTTACTCCCTTGAATTCGGAATTCTTGATACGTAGCTCAAGAACTGGGCTTATTTGTGCAAGGAACTTGGTGAGATCTAGAATCTTAACCTGCCATGCATATGGCCTGTTTGTTTTCGCCCCAAGAGATATTAGGAATTTACTGAACTCGTCTTGATGGGATAACCCCGTATTCACTGTTGTCAACCCCAACAATGATGCATGCTTAACAATTACACCGGCCAGGTCCTCTGGTGATATCTTTTCATCTAACGCGAGTTCTTTTATTTTGATAGATTTCTTTTCCTGGTCAACCGAATACCTGTAATAGCCGACAAACCCATTTTCATGAAATAGTCCAGCCGTTTGAAATGGATCCGCTCCATATGTACCGGTTTTCTGCTGCATTTCCCATATTTCCTGACTTCGTACGCTGTGTACGAGATATCTTTCCTGTGACTTCCTCAGAATAATATCTGCTTTGTCGATATGATCGTCTGTGAAATCCCCTATTCGAAACTCTGTTTCCTTCTCGGGTATTTTATCCAACGGAATCTCGGTCGAGTAATTTAGTTGGACGGCGTATTGATACCCGAACTGCCTGTAGAAGAACGGTATCCCTGCGAGGGCGCACAGATCGAAGCCATGTTGTTTTGCGTATTCATCGAACTCGTTGTTCAAAACCCGTTGTAGATTTATTCTTCTATGCTCCGGATCTGTTCCGACACACCCCATCTCAGCTACTTTCAGCTCCACATCGCCGAGTTTCCATACCTGTGGAATTAGCAGTAACCCTGCTACTACCTTTTCTCCTTTCTTGACCATGAAAAAGTGTTCTTTATTCATCACTGGGTGATGTTCTACGAACCTTCTTGTTATGCTACGGACATCCTCCTCACCAAAAACTGCATCCATCATTTTGAATAACGCCTCAAATTCTCCATCGCTCTCAGGTTTTGCGAAAGTATAATCCTTCATAGTCCTGTTTCAAAACGTGCATTCCCTTTTATTCCTAATGACCGGGCTATGCAACTGATTAAATGCGACTGATATCAATTAACAGCCGCTGCGTATTACTGGGTGACGGAAATGTCTGAACTACGCGATGAAAAAAAGTATACCTCCGAAGAAATGCAGGAGATAGAGCGACTGGTCATTGATAAGATGGGGCATATCTCCAGTGAGCTTGCTCATGACCTACGAAGCCCTCTTCAGACCATCCAGAACGCCGTATATCTGATCCAGAAGAACCCAGACAACGAGATGCTATATGATATGGTCCGTCAATCCCTTAAACAAACAACGGGGATACTCGATAGCTTCAGGGATTATTACAAGGGGCATATCATTAACCCCATGGAAACTGAGGCGGGAAAGATAGCTGATCTCGCTCTTTCTAACTCCGAGATACCAGACAATATCACCGTTATTAGGGATTATGACGATTCTCTATTAATCCATATTGATCCTTCGAAAACAGCTCTTGCCATTCAAAAGTTAGTGATAAATGCCGTTGAGGCCATGGAAAAAGGGGGAGACTTACGTATAATCCTCTCCAGTACCCCTGATTCTGTCGATATTCGCGTTGAAGATTCCGGGGCAGGCATACCTCCCGAGGCTGAGAAAGTTCTGTTCGATCCATTTGTGGCCAGCAATAAGCAGGGAAATGGGTTGGGGATTCCTACGGCAAAGAGAATAGTCGAGAGTCACGGAGGATCCCTTTCTTACACCACCAAGCAAGGTGAGGGGACGACGTTTACACTGTCTTTCCCGAAGCCCTCGGTGGATACTTAAACGTCTCGGCAATATCTTGGCTTATGGTTGCTGTTTCTAATCGAGTTATTCATCGACACCTTGGCTCGCGTTTGTTATCTGAAGCCTATAGTTTCCTTGAGAATGACATCGAGACCCAGAGTTATCTTAAAATGGCCAACATTATGGCGGTGAAGCGCCTTGGTTACAATGACCACGGTCCTGTTCACGCCAAGATTATTGCTGGTAGCGCGCTTGAGATATTCTCTCTCTTGACCAACACTGTTGAGCCATCCTCGGTAATGAACGGAGTATGCGATTATGATGATGCCAAGCTAATTGTCTTGCTTGGGGCTTATCTTCATGATGTTGGAAACTCCATCCACAGGATAGATCACGAGAAAACCGGCGCGTTACTTTCCAGCAACCTTCTGGACAGGCTTCTTCTCGAACTATATGACAACGATCCTGGGCTTTCATATCGCATTAAATCTGAGGTTCTTCATACCCTTTACTCTTCCAACGACTCCATTCCCTGTCTTAGCGTTGAGGCAGGAGTGGTGACTGTCGCGGATGGAACTGATATGGCGGAGGGACGCTCAAGGGTCCCGTACCTCTCGGGTAAAAACGATATTCACGCGATATCCGCCCAGGCGATCAACAAAGTTAACATCGTCAGAGGAGATGTGAAACCCGTATCGATCCGAGTTTTCATGGACAACCCCGCCGGGATATTCCAGATCGAGGAGGTAATTGGGAAAAAGATTCGAAGCAGCGGAATAGGAGAGCTCGTGGAGGTAATTGCCTCCATGAACGGGAAGGAGATCAAGACCCTCTAGGGTCTATCGGACGGGTCCCGAAACCCAGCTTGTCCTCACACCATGCCGCTATTTCTAGGAGCTCCCACTCAGAGTAAGGGATTCCTATTATCTGCAGTCCAAGCGGTAGGCCGTTCTCGGTCAGGCTTGATGGAACTGTTATACTGGGAAACCCAGTCAGACTCCATGGTGAGTTGAACGCAGGGCTTCCAGTCCACTCCAGTCCCTCTGGAGCCGAATCTGTTGCTGAAGGACAAATCACACAGTCGAATTGTCCTATCAGGTTCCTCATATCCTGTATTATTTGACCCCTCAGGCGCTGGGCCCTCAGGTAGGCTGTTGCGGGGACCAAAAGACCCGATGAGATAAAACCCCTTAAGTAACTCCTATACTCGTCCCCTCTTGTCTTGAATATGTCCTCGTGGACCGCAGCTGTCTCAACTGACATTATTACTTTGTGGACATCTGGAACTAGCTTGAAGCTCTCTGGTAACATTGCCATTTCTACGTCCGCCCCCTCCCCCCATATCTTTGCTACGCTCCTCTCGAAACCCTGCCACACCTCCTCTACCGCGTTTTCTTTAAAATAGCCTGCTAGCAGCCCAACCTTGGGGGCGTGTATCCTGGGATGCCATTCCTTCTCCTTCCCCGTTAATGCTTCCAGCATTATGTGGGCATCCTGTGTTGTCCTGGTCATGTAGCCAACATGGTCCAGGCTCCAGCTGAGGGGGAATATGCTTCCCCTGCTGAACAGGTCATACGTGGGTTTCACGCCCACGATTCCGCAGTAGCTGGCTGGTCTTATGACTGAACCCCCTGTCTGGCTTCCAAAGGCTACTTGACACATGCCAGATGCCACTGCTGCTGATGACCCGCTGCTTGAGCCTCCTGGAGTGTGCCCCGTATTCCAGGGGTTTCTCGTAGGCGCCGGGTCATGGACGGCGAACTCGGTGGTCTCAGTTTTCCCGAGAACTATTCCCCCTGCCTGTTTCATAGTTACCAGGATATCGGCGTCCACCCCTGGCACATAATTCCTGAATATAGGTGAGCCCATCGTTGTCTTCATCCCCTTTGTGAAATAGATGTCTTTAACCCCCACCGGTATCCCGTGAATCCCGCTCCTCACGCCCTCTCCAAGCATTCTAGTAATTTTCTCGGCCTCCTTCCTCACCTGATCCCCGTTGACCGTGACCCATGCCTCTAACGTTGGCTCGATCTCGTCTATCCTTTCAAGCAACGATTCCGCGAGGTCTATAGGAGAGAGTGAACCGTTCTTAATCCTTGATGATGCCTCTGCGAGGCTCAGCTCGTATGGCTTCAACTACTCGTCTCTCCTATGTATGAGTCTAGTCACTGGTTCGGTCCCTGGATCGAGCTGAGTATTCCCAACTATCCAAACTGCCTTAGAGACACTCTCAACATGGGCCCTCATCTCCTCTGCCCTCTCCTCTCCCCACATTTCAACTGCGGCCTCAAGCATCATGCGGGTGTACTCCTTCACGTCTGACAATGAAATATCCCTGCGTTCTCTTCTGTCCGCGGCTATAAAAAATCTGCAATCCTGTTTGTCTTTTTATCTCAACTGTTCCTAAGCCCACCTTGTTCAGGATGACTTGTCCAATGATGGATCCAACTAGTTCTTATTATGTGGCTAAAAATTTGAAAAATGGATATGAGGGTTATGCCTCTTCCAGAATATCGATTATATGGAGTAATGCATTAGCAATTACTGCGTTTTCCCAGTTCTCTGTCTCTGCAACCATCTGTAACCCTAGTTTGATAGCCTCTTCCCCTCGTGTGGGAGGTGAAACTGGATCAACGATTATGTAATTCTGTGCAATAAAACTCACTTTTGCTTGAACGGTCATCCCAGGCTCTAGCTCATTAAAAAGGACATTTTCCCGGTTGAATAGAATCACTCGCCCATCTTTCATCCGACTGATGATGCTGTCTCCTTTTCCCTTTAATACTAATACCGTAAGTTCGTCTCCAAGGCTAATATCCGGAGTAGATTCAATGTTATACAATTCAAATCAATACTAAATTATGTATGGATTATTTATTAAATATGGTAATTTATTCCAATTGTATGCTTGGATTCACTCTTTATTTGGTTAATCTCTACCCAATGACAACCACTCCAATATCGCTAGTGATATACTTATATTTCCCTGTCTATTTAGTATCGCCAGAGATACAGGTGATTTGAATGACGCATTCTTCAGGAAAAGTCCCACGCGGATTTACACGATACTATGTGCTATACCTGTTATCTGAGAAAGAGCTCACGGGAAAAGGAATTATTGAGGAATCCATCAATAGAAGCGATGGTGACTGGGCCCCCTCTCCTGGTCTGATCTATCCCTTGTTGGGAAGGTTAGTTCGAGATGGATTGATTTCTGAGCTTGATGGAGGCAAATTCACAACCACAGATAACGGGTTGGAAGAGTTGTCTACCCATGGAGCCTTCCAGGATCAGATCGAAAATCAGTTTAACTTGGTTAACAAGCTGGGGCTCTCGATGTTTGCTGCGGGGAAATTCTTGACAGAAGAAGCTTTGGACCGAATCAGTACGGTAACGACAACAGTGCGTAGTAAAGTGGGAAAAAGGTCCAATGAGGCACAACAGCAATTTGATGAAAAATACGAGGCTTTTCTTTTACAGGAGCTTGATAAGCTAAAATTAAGAAAAACCACAAATTTGACCAATTCAGACCCATAACTATCTGAGTAAATGTTATGCCAGATCATTGATTTTCGTCCTTATTCCTTGTAGATTATCTCAATCTTATCTGACAATAAATCATGTTTTTCGATGTTGCACGGACTGATTTTACTTAATTAACCTTTCGTAATTAAAAGAGGAACGTTTTTATTCAAATGGCGTGGTATGGGGTAATGCGAGCAATCGCATCCGCTCATAGTCGGCGGCTCCGGTCTGACAAAGGCGTTTTGCCTCAGGATGACTGATCGGGCTCCAGTGGCGGGTATATGTATGAAGACTCGAATAAAGACAGTGATGTCTTCGGGTCTGATAAGGGTCGAGCAGGAAATGTTTCCTCGCTATATTCTAAAAAACAACACAATACAAGATGATTGCGATCATCCTCATTCCGATTGATCCCGTCGGACCCCACTGCTATCGAGGTGGGACTAAGCCATGCTAGTTGAGCGCACAGAACTATGTCTGTGAGCGGCACACTGCTCAGTAACACGTAGCTAACCTACCCTTAGGACGTGGACAACCCCGAGAAATTGGGGCTAATCCGCGATAGATGTAATGTCCTGGAATGGTATTACGTCCAAAGGTATCCCATACATGTTTGGTATACGCCTAAGGATGGGGCTGCGGCCGATCAGGCAGTTGGTGAGGTAATGGCTCACCAAACCTTTGACCGGTACGGGCCATGAGAGTGGTAGCCCGGAGATGGACACTGAGACAAGGGTCCAGGCCCTACGGGGCGCAGCAGGCGCGAAACCTCCTCAATGCACTTACGTGCGAAGGGGCTACCTCGAGTGCCACCTGATGAAGGTGGCTTTTCCTAGGTCTAAAAAGCCTTGGGAATAAGAGGGGGGCAAGACTGGTGTCAGCCGCCGCGGTAACACCAGCCCCTCGAGTGGTGGGGATGATTATTGGGCCTAAAGCGTCCGTAGCCTGCCGTATAAGTTTCCCGTTAAATCCAGCGTCTTAAGCGTTGGACTGCGGGAAATACTGTACGGCTAGAGAGTGGGAGAGGTCAGCGGTATTCTGGGGGTAGGGGCGAAATCCTTTGATCCCCGGAGGACCACCAGTGGCGAAGGCTGCTGACTAGAACACGTCTGACGGTCAGGGACGAAAGCTGGGGTAGCGAACCGGATTAGATACCCGGGTAGTCCCAGCCGTAAACGATGCATGCTAGGTGTTGGGTTGGCCACGAGCCACCCCAGTGCCGCAGGGAAGCCGTTAAGCATGCCGCCTGGGAAGTACGATCGCAAGGTTGAAACTTAAAGGAATTGGCGGGGGAGCACCACCAGGCGTGAAGCCTGCGGTTTAATTGGAGTCAACGCCGGGAACCTTACCGGGAGCGACAGCAGAATGAAGGTCAGATTGAAGATCTTACCAGACGAGCTGAGAGGAGGTGCATGGCCGTCGCCAGTTCGTGCCGTGAGGTGTTATGTTAAGTCATATAACGAACGAGACCCGTGCCACATGTTGCCACCAGTATCTAAAGGATAGCTGAGCACTCTTGTGGGACCGCAGCCGATAAGGCTGAGGAAGGTACGGGCAACGGCAGGTCAGTATGCCCCGAATCTCCCGGGCCACACGCGGGCTGCAATGGTATAGACAGAGGGCTGCCACCCCGAGAGGGGGAGCCAATCCCTAAACTGTACCTCAGTTGGGATCGAGGGTTGCAACCCACCCTCGTGAACATGGAATGCCTAGTAACCGCCAGTCATCATCTGGCGGTGAATACGTCCCTGCTCCTTGCACACACTGCCCGTCGAACCACCCGAATGAGGTTTCGGTGAGGAATGGTCGAATGTTGGCCGTTTCGAACCGGGGCCTCGTAAGGAGGGTTAAGTCGTAACAAGGTGGCCGTAGGGGAACCTGCGGCCGGATCACCTCCTAAGACAAAAAACGGAATAGTGCGAGGAATTTTCCACTCGACCCAAAACTCAAAATCAAAATGTGCAACTCCCGATAGAAATGTTGGGGGTGAAGGGCTAAGTCTACCCGAAGATTGGACATCTGGGAACGACGATGAGGCCATGTATAGGCTCCGACTCCAGCTGTGGGAACAGTAATTATATTTGCTGGTTACTACGCTGTGTGATGGATGACTTGGCTTGAGTGCCGAAGAAGGGCGTGGCAAGCTGCGATAAGCTCCGGGTAGACGCACGCGGTCTATGATCCGGAGATGCCCGAATAGGACTTCCTCTTAGTGCTCCTACGGGAGCGGGAACCCCCCGAACTGAAACATCTTAGTAGGGGGAGGAAGAGAAAACAATAGTGATTTCCTTAGTAGCGGCGAGCGAACAGGAATAAGTTCAAACTGAATCCTCATGGAAACATGATGGAGATGTGGTGTATGGGCCAAGATAGATCCTCCTCGATGAAGTCAAAGTGTTCTGAAAAGCTCCACCAAAGAAGGTGATAGTCCTGTAGACATAAATCGAGAGGAACGTTTTTGGTTCCTGAGTAGCACTGGTTGGGAATCCAGTGTGAATGCAGGAGGCATTAACTCCTAAAACTAAATACAACTCAAGACCGATAGCGTATTAGTACGGTGACGGAAAGTTGAAAAGACCCCCGGGAGGGGCGTCAAAAGAGCCTGAAATCACACAGTTACAGACGGTTAGGGCGTGAAAGGGTCGAAGCTGCAGAACGAAGATATGGTAACATATTGTTAGGATGCAGTGGACCAGCGTTCTATGTTCCGTTTCGAATCACGGACCGGGGAGTTCACTTATGTGGCGAGACTAAGATTTTATCGTAATCTCAGGGAAACCAAAGAGCGGGCAGCCTTCGGGCGAGCCGCTGGGTCTGAATAGGGCCCGGAGTCACGTGAGTGAGACTAGAAACCAGGTGATCTTTTCCTGAACAGGGTGAAGTCAGGCGAAAGCCTGATGGAGGCCCGCAATAGTATTGATATGCAATTCATTTATCTGATTTGGGAAAAGGGGCAATAGACCAATCTAACCTGGTGATAGCTAGTTCCTTCCGAAGTATGTCGCAGCATAGCCTCGAGTGAGACTGCTTGCGGGGTAGAGCACTAATCGGGTGGCACGGAGGAGAAATCCTTCACCAACCTTTTAAACTCCGAATACGCATGCGTCGAAGAGCTCGGGAGACGGGATGCAGTGGTTAAGCTACTGCTCCGGGAGGGGGACAACCCAGACTAAGGTTAAGGCCCCTCAATCCTGGCTAAGTGATAAATCAAAGGGCGTCGTAATGCTAAGACAGCGGGGAGGTAAGCTTAGAAGCAGCTATCCTTTAAAGAAATCGTTACAGATCACCCGCCGAGGATTGGGGCCCCGAAGATGGACGGGTCTCAAGCCAGGTGCCGATACCTTAGGCAATTTTAAATTTGTGTTAGGAAGGCGTCCCGCATGGGCGGAAGCAAGGGGGTGACCTCTTGTGGACCGTGCAGGGATTGCAGATCCCGGTGGTAGTAACAGCATAGTCGGGTGAGAATCCCGATCGCCGAAAGAGCAAGGGTTTCTAGGCAATGCGTCGTCAGCCTAGAGTTAGCCGATCCTAAGTTGAGCGTTAACATGACTCATCGAAAGGGGAACTGGTTAATATTCCAGTGCTATGGAAGTACACGAGGTAACTCAAAGCCTCACAATCGACAGTTCGGGGAAGGTTGAGCAGAGTTGTCGCTCTGTTTAAATGCATAATTCCAGGGAGTACCGTAATGGTGAGAACTGGAAGAAATCATGAATAGTCCTCCGTAAGGAGGATTCAGCTGAACCCTGGACTCCGTGAAAATTTTGTGAGGATGGATCTTCCATATTCGTACCCAGAACCAACACAGGTGCTCAGGGTGAGAAGCCCAAGGCGTGTCGGGGAAAATCTAAGCGAGGGAATTCGGCAAATTAGCTCCGTATCTTAGGTATAAGGAGTGCCTGCTGTGCTTTCGAAAGATGGCGTGGCAGGTCGCAGTGACAAGGGGGTTCCGGCTGTTTAATAAAAACATAGGTAACCGCAAGCCCGTAAGGGTGTGTACGGTTATTGAATCCTGTCCAGTGGTGGTATCTGAAACCTGATTTCAACCGGGCTAAGGACCGCTAAACGACGGGAGTAACTCTGACTCTCTCAAGGTAGCCAAATGCCTTGTCGTGTAAGTTACGACGTGCATGAATGGATCCACGAGGACCCCACTGTCCCCGCTTAGACCCCGGTGAACCCACCTGCTGGACGAACAGTCCAGCGACTTCCAGTGGAACAAGAAGACCCCGTGGAGCTTTACTGCAGTCAGTTGCTGGGAAGCGGTTGCTTTTGCAGAGCGTATGTAGGAGCCAATGAGTGCGTATCTCTGGGTACGCAGGAGGCGTCAATGGAACACTACACATTTGTGACTACTTCCCTTACCAAGATTTTACTATCTGGGACACCGGCTGATGGGCAGTTCGGCTGGGGCGGCACCCCCTTGAAAAGGAATCGAGGGGGCCCAAAGTCTAGCTCAGGAGGGACAGAAACCCTTCGTAGAGTGTAACGGCAAAAGCTAGATTGATCGGATATCTAACAATAGGATTTCCGAAGGTGAAAGCCAGGCGTAACGAGCTATCAGGTCCTTATTAATGAGGGTTGGTAGTGTCAGAAAAGTTACCCCGGGGATAACAGGCTTGTCGCGGGCGAGAGTTCGCATCGACCTCGCGGTTCGGTACCTCGATGTCGACTCTTCCTATCCTGGCCTTGCATAAGGGGCCAAGGGTGAGGCTGCTCGCCTATTAAAAGGGATCGTGAGTTGGGTTTAGACCGTCGCGAGACAGGTCGGATTTTATTTACTGGGAGTGTTGGAAGTCTGAGGGGAAAGGGCATTCAGTACGAGAGGAACAATGCGCTGTGGCCTCTGGTGAACCGGTTGTCTGATAAGGCACCGCCGGGTAGCTACGCCGCGTAGGATAAGAGCTGAAAGCATCTAAGCTCGAAGCCTCTCCTAAAAATAGACTTCCGAACCTTCGGGTTGGAGAGCGCCCATAGAAGATGGGTTTGATGGAAATGGGGTGTACGTGCCAAGGCTTCGGCCGAGGTATTCAGCCCACATTCCCCAATAGCTCAAAAGACCAGCTATTAATCTGTTCCCGCAGGAGATATCGGAGCCGTACATGGTTTGCCAAACATTTTTCATACGCAAACTTTACCTAGCGGAAGCTAGGTTTTTTGCGTTTTGGCCTAACTTTTTTTACAGGGACCTTGGTCCCTCTTGCTCGGAACCTCGAAAATGGGGGTTTACCGTTTCTTGTGAGTGGTTATCGTATATATTGTGGATATAATTATACATTCGAATATTATGTGTCAAGTAACCTAACATAAGGGAAAAAACCAGAGTCACGAAAAGTTAGTTACCTACTATAAACAAAAAAAATTATTACGGGCCTGACCCGTTATTTTATTCTATTTCCTGCGTACTGTACACACGAGGGTGCTAGTAGTGGCCGTACTTGATGGCGGCCCTGCCGACGGCGTTGTAGCTCTTTCTGGGCATGTCCTGGTAGACGGTGCAGCCTGGGCCTAGCATGAAGCCACCTCCCTCGCCTGCAGCATCTACTGCCGTCTTGACGTCGACATCGATGGCGTCAATGTCTCCCTTTCTCATGGAGTGGACCCTGTCCAGTCCCCCGCAGATGGCAAACTTGTCTCCGTAGATCTCCTTTGCCTTGTCGAGCCATATGTACTCGTGGGCGTCCCAGTTGATGATGTCCACGGGGTATTTTCTGAACCAGCCGCTCTCCATGAGGCCCTGGTTCTCGGGGTTTCCCTCTGGGGTGCTGCAGATGTGCATCATCTTGATGTCACAGTCCACGGCGTCCAAGACCTTCTTGTCGTAGCCATAAGCGTACTCGTCCAGCTGGGGGACCGTAAAGTCCTTCCAGATCCGTCCCCCTCCTCCGATTCCGTAGAATATTCCATCGGCCCCTGCGTCGATGCATGCCTTAGTGAACTCTATGGTGGTATCCGTGATTATTTCTAGGCCGTGTCTCAGGCTGTCGGGGTCTTTCTTTATGTCCTCAAGGACCCTCTCGGGGGTTCCTACCCCGTTCAATGCCTGGATTATGGGGCTCGGGATGGTGTATATGACGGGGGTGTTCCTCATGTCCCTTGATAGTATCTCGTTGGTCCTGACGAACTCCCTGAGCTCCTTCTTTGGGTCGAGGACCCAGAGCTTTTCCCAGTCCTTTGCCTCCTTGACGATGGTGTCCAGGGTTGGCGCGTTTTCATCGTTGTTCCTGAAATCGAATTTGCTGCCCCACTGCATGGGCATGAACCTGTAGAACGGGGTTACCTTGAGGAGGTCCATCTTATAGTCCAGTGCCCTGAGCATGGCGATATGTGCTCGAGCTGCCTCCTCGCCGTTTCGCTGGGAGAGCTCCCAGCTGTAATAATCAAGCCAGTCCACTGCTGGATAGTGGCCCCAGATGCTCCACGGCACCCTGTCTGGTTGTTCCCTGCGGACGACCGCCATCATTCTTTCAAATCGATCTGATTCCATATGTATCGTATCTAGTTTGGAGGTCTGGGTTAAAATCAGTTGCTAGTGAGCATATTTGAAGATTCATCTACCATCGGTTGAGCGATAGATTTTTCCCTCAATGAGCCAAATGTGAGGATCATGGGTACAGCAAGCACGCCCCCCACCGTCATCAGCGAGCCTAAATGTGCTTTCTTCTTATCTGTTCACATATAGTGAAAGTTTTGGTAACTTTGATAAATGATGAACGGACTGATTCACCCATCATTTTAGGTGAACATTAATGCAATATCGTAAATTTGGGAAACTAGACTGGAAGGTCTCTGCACTGGGATTCGGGGCCATGAGGCTTCCAATCATTGACGGAGATTCCAAGAACATTGACCAGCCTGAGGCCATCAAGATGATCAGGCACAGTATTGACAACGGCGTCAACTACGTTGACACCGCGTACCCTTACCACGGGGGAGAATCGGAGAAGGTCGTGGGCAAAGCCATGAAAGACGGTTACAGGGAGAAGGTGAGGCTGGCAACCAAGATGCCCAGCTGGCTCATAGAGAAATATGAGGACTTCGACCAGTACCTCAACGAGCAATTGGAGAAGCTGGATACCACTCATATTGATTACTACCTGCTGCATGGTCTCAATCCAAGTAGGTGGCCCCTGCTCAAAGAGTTGGGTGTATTCGAATGGGCAGAGAAGGCAAAGAAGGACGGCAGGATCAAGCACCTTGGATTCAGTTTCCACGCCGAGTACCCTGTTTTCGAGCTGATAATGGAGGACTCAGAGCATTTCACGTTCTGTCAGATCCAGCTCAACTACATGGATACCGAATACCAGGCTGGAATCAAGGGATTGAAGCTGGCAGCAGAGAAAGGATTGGCAGTGGTAGTCATGGAGCCCATCAAGGGAGGCAAACTGAGTATCACCCCGCCACAGGATGTTATCGATGTTTGGGCAAAGAGCGAGGTCAAGAGGACTCCCGCTGACTGGGCTCTCCAGTGGGTTTGGAACCTGCCAGAGGTTAGCATCGTATTGAGTGGGATGTCCGAGATGAAACATGTCGAGGAGAACCTAGTCTCAGCGTCAAACAGCGGGCCTGGGACTCTCAAGGCATACGAGTTAGCCTTGGTGCAGAACGCGAAGAAGGCTTACCTAGATCTTGGTTTCATCGGATGTACGGCATGCAGATACTGTATGCCATGCCCGTCAGGGGTCGCTATCCCTGAGATACTGGGATTATACAACGAGTACTACCAGAGCGGACGTAGCGAGGAGTTCAAGAAAAAATACTGGGAGAAGATAACTCCAGAGACCCACGGCAGCAACTGTATCAGGTGTGCGGCTTGTGAGGAGCAGTGCCCACAAACACTACCAATTATGAGTTTGATGAGCGAGACTGCGAGGGTTTTCAAGCAGCCAGAGTAGGGTGGGGCTTTTTGCCCATTTCTTTTTTCAATAATTCCCTAATCTCACACATTGTCGTGTACGTCTTTTGACTAAGAGCATTACTAACTGATACCAGTCAGCATCAAACACATATCCAAGAAAATGGGAGGAATGGCCATCATGGATAATAATATTGATTCCAATCGAGAATTATTTGGATTGTAAATCCCGGGAGAGCGAACATCTCCTTCCCCTTTTTAAGACGCTACTCGTGCCCCCGAGAACAGGATGATAAAGTACTTTGATATAAAAGGCTTTGAGGAAGGGGAATAGGGGTCCCTATCATGGACTTCAAATCAATTAGGCTATCTTCTTCGGGCGTCTCGTGAAAACACTTGTATCGTACTCGATGGGCTCCCCGACGCTCCACAGGAAGATGTGGGCGGTGCTGGAACCGACGCGCTTGAACCTAGATTTCAGACGACCTATAACAACCTTGTAGTTGTTGCTCTTGTCCAGTCCATCCAGCCACTTTTGGAAGCTACCGTGATCCCTGATTATCCTATTGAACTCCTCTGCGTTCTCGATGGTGGCCATGATCTTCTGCCTGTTCCTGATGATTCCCGCGTCGTTCTTGAGGCGCGCCTGGTCCTCAAGCCCGTAGTATGCTACCTTGTCGATATCAAAATTATCGAAAGCCGTCTCAAAGTTGGGCCACTTGTTGGCTATCATAACCCAGTTAAGCCCTCCCTGAAAGATGCACCTGGTCATGTTTGAAAAGTACTCAACATCCGTTGACGGCCTCGTGTCCTTGTAAACCCACTTCGGCATGGGCATTCCCTGTGGCATGATAAAGCCATAATGTCGGGTGTTTTTGAAGGTTTCAGTGTCAGCGGTAGATGGCGATGAGGTCGCTGATGATGCCGTGGGCCGTCTCTACGCCCCCTGCGCCCCTTCCGATGACCGTTACCTCATGAAGCCCATCGGTCGTGAATGTGAGGGCGTTCATTGTGTTGTTGACGTTGGCAAGAGGGTCCGTCAGAAGCATACTCTCAGGCGAGACCTTGGCCTTAACCGCGCCATCCTCTAGATAAGCCCGTGCGATGAGCTTGATCTTCATTCCTTCCTTTTTCGCTTCCTCTACCATGACCGGGGTTATTCCGGTGATTCCCTCGCGCTCCACATCAGTGGGTTTCAGGTTTGCACCCATGAGGGTGTTCGCAAGTATGACCACCTTTCCCACTGCGTCCCATCCCTCAACATCCCCCGCTGGGTCAGCCTCGGCATATCCCAGCTCCTGGGCTTCC
>Ga0209361_1001304_pt1 | contig 17300 bp, 13 predicted proteins | sample SaaInlV_200m_DNA_3_FD_184657 | JGI IMG/M metagenome (GOLD analysis project Ga0209361, IMG submission 184657) | Marine microbial communities from expanding oxygen minimum zones in the Saanich Inlet - SI037_S4LV_200m_DNA (SPAdes) (version 2) | ecosystem: Environmental > Aquatic > Marine >... | reverse complement strand
GTTCAATTTATTAGTGGATTAATAATGGCCTTATTTATATGCACTTTCCTTATGCTTTTTAAAGTAGAATTTTTTTTACCATTGATTGCTACTATTGTGTTTTTTTACGGATTGTTCTTTTTAATTTTTAGAAAAAAACTTGTAGAAGGGGGGGAGGTGATGAGCGCTTCCAGTAATAAAAGAGCGCAATTTCTTCAGGAAGGGTTGAATTCAATTCATGATATTTTATCAAGTCATAGTCAAAGGATGTTTCTAGATAAATTTCAGAAAGTTGATTTGAAGTTTCGTAATGCTCAAATTGTAAATCAGATTATAGGCCCTGCACCGCGTGTCTTAATGGAAGTATTAGTCATGCTTTTGATTGTCTCTTTGACTTATATATCTATTGGAGAGTCCGACATTTATGTTGCAATTCCCACCCTTGGGGTGATAATTGTTGGCATGCAAAGGCTTTTGCCACTAATTCAGCAAGTCTATCATGGCTGGACTCAATTTAATGGAAATCAACAGATTTTTATTGATATAAATAAGCTGATTACAACCAAAGCTAATCATTTGGCAGTAAGAAGAGAAGTGGGGTTTGATCAATATATTGAATTCCGTGAAATTTATTACAAATATAAGCGCCACTTACCTATGGTTATAAATAATATGAATTTCAAGATAGATAAAGGGAGTAAAGTTGGATTTATCGGCTCTACAGGAAGTGGAAAAAGTACAGTAGTAGACGTGCTATTAGGCTTGATTTCGCCCAGCAAAGGGTGTTTATTGGTAGATAATATTTGTCTAAATAAGGAGTATTATCAATCATGGCAAGAGAGAGTTGCTTACGTTCCTCAGTCTATTTACCTATTGGATGCCTCTTATGCAGAAAATATTGCTTTCGGTATTTTGCCTTGTGAAATAAATTTTAGCAGAGTAAAATTAGCTGCAGAGATTGCGCAAATATCGGATATTATTGAAAATAGTGTTAATAATTATAATGCCTTAATTGGTGAAAATGGCATCTTCTTATCGGGAGGGCAGCGTCAGCGTATTGGTATAGCCAGAGCCTTATATAGGCAATCAGATGTTTTAATACTTGATGAGGCTACCAGCTCATTAGATATAAAAATTGAAAAACAAATTATGGAGAATTTGAGTAAAATTCATGATATCACAATCATAATTATAGCTCATAGATACCACACTCTACAAGGTTGCGATTGGGTTTATGAAATTAATAAGGGGAGTATTGAAAGAAAAATCACTCCTGAAGCTTTACTAGCGTCGTAGTGGCCTGACAAACTTGGACACAAAGATAGCCTAACTATAAGTAAGTCAATGCAATCAATCCAAACATAGAACACAAGAAGTATAGTTGCAAACTACAAGTGCATGATATTGGCCATGCCATCAAGTTTAGTGTACAGATGTCACCCACATAAAGAATTAGACTACAAAAAAACTAATGAGCGCATACCAAGAAAGTATAAAATTAAACAAGGAAAAAAAGTCGGTCTCTTAGATGTTTTATATAAGGAATTTTAAAAAGTTGTCAGAGTTTTTGGGGTGGTAAATTATTTAGCCAGTGTTCTTGATCTACCCTCAAGGCAAGTGCTAGCACTCAATTAGCTCAAGATGCAGCAGATAGGAGCCACACAGAAATCCTCTAGGGAGGGGGTAATACCATCAATCGTTACCAGCCAAATACTAAGGATAAAATGAAAGAAAATTACCTCAACAAGAAAAAATATAAAGATTTAGGAAGGTGGTATATAAATAATTTTGTACTCGAAGTTGCAAAGAGGGTTGAGCATGGATGTAGAATCTTAGATGTTGGGGCTGGAGAATGCGTATACAAACAAATTGTTTGACCATTTACATTATGAATCAATAGATCTTGGTATAGGAGATAATACATGGGACTTTACAGAGAATACTTATACTGCACCATTGGATAATATGCCTATTCTGAGTAATTCGTATGATGCTGTTTTATGCACTCAAGTAATTGAACATTTAAAACTTCCAAAGGAAAGTATTTCGGAGATGTATCGAGTCTTAAAGCCAGGAGGGGTGCTTTATTTAACAGCGCCAATGTGTCAGGGGGAGCATCAGCAGCCCCATGATTATTTTAGATACACATCATTTGGAATAGCGTATTTATGTAAAGATGCCGGGTTTAGCGAGGTTAGGGTGACACCTTTTGGTGGGCTGCTAATTAAGTGGGCATACGAACTCCCTATGTTATTGAATCTGTTGCCAAATTCAAATATAACCTCTAGAAATTGTAGTATCAAAATAAGTGGATTATTTTTTATACCAATAAAATTATGCCTGATATTTTTGATTAGCATCTTTCAGAGAGTTTTATTTTTTCTTTCCAGATTCGACAACAGTAAAGATTATCCTTTTGGTTGGTCTTGTATAGCAAAAAAAATATAAATTTATTTTGATATACGCAATCACAGTAACCTATTCTGATCGATTTCATATGTTGAAGGAAGTTATTATCTCCGCATTTTCTGAAGGGGTTGACAAGGTAATTGTGATTGATAACAACTCGGAAAACAATAGTCGATCTAAGCTTTGTGGGCTGCAAAAAGAAATTGGCGCCAATAAATTAATAGTTAAGTATTTGACCAAAAATACTGGCTCATCAGGAGGGTTTAACATGGGCCTGAAAGTTGCTAGGAAGTTCGATGATTGTACATTTGTGTGGTTATTGGATGATGATAACAAGGCATCCCCAGGTTCTCTAAAAAAACTAGGTATGGCTTATAATTATCTCGGAAACTCTTCGAAAAACATCCTTTCATCATCAAGGTCAGATGGTTGGTCAATATATCACCGGATGGGCAATACAGGTGACCAATTTTATTATACCAACTGTTTTCTTGATTTTTCAATTAGTAGAAAGCTTGCTGATTTTTTTTGTAAAAAGTCAAAATATATGCGAAAATATTCCATGAATTTCCCTATCATTAGGGCTGAAATAGCCCCATATGGAGGGTTGTTTTTTAATATTAAGATTTTAGATTTGATAGGATATCCCAACAAAGATTATTATCTGTATGCAGATGATCATGAATTTACATTAAGAATGAGTAGGTTAAATTTCAATATTTATATATGCTTAGAAAGTAAAATTGTTGACCTTCAAGATTCTATAAAAGTAGATAATCTTCCAACGATTTATTCTGAAAATATAGGTAATACAAAAGTATTTTATGGGATTCGGAACCATACATATTTATCATTAAATGAGTTTGTAAATAATAAGATATTTTTCTATATTAACATGGTGGCTTACATGCTCTACTCAACAGCAATATCACTCTATTATTCTAAAAATAAAAAGCTTGTTATTAGAAGGGCAATTGTCTCGATAAAAGCAATTATTGCTGGTCATAAAAAAACATTATCAAAATAGAATGAATAAAAAAATTAGAATAGGGATTTTTAGAAGTCCATGGAGACAAATCCCTCATTGGGAGGCTAGAATTGTTTCTGAACTTATCCAAGATCAAAGGTACGAGTTGGTATGTATTTTTTCTGATGAACGTAAAAATCCAGATAATTTAAAGATGGTGAAAAGATCTTTGTATTCAAAGGTCTTAAATAAAGCAAAAAGCCTAACATTTCAAATGTTACCTACAAATATAATATTACGGTTTATAGATAAAATGGAGCTGCCTAGTGTCCAAGGTTTTGCTGCTAGGAAAATTTCAACAATAGAAATCAAGAAACATCTTAATAAAATTCAAAATATTCCGTTAAACCCTGTAAAAACTGGAAAAGACGGGTGTATTGATTTTTTTAATATGACCGAGGTTGATAAAATAAAAAAGATGGGACTTGATGTTATTTTAAGGCATGAATTTGGAATAATAAAAGGGGATGGCATTTACAATTCTGCTAAATATGGTATATGGTCATTTCATCATGGTGATAATAGGGTAAACCGTGGAGGTCCAGCGGGATTTTGGGAAGTTTTTTACGATGAAAGTGTATGTGGGGTAACCTTACAAATTTTAGAAAATGAATTGGATGGTGGTACGGTAATTGATAGATCATTTCATTCCATTAGAACTTTTTGGTATCAAACCAGGGAATTGGTACTTGAAAAATCAGTGGAACTATTGATGAAAAACTTATCTATTCTATCTGATTACGGAAGTGTAAAAAAGTTAGAATCTGGCATATACTCTCAAAAGCTATATAAATACCCTACTTTCTTTCCTCTAGTAATATATGTATTTCGTAAGCATGTTTCCCTTAGATTGCTTGATAAATACAAAAGAATGACTAGTGATATTAAAAATAGAAATGTATGGAAAATATTAGTTTACAAGGGAAAAATAAAAAATTCTGTATTATGGCGATCCCATACTATAGAGCCAGGATTTAATGAATTTTGGGCGGACCCATTTATTGTTTCAAATGATAATCAAGACTATATTTTTTTTGAAAATTATTGCTATTACAAAAAAAGAGCGAAGATCTCAGTAGGGCTATTGAGCGATAAGAGTATTACATCAATAGTTGATGCTATCGCTACCGATTATCATATGTCATATCCATTCATTTTTAAAAAAGGTGATGTTTTTTTATGATTCCGGAAGTTACTTCAAAGCGTAGACTTGAAATTTGGAAATGTTTAGATTTTCCTGGCACATGGACCTTGTGCAAAACTTATTTTGAAGGAAGGGCTTTCGGAGATCCTACGATACTTTTTAGTAAAAAGTATGGAAACTGGCTATTTGTTAACGAGAGTGATGATAAGTTTGGTGATTACAATAGCACGTTGAACTTATTTAGAATTGATGATATTGATAGCTTCACATTAACCCCGCACAAACTTAATCCAGTTGTATTAGATTCTAGAGAGGCTAGAAGTGCAGGAGATTTTTTTGAAGATGAGGCAGGAAGGTTGATAAGACCTGTCCAAAACAATATTAAAAATATTTATGGCCATGGCTTGTTATTATGTCAAATTGTGGAATTAACAATAGACACTTATGAGCAAGTTGTAATCGAAAGAATAGAGCCTAAATTTAAAGATGGTATTATTGGGGTTCACCACCTTTCTCTAGGAGATAATAAATTTGTGGTTGATGCTTGTTATAAAGTTCGTTAATTTTTATGGATAGAAATAAAATTAAAGTACTAATGGCTACAGGGGTTTACTATCCAGAAATTAATGGGGCTGTCTTACAGTGCATGAAATTAATCTCGCTAATGAAAGATGATGTTGATTTTGAAGTTTTTACATCAACAAAAAACAAGGAGTTTTCAAATCTAGATAGGGTTGAAGGTGTTCGAGTAAATAGGGTATTTGTTGGTAATTTAGTCATATTATCACACATGCAATTCTGTTTTAATGCGGTATTATTTTTCATAAAGAATGATTTGGATATTGTTCATATGCACGGCTTTTCTAGGCGACATGCTTTTTTGATTTTTTTGTCAAAAATTTTTAGAAAAAAAACTATACTAAAAATGACGTCAATTGGACATGATGATCCTATATCAGTTAGACAAAGCTCTAAATATTTATTTTTTTTTTATTCACTAGTCGACTCTTATATTGGCTTATCACCCGCTTTTACAAAACTATTTAAAAAATCAAGTTTAAACAATAAACGTTATTATCAAATTCCAAATGGCGTTAATATTAATGGATTTTATCCATTGAAAAGAGGTGAGTGTAAACGAGATATACGAATTGATCTTAATCTCCCTATAAATATAGACTTGATATTGGTCGTAGGACATTTGTCTATTGACAAGGCTCCAGGTGACGTATTAGATGCTTGGATTAAGGTAAAAGACTCCATAAAAAATGAAACGGGAATTATATTTTTAGGCAGTTCTGATTTGGATAATTTTGAAGTTCATGAAAAAATGGTCCTAGATATGAAGGAAAAATCTAAACCCTTTCTTAATAGCTATATTTTTTTTATTGATCATACCAATTGTATAGAGAAGTATTATCAAGCGGCAAATCTATATATACTTCCATCAAAAAGAGAGGGTTTACCAAATGCCTTGTTGGAGGCAATGTCGTGTGGATTGACAATTATTTCTACAGAATTACCAGGCTTGAAAGATTGGATTGTTGAGCACAAAAAAAATGGAGTTCTGTATTCGGCCGGAAATATAGAGCAGCTTGGAAGTTGGATTAAAATTTGCCTTGATAATAAAAATAGTAAAGATAATTTAAACATGAGGATTAATTCAGTTAAGACCATCCGTAAAAATTTTAATATCAATAATACGGCAAAAAATTTACATGAAGTTTATAAAGAATTAGTAAGTGGGTTATAGATGTGTGCAATTATAGGTGTTGTGTCAAAAAAAATGATTTCTGGAGCAGGCTGGCTTACTATAGGGCGTGACTCTATGAAGCATAGGGGGCCAGATGGTTTTGGGGAGTGGAGCTCGAAAGACTGTAAGGCGAGATTTGCACATAGGAGGCTGTCTGTTATAGATTTATCCACCTCTGCAGGACAGCCGATGAGTAGCCCTTCTGGTGATGTTGTTGTTGTGTTTAATGGTGAAATATATAATTTTAAGGAGTTAAGATTAGAGCTGCTGAAGAGTGGGCATGCTTTTATTACCAAAAGTGATACAGAGGTAATTATTCATGCCTGGAAAGAATGGGGAGTTGATTGTGTTGACAAGTTTAATGGAATGTTTGCATTTGCAATTTATGATGAAGTGCAATCAACCACCTTTATAGCAAGAGATAGAATGGGGGAAAAGCCATTGTACTATTCATTTGACAATGGAGAATTGAGGTTTTCTTCTGAATTAAAAGGCTTGCTAGCAGATGAGAGCGTTTCAAGAGCTATTAATAATACAGCATTAAATTATTACTTGCAATTTGGATATGTTCCTGGCGACATGTGTATATTAGAAGGTATTCATAAATTACCCCCATCCAATGCATTATTGTTTAATCATATGTCGGGCGAATTTGATGTATGGAAATATTGGAATATTCCAATATTTGATAATTCGATTAATAATAAGGTTGATGAAAATTTTTTGGTTGATAAATTCGAGACTATATTGGGTGATTCAGTTGAAAGCCACCTTGTTTCGGATGTTTCAACTGGAGTTTTGCTCAGTGGTGGTGTTGATTCTAGCTTAATTACAGCTTTAGCGGCAAAACAAAATAACAATATTAACACTTATACTGTCAGCTTTCCAAACAACAAGTCTTATGACGAGTCTTTATATGCAAAATCCATTTCTGATCAGTTTAACACTAACCATACAGAAATAAAAATTGATGAAATTCCTGTAGAGAAATTGCCAGAAATTGCAGTTTTTTATGATGAGCCAATGTGTGATTCATCTATGGTTCCAACATATTTACTCAGCAGTGTTGTTTCAGATTTTTGTAAAGTTGTTCTTGGGGGGGATGGAGGAGATGAGTTGTTTGGTGGTTATAAACACTATAATCGATTAATAAAGTTAGATATAAGTAGAAAATTTTTGCCAAAAATTCTTGCAAAAAGTGCAGGGAAAATTTCAAAAAATTTTTTACCAACCGGCTTTAAAGGCAGACAGCTTTTGGCATCATTAGGAATTGATTTAGATGTTGAATTGCCACAAAATGAATTTTTTTTTAATTCAAAAGAAAGAGAAAAATTAATCCCCTCAAGATATTTAGATTTAAATGGAGGTGATTATAGTAACTCTTCACATAAGGGTATGTCAGTTTTAGAGCGTGGCATTAGGTCTGATTTGACCGGCTACCTCCCAGAAGATATTTTGGTAAAGGTTGACAGAGCAAGCATGGCATCCTCATTAGAGGTCAGATCTCCATTTCTTGATATTAATGTTATTAATTTTGCTTTAAAAGAAGTTCCAGACTATTTAAAAACTACGCATAATAGGAGAAAAATTTTATCAAAAGAGCTGTCTAAGAAGATATTACCAAAGTCATTTGATCTTAAAAGAAAGCAAGGCTTTTCCATGCCTTTATCAGATCTTCTAAAAAAAGGAAAATGGAGAGTTTTTTTTGAGGAAATATTACTTGATTCGGAGTGTATTTTTAACAAAGAGGCTGTAAATAACTTGTTTTTAGGTATCGACTTTGGGATGAATAATGGAGAGCGTTTATTTTCGTTGGTTATATTTGAGTTGTGGAAAAGGGAGTATTTGACTTGTTAATATCCTCGTATAATAAGTAGATAATTGTTTATCAATACTGGTGATAAATATTAAATTTAATTTCTGAGTTTAACTATAACATCCAAACAAATTAAGACAACAATCTTAAATTTATTATTTCGAACGAGTTAAACTAAACCCAACAATTCGGAGTAAAAAATCACATCATTAAGTAAGGTATTTGAACAGATCCCAATCTACGACGAGAAGAAGGTGCATAAGTAATTGCTTGAAGATGATCTGAAGGTAAGCTTAAACACCGTAGCACGTACCGCCAAGAGTTAGGATTAAAAACTGTGTTGGTGGTTAAGCAAGTCAATACAATCACACCAATCAAAGAACACAAGAAGTATAGTTACAAACTACAAGGGCTTGATATTAGCCACGCCATCAAGTTTGGAGTACAGACATCACCTACATCAAGATTCCATGAAATATTATTAGACTACAAAAAACTAATGAGCGCATACCAAGAAAGTATAAAATTAAACAAGGAAAAGAAGGGGATCGTTTAGATGTTTTATATAAGGATAGATGTTTTACATAAGGAATTTTAAAAAATTGTCAGAGGTTTTGGGGTGGTAAAAATTGCATTATTGTAATAGAGATATATGAAGAGAAGCGCTATTATTATTTTTTCCTCTATTAATTGGACGGAACACTATCAACTACACCATCAACTTACTCAATCTTTACTTAAAGAAGGGTGTGATGTTCTTTTTGTTGAAAATACGGGTGTTAGATCTCCACAGATAAAAGACTTTGGACGTATTGTTGATAGAGTTAAAGCCAGATTGAGATCAATTCATGGGTTTAAAGATGTTGATACTGGTGTAACTGTGTTTACACCAGTATTTATTCCATACCCATATAATAAATTATCAATTTTATTAAATACTTTTCTTATATCTAAGTCAATTAAAGGGTGGATAAAAGCAGCCAAGTTTTATGAACCTATATGTATATCTTTTCTTCCTACTCCAACAGTACAAGGGATTATTAAAGCTATAGAGCCCAGTTTGAAAATATATTATTGTGCTGACGATATGTCCAGATCACTTGCAAATCCTGGCAAGCTAAAAAAATATGAAAATAGGTTTTTTAAAGATGTAGATTTGGTATTTACAACTTCACATAAGATGTATAAAAAAGCTCTGCAGTTTTCAGATTCTGTTTACAATGTTCCAGCAGGCATTGATTCAAGTAAATTTCCTCCCAAAAATGCATTAACTATTCCAAGTGATATTGAAGAAATAGCACGCCCTATTATTGGTTATATAGGGGCAATTAGTGATGTCTTTGACAAAGAACTGATAATAAAGTTAGCTAACTCTTTGCCAAGTGTTAATATTGTTCTAGTGGGTCCAAAATATACAAATATCACTACATTAAGAAATATTAAAAATATTCTTCTTCTTGGTGAAAGGCCACATGATTTAATGCCGAACTATATTAATAGCTTTGATATAGTATTAATTCCATATATAGTTAATGAGGCCACAGATAGTGTCTATTCATGCAAGTTGAATGAATATCTATCTTTAGGAAAAATTGTACTATCAACTAACTTACAGGAAATAAAAATATTTAATGAAAAAAACAATCATCTTATTAATATTGGAATCAATGCCGAAGACTTCATTCAGAAGGCTAAAAAACTAGTTGAAACATTAACAGAAGATACTGAAGAAAATCGTACGATGCGTATCAAAATTGCAAAGGAAAATACTTGGGATGAGAGATTTTCAAAGATAGATACTGCAATAAGTGGCAGTCTGAAATTGAAATCAAATAATAAGAACAATTGGAAGGAGATTTTAATTGATAAATATAAGAGATCTAATTATTTTCTTATTAATAGATTATCTCTTTTTCTTGTATTTAATTTTTTAATTTTTTACAGCCCGTTATTTTGGTTTATGGGTGAACAGTTAATCATAAAGGATTTACCTAAAAAATCAGATGCAATCGTTGTATTCAGTGGCGATGGCGAGGTTGATTATAGGAATTCAAGTTACCAGAAAAGAGCTCTTGATGCTGTAAAACTCTATAACGATGGCTATGCTAATAGAATATTCTTGTCCTCTGGCAGAATGCAGGCTATTGCTGATGTAGAGCTAATTAAATTATATTTAACTAGTAAGGGTGTGCCAAAATCATCTATAAATATGCTGAATAAATACCCCAATAGTACTTATCAGAACGTGAAAATGGTTAAGAAAAGTCTCGATAAAAATAATGTGAACTCTATTATATTCTTAACAGCGCCGCGCCATTCTCTACGCTCATTGTTATTATGGAAAGAAAACGCACCAGAGATTAGTCTTACTACTCCTGATTTAAGAAATTTTTTATCTAAAGACGTTCAATGGGGTGTCGAATTAGATGAGATGAAGGTCATTCTGTATGAATATGCTGCAATTTTGCACAATTGGATTGCTGGAAGGCTCTAGTTTAAATGAATATAATCCATCATAAATATTTTGATCAAACAGTCAAGTCTTTGTCGTTTTTTTTTATTTTATTCATTCAGTTTAGAGTATTTACTAATGAAAGTTTGTCTTTGGCAGACGTTGTTTTTATTTTCTTGTTTCCAGCTTTATTGATCCAATTACCTAATTTAAAAAATATTTTCAAAGTTAAGCGCCCTAGATTTTTTGTTGTTGGGTTATTTATAACTACTTGGATCGTGTCATATTTAACGCCTGCATTTTATTACCAAAATATAAGTGAATTTATTTTAGAAAATGCCTTTATGCTTTTAGGGTCATTGTATCTAGTTCTTATACTAGTGGCTTTTTATTTTATAAACTTAATTTATGGATTTCAATTCATTGCAAAATCTTTTATATTTGCAGGCCTGATTCATGCATTTTTTGGTATTTTTGGACTTTTGTTATATTTTGTAGGTCTTGACAATTCTTTAGTTTGTTTTGGCTGTTCCACATCTCCATATTTAGTAGATTTTCCAAGAGTTTCTGGGTTTTCTGTATCTATTAATGCATATGCTTTTTCATTGCTAATATCATTGATATTGATTCCAACTCAAATGACAAATAAAAACAGAAAACTTATGCTGTCCATTGGCTTATTTATCTTTACTGTGATGATTCTATCACTATCAAAGATTATAATAATTGCTGGCTTAGCTGTTGTTTTGTGGTTTGTTTTTTTGAGAATAAAAAGTAGCCTAAGCAGTATGCTGATAAAGACATTAGTGTTTGTATTTGGTATGGTTTATGTGCTTGCCACTCATGTGTCTATTGAGACTAGCACAGGTCAGAAATGCAGATATGGTGAATCGATCTATGAGTTAAGTTCAAACGATGCTATAAAAAGCAAGATTTGCCCAACTTTTTTTGTTCAACAAAAGTTGTATTATTGGGATCATGCCAAAAAATATTTCCCGTGGGGCTCTGGCATGTTGGCAATTAATAATGTAAATAATGCCAAGCCACATAATACTTTTTTAGAAAGATATGCATTCCATGGGGCTGCGGGTGTAATATCATGGCTACTACTTGTTTATTTGGTTTTCTATTTGTTTTTATTTAATAAAAACAAGCCCTTTGATAAAAATAGTTTTACAATTGCACTATTCTGGATCTCACTATTTTTTATTTCAATAAATAGTGATGTTATGCGATACAGGGAATTATGGATATTTTTCGGATTACTATTGTCCTATACGTACAATAGCTCAGAACCCTCTAAATAGATTGAATATTTTTTAATATGAAAGTTATTATTGTCAACAATACAACCTGGAATGTGAAGAACTTCAGGAAGGGGCTTGTCCTATCTTTAATTGATAGAGGAGATAAGGTGGTTGTTGTAACGCCAAAAGATAAGTATGTTGGCGAGGTTTTGGACTTTGGCTGTGAACATTTCAATATAAATCTTGACAATAAAGGCGTCAATCCTGTTAATGACCTCTATTTGCTATTCCAATACTTGAGAATATTTTATAGGGAAAGACCTAACGTTATTTTAGCTTATACAGCCAAGCCTAATATCTATGGCTCTATTGCTGCTAGTTTCTATTCAACCCCCATTGTTAATAATATTTCTGGGCTTGGTACAGCTTTCATTAGAGGTGGATTGCTCGGAAAAATTGTGAGTCTTTTATATAAGTTTAGTTTGAGAAAATCTGAATGTGTATTTTTTCAAAATAATGATGATAAAGACTTATTTTTAAAGAAAAATTTAGTTACTAAAAATCAAGTTGATATCCTTCCAGGTTCCGGCGTTAACCTTGAATATTATCAGCCCTCAAATTTAAATATTGTCAATAGAAATCAAGATGAATTTGTATTCTTGTTAATTGCACGTTTAATATGGGATAAAGGCATCCAAGAGTATGTTGATGCTGCAAGACTTATAAAAAAAAGTAACTTAAAGGTCAGATTTCAGATTTTAGGCTTTCTAGATGTTGATAATCAAACTGCAGTATTGCGTTCGGATGTTGATTTATGGGCGGAAGAGGGAATTATTGAATATTTGGGTGATGTTGATGATGTAAGGTCTTTTATAGAAAAGTCTGATTGTGTGGTGTTGCCTTCATATAGGGAGGGTGCTCCAAGAGCATTGATAGAGGCCTCTGCAATGGGCAAGCCTACTATTGCAACTGATGTTGAGGGATGTAGAGATGTTGTGGATAATGGAGTGAATGGATACCTGTGTAACGTACGTGATGCACATGATTTGGCAAAAAAAATGAAAGCTATGCTTAATATGGATTTTAAGGCTATTAAACAAATGGGACTAAAGGGGAGAGAAAAGATGGAAAATGAATTTGATGAGAGGATTGTTATAGATAGATATGTATCTATAGTGAATAAAATAGTTAGCTAATAGTAAGGTATATTAACCCAATATGAATGTTGATTTTCTTCCATTATTTGTTACCGCAATAAGTTGTATAGTTGCGATTAGATTGATAACACCTTTCGCGGTTAATATTGATTTGGTTGATAAGCCTAATCAGCGTAAGAAGCATATTGGTAATATACCGCTTGTTGGTGGTATAAGTATATTTATTGCCATTATAATTGGACTTCTCACGACTCAAATAGATATCAATCAGCAAAAAAATCTTTTATTAGCCATGATGGTTGTTGTTGTTGTTGGTGTAATTGATGATCATCAAGATTTATCTACCAAATCTAGAATTTTGTCTCATATTGTTGCAGTGTCTGTAGTTGTGGTTCTTGATAATGTAGCACTTAATTCATTAGGCTGGATTTTTGGGGTAAATGAATTCAAGTTGCACGCATGGGCGATGTTTTTTACAGTTTTTACTGTTATTGGTGTTATGAATGCTATTAATATGTCTGATGGCATAGATGGGCTATCGGGTACATTGTCTCTTATAGTTCTTTTATTTATTGCTTATTTTTCTTATATAGGCGGACATGTCGATTATTTAACAATTAGCTTGCTTATTTGCTGCGCATTGATTCCATTTTTGTTGTTTAATTTAGGAGTATTTGGCAAATCTAGAAAAGTATTTATGGGAGACGCGGGAACCACACTTCTTGGCTTAGTGATTGCAATTTTGTTGATAGCATTATCTCAAGGTGACAATGCAGCTTTTCAGCCTGTTGCTGCACTTTGGTTGTTGGCAATTCCATTAATTGATACTTTTGCAATTATGTTAAGAAGGATGATTAAAGGGAGATCGCCATTTAAAGCAGATAGGGAGCATTTGCATCATTTTTTTATTCGAGCAGGAATTAGTGACAGAAAAGCATTGATGATTATTGCCACATTATCTCTTATAATGGCCTTTTTTGGAGTGTGGATGCAGGTAAATAATGTGCCAGAGTGGATAATGTTCATATTATTTGTATTGGTTTTCTTTTTGTATTTATTTGGAACAGTGCATGCTTGGAAAGTAATGAAATTTATTAAAAGAAAATTAATCTAGTTTAATCATATTATGAAATATTGTAAAAACTTTTATCAAATTAAGTCCAATGCAGAAATCTTTGAGCGGATAAAAGCCGAACGGGAAGGGGCAGGATATTACAGTCTTCCGTATCAAGAGACCACCAAAATTAAGAATTATGCGGCAACAATTGCTAAAAAACATATTGTGGTTATTGGTATTGGTGGATCCAGCTTGGGTGCTAGGGCAATTTATGAGTTTTTGCTGCCATCCAATTCTTATGATAAAGACTTATTATTTTTAGAGACTATAGACCCACTAGAAGTGAATTATTCTCTCAAAAAAATTGATTTAAATGAGACTCAGTTTGTTATTATTTCTAAATCAGGCAATACACTTGAAACCATTAGCTTATTTAAATATCTAAATTTGTTGATTGAGATTAACAATGCTAATTGCACCATAATTTCAGAAGCTAAGAGTGACTTAACTGTATTTGCCAACGATAATAATATTAAGGCTTTTGATTTGGCTGAGAATGTTGGTGGACGTTTCTCAGTGTTTAGTGTGGTAGGTTTGGTGCCGCTAGCGATGGTTGGTATCGATATTGACAATTTGTTAAATGGTTGTAAACGCGTATCGAATAGTTTTTTTGAACAAACGGATTATTACAAGCCCATTATTAGGAAAGCTCGATTTTTAGTTGAGAATAAGGGGAGGTTTAATATTAATGCAATCTTCTGTTATTCATCTTCTCTTGAAAGTTTTAACAAATGGTATGTTCAACTTTGGGCAGAGTCTTTGGGTAAGGTTAATATTAATGGCACACGTCAAGCGCTAACACCTATTGCACTGGTTGGCCCGGTTGATCAACACAGTTTTTTACAGTTGATTATGGATGGTATACGTGATAAAACAGTAACCTTCATTAAAATTGGCGATCTTAAAGATAGTACAACCATTCCAAAAAGTAGCAGCGATAAATTTAAAAAACTTGATCTAGAATACATTGACGGCTTAAGTTTTAATGAACTCTTAAATAGACAAGCTGATGCAACTATCCAATCAGTAGAAGCACAAAAAGACATTCCTTGTGATGTGATAACTATCAGTACGGTTGACGAATACAATATTGCTAAACTCATGTTTAGTTATCAACTTATGGTATCTGTTATCGGCCAGTTTTTACAAATTAATACTTATGATCAGCCTGGAGTTGAAAGTGGTAAGGTTATTCTTAAAGAAAGCCTTATGAATTTATAATGAGTACGATCAATAAGTGTTTATTTCCAGTTGCAGGTTATGGCACACGCTTTTTACCAGTCACTAAAGCCATTCCTAAGGAAATGTTGCCTATATTTACCAAACCACTGATCCAGTACGGTGTAGAAGAGGCAATGAGTGCAAATATGACGACTATGGCAATGGTCACCAGTAAATATAAACAAGCCATCAAAAATCACTTCGAGCCACATGTAGATATTGAAACAAGTATTAAAGGTACAGTCAAAGAATCACTGCTTGATGAAGTCAATTATGCATCAGATAAATGTGACTTTACTTATATTGAACAACAACAAATGCTGGGATTGGGTCATGCCATCTATACTGGTAAGCCGCTCATTGGTAATGAACCGTTTGCAGTTATCCTGCCAGATGACTTGTGTACGAATGATGGCGATTCAGTGCTCACGCAGATGACTAAGCTTTATATGCAACACCCAGATTGTTGTATTGTAGCCATTGAAGAAGTGCCAATGACTGATGTTGATAAGTATGGCGTGATTGATGGAGTGTTGTTAGACAACTCAACCAATGCTTATCGAGTTAATTCTATGGTGGAAAAGCCAAGTCCAGAAAATGCACCGACCAATCTGGCTATTATTGGCAGATATATTCTTACCCCTGAAATTTTTGATGTTTTGGAAAATACTACACCTGATAAAAATGGTGAGATTCAAATTACCGATGCATTAATGACACTTGCCAAAAAAGGCAAGGTTATTGCTTATAAATTTCAAGGAAAAAGATTTGATTGTGGCAGTGTAAAAGGTTTTGTAATTGCTACCAATGCTTTTGCTAAAGCAGAAGGTATTATTTAATCAATCTCTTTGTTGCCACTCAACCGTAATCAAGTAAATATGTATGTTCCATTAAATTCTAAGAAACATACAAGTTTAAAAGAACATACAAACTCACTCAACAGTTACTGATTTAGCCAAGTTTCTAGGCTGATCAACATCAGTACCCTTAATAAGTGCTACATGGTAGCTCAGTAATTGTAGCGGGATAGTGAAGATAATAGGTGCTGTGATGCGTCCTAAGTCAGTTGTGGTAGGTACGATAGTCATGCCTTGCATTGGAGTCACTTTGGCTGCTTCGTCTTCAAATACAATCATCTCAGAACCTCGAGACTTGACTTCTTGAAGATTAGATTTTAGTTTTTCTAATAAACTATCATTGGGTGCAATGGCAATAACAGGCGTATCTTTGTCAATTAGAGCAATAGGGCCGTGTTTAAGCTCTCCTGCAGGAAAGGCTTCAGCATGGATGTAGCTGATTTCTTTGAGCTTAAGCGCGCCTTCCATGGCAATGGCATGCATGGTGCCTCTGCCCAGAAATATGGCGTTAAATTTATCTTTAAAGGTTTTGGCAAGCTCTTTAATCTGAACTTCTTGCTCAAGCGTTTTTTTAATCAAACCAGGTAAGCGATTTAACCCGTCAACAATCGTTGCTTCTTGCTGTTTGGATACTCGCTTGTGGCAGCGTCCAACAGCTACTGAAAGTAGTGCCAATGATACCAGTTGGGTAGTGAAGGCTTTAGTGCTAGCTACACCAATTTCTGGGCCTGCATGGGTTAAAAAAGTAAGCTCTGATTCACGTGTTAAGGATGATTCAGCTGAGTTGCAAATCGTGAGTGTATGAATATTCTTATTTTTGCTACGTTTTTTAACAGCTTTGAGGGCTTCTAATGTGTCAGCCGTTTCACCGCTTTGTGAAATAGTGATGAATAATGTGTTATCCAGAATGATTGGATTACGGTAGCGGTATTCACTAGCGACTTCGATATGGGTGGGAATTTTAGCAATGTCTTCTAGCCAATATTTTGCTACCAAGCCTGCGTTGTAGCTAGTTCCACAAGCGATAATTTGAATGTGCTTGGTATTCTTAAAGATGGCTTTAGCATTGTGTCCAAAGGCTGATGTCAGTACACTACCTTTAGTGATACGAGATTCTAAAG
>Ga0209361_1001297_pt1 | contig 17376 bp, 14 predicted proteins | sample SaaInlV_200m_DNA_3_FD_184657 | JGI IMG/M metagenome (GOLD analysis project Ga0209361, IMG submission 184657) | Marine microbial communities from expanding oxygen minimum zones in the Saanich Inlet - SI037_S4LV_200m_DNA (SPAdes) (version 2) | ecosystem: Environmental > Aquatic > Marine >... | reverse complement strand
TAATAATGAATTTTTATACCATTTACATTTACATAGCCATCTTTCCAATTAGTCATCAAATTTATCCTTCTATTTCAGTGATATCAATATGAACAGTTTCTTTCAGTTTATAAATCGTTCCCCAGATTACAAACAAATTCGCCGGAATGCCCACTGTTATTAGCACTAATTGTATGTTGCCTGGGAATGCTGAAATTAATGCATTCGTCAGGAAAAGACCTGGGATCATCGGCAAAAATAATGCAATTCCTGAAAGCGCCTGAACGGTTCCCCTATATTTTGTAGGTGTATTTTCAAACATCATCATTCTAGCTACATCTGTAATATTCCAAAATGCCCCAATACGGAAACCTTGAGAAATCGCAGCGATCACCAAGAACAGCATCTTAGACGAACTAGCTGGGGCTGCCCACATGGCAAAATATTCAACAACAACAAGAACGATAACAACGGAGGCGTTGAAAATCAAAGATGCTTTTCTTCCAACTCGGTCAGTAATTAAACCGTTCACAAAATAGGCAACACCAACAAAAATTGTACTTAATGCAAGTACGATGTTGCGATCTGCCAATGAAACACCTGCTTGATCCATGAATATTTCACTATAAGACTGATTGAGCATAGCGAAGAACATAAAACCCATCGGCAAAACCGCCAACCACTTTATTTGGTTCCAGGTTGGAATTTTTCTAACCGCATTAAAAGTAGATTTCAATGTGATTTTTTCTTCTTCTATACCAGACTTCTCTTTTTTCTCTTCGCGTTCCTTCTTCATAATTTGGAAAGCGCGGGTCTCTTTCAAAAAGAATATAGATAAAAGAACAACAATGACTCCAATAATTAGTGGAGGATAAAGGACAGGGCGCCAATTCTCGCTCCCCTCAACCACTGTAAAACTTCTTACAACTGGTACAAGTAACAATCCAAGGAGACCCAATATTTTTGCATAGGAGAAGTATTGAGCTCGTTTTCGAGCTGGCGTCTCTTCTTGAATATAAATATATTGCATATCGTTAAAGATGAAGAACGATGAAACTATCGTCCCGGCGAAATATACCCAAAATCCGCCGGCCACAATCATCAAAACCATACCTAGGGTCATACCAATTGCTGATATTACAAAGATCAACTTACGTCCATATACATCTTGCAATGATTTGAACAAGGTGGCACCTATCATAATCACCATTGCAGACATGCCTAGCAAATTCATGAATTGAAGCGCTTCATCTTGAGTTTTCCATCCAATCGACACAAAAAATTCGTCGATTATTGAGGATTTGATCATCCCAGGAGCTAATGAAGAATACTCATCCAAAACATGTCCGAGACCAAGAATAACGATCAAGAGCGCCATATAACCTTTATTGTGTTGAATTTTTGAAGTTATGCCTTCGTTAGGGGATTTGTCTTCAAGTTTTTCCATTTGATTCTCCAATTTGTACAGAATAGTTTAAAAATGCGTTACAAAATTGAAAATTTACCAAAATTATACACTATTTACCTACCAAGCACTAGGTAGGTAATTTTGTCAAAATAGTATATACTTTGATTATGACTGAAACAAATGAAATCAAGAAAAGAGAGCGAAGGGATAGGAAAGAAGAAATATTAATAAAAGCCACCGAACTTTTTGGTACCTATGGTTTTCGTGGCACGAGTTTAGCCTCAATAGCCCAAGGAGTGGGATTAACTGAACCTGGTTTACTCCATTATTTTTCAAGTAAAGTAGATTTACTTCAAAGAGTTTTAGAGTATCGAGATAAAAAGGATGTAGAAAGATTAATGGGTGAGTTTTCTTCTGAAAACCAGCCACTTTTTAATGGTTTCAAAAGGCTCATTGCTAATAATGAAAAGAAACCTGTTATGATCCGATTGTTCACAGTATTGGTCGGTGAAAGCATTCGACAAGATCATCCTTCACATGATTATTTCAAGGATAGATATACCAACACCAGAAAAAAAATTGTTGAGAATTTGAGCATTTTATCTGAAGCTGGGGAAATAAAACAAGATGTCAATATTGAAAAAGTTGCGACATTGATAATAGCAATTTTGGATGGCTTACAAATTCAATGGCTTCTGCATCCTGAAGAAGTCAGTATGTCTGAGTCATTCGATCTTTTCTCAAAGATATTACAAAGTTATTTATCCTAGAAAAATAAATATTTCCCTAAATAATTTTCACCACATTCGTACCAGAAACTAAATCTTGCTTTTAAAGCAAGTGGAATAATTGCGAACACAGGTCATTCAAAGAAAAATACCCCTATCGCTAGGGGTATTATCAGCGCACCCGGAGGGACTCGAACCCCCAACCCACTGATTCGAAGTCAGGCACTCGCGTGGTTTATATTATCTAAACGATCAATCGTTTTCACAGTCATATCACCACAGTTGCACCAATAACAGACAGCCCCCCACAACTAGAAGAATTTAATGAAAAAACCCCTATATATAGGGGTTTTAGGCCGCGGGAGGTGGATTCGAACCACCGCTTTCTATTCCAGAGACAGACGTCCTACCACTAGACAATCCCGCAGAGAATAACGGTCATTTTAACATGGCAAATATATAAAGTCCAGTGAGCCTCATTAAATGAGAAAACCATACCCTTTAAAAAATAATCTGGCAGATTAAAAAATTTGAATATGAAATATCCTATTTTTTCTTTTGCTGCTTTCCCCATGTGTCTCTTAACCCAACAATCTGATTGAAGACCAAATGGTCTTCAGAAGAATCTTTAGGATCAATGAAATAATATCCATCGCGCATAAATTGGAATCTATCCCCTGGACTTGCCCCTGCCAAAGCAGATTCTACTTTTGCCTGTAGAACTTCTTTAGATTTAGGATTAATTTTACTTAGAAAATCTTTTCCTTCATCTTCGCTATAGGAATCATCATCGATGATCAAATGGTCAAATATGCGTACTTCTGCATCCACAGCCTTGCTCGCAGATACCCAATGTATCGTACCTTTTACTTTTCTTCCATCAGGGGCTTGGCCGCCTAAAGATTCGGGGTCATAGGTACAGCGCACTTCCTGAATGTTTCCATCATTATCTTTGATCACTTCAGTAGCAGTAATTAAACAGGCACCCATTAAGCGCACTTCCCTTCCAGGGGTCAATCTAAAGTATTTGGGAGGCGGATCTTCTTCGAAATCTTTTTCCTCAATATACACTTCTCGAGTCAGATACACCTTTCGTTTTTCTTCCTTTTCCTTATCATGGCGATAATAGTCAATCTCAAATTCTTCAACCTTATCTTCAGGGAAATTCTCTATAACAACTTTTATGGGTCTCATAACCGCCATTGCTCTGGGAACGATCGCATCCAGATCTTCTCTAATGACATGTTGAAGCATTTGAATATCAATTGTACTGTTGGCCTTGGCAACTCCAATTCTGTCAGCAAATTTTCGGATTGCTTCTGGACGTACGCCACGTCGACGATATCCCGACAAGGTAGGCATTCGCGGATCATCCCAGCCTTCAACCGCACCTTCTTCAACCAACTGCCTCAATTTTCTCTTACTCATCACGGTGTTGGTAAGGTTTAAACGTGCAAATTCAATTTGTTGGGGATGATGTTCTTCAAGATTATCCAAATACCAATTGTATAAGGGCCGATGGTCTTCAAATTCTAATGTGCAAATCGAATGGGTTATTCCTTCGATCGAATCGGATTGCCCATGGGCCCAATCATAGGTTGGATAGATGCACCATTTATCACCCGTTCGATGATGGGTCGCATGCAATATGCGATACATGACCGAATCTCTTAGGTTGATATTCCCGGAGGACATGTCTCCTTTTGCACGCAAAACTCTTGCACCATCTTCAAATTCCCCAATCTTCATTCTTTCAAAAAGATCTAGATTTTCCTCAATAGTTCTATCTCTAAAGGGGCTGTTCTTTCCAGATTCAATTAATGAACCCCGATATTCTCTCATTTCAACTGCTGAAAGATCGTCCACATACGCTTTCCCCTGTTTGATCAATTGAACTGCCCATTCGTAAAGGGTATCAAAATAATCTGAAGCATAAAGTTCATTTTCCCATTCAAAGCCCAGCCATCGTACATCTTCTTTGATGGCATCTACATATTCAAGGTTTTCTTTTAATGGATTGGTGTCGTCAAAACGCAAATTGCATTTTCCGTCATAGTCTTGGGCAATTCCAAAATTTAGACAAATTGATTTAGCATGTCCAATATGTAAATATCCATTTGGTTCAGGTGGAAAACGAGTATGAACACGGTTCTCAAATCTACCTGATTCATTGTGTTCATCGATTATGTTTCTGACAAAATTGCTTGATTTGGGTTCTTCAGTCATTTTTATTCCTGTACTCAATTAATATTTTTAACAAGCCCTTATTCTAATACAAAATAAGCTCTCTTAATGGAGCCCATTTTGCTTTTCATCAACGGTTAAAACTCTAATACTTTATGGCGCGCGATCACACTTTCTACTAAACCGATCCCCAGCATTAAGGATATTAAAGAACTCCCCCCCTGACTAATAAATGGCAAAGGTAACCCAGTCACTGGAAGAAGGGTTAAATTCATCCCAATATTGACTACTGTTTGAAATGCAATTAAGGTAGCAATGCCATAGCAAATCATGGAACCGAAGGTATCGTATGAGAGTTGGGCAGCCCTAAGTATTCGGAAAATGATAAAGAATAAAATTAGGATAATTATCACTGAGCCGATAAACCCGAATTCCTCTGCAATTGCTGAGAAAATAAAATCACTGTGCCTTACTTTAAGAAACCGTAATTGCACCTGAGACCCCTGCCGATACCCTTGACCAGTAAGCCCACCAGATCCTACAGTTATTTGAGACTGAAGCACATTATATTCTTCCCCAAATCGGGCTGTTTCATCGGGGAAAATGAATTGAGCCACACGTTGCTTTTGATAATCTTCAAGAAAAGGCCATGAAATAAATGGGAGAACGGTTCCTAAACCCAAAAATATTAATATGTGCTGAAGCCGCAGTCCTGAAGCGAATAACAAAGCCCCCCAAATTACTAAGAGTACAATCGAGGTACTGAGGTCGGGTTGGATGATGACAAAGAAAACTAGGCCGAATGGTAATATCGCACTCCGAATAACTGTTAAGAATTTTGCGATTTTATCTTGGTTGTGAGCAAAGAAATCCGCTGCAATTATTACAACTGTAATTTTGGCTAATTCTGATGGTTGAACCAAAGCGAACCCAACATCTAACCACCTGGCTGCACCAAAAGCTGTTTCTCCACCCACTGCAATAAATGCTAGGAATCCCCCCACGATCACATATAAAACCCGCCCAATCGTGATCCATACGTGATAATCTAAAATGGTTACAAGTGCAATTACTATGAACCCCGCGCCAGCAAACAAAATTTGTCTGCCCAATGTATTATTTTCAACTAGCTCAATATTCCCAGCTATCGCAGAATCAATCATTGCGATACTGAATATAATTAATATGCTGACTGCACCTAGCAGCCAGAAATCAAAGTGGCGCCAATTTGATAAACGCATTTACGGTACCGTCTAGCGGCTCCTGCGTCGTTTTGGGGTTTGCAAGGGAATATCTGCGACTAATCTTTGGTTCCGTCCATCCTGGGCAATCTCAATACTAACCATCTCCCTGTCTACATCAATATGGCGAGAGATAACTTCGATCAATTCATCACGAAGATCTTCCATCATTCCAGGGGGGAGATCCGTGCGATCATGGATTAGGACCAACTTTAACCTTTCTTTTGCAGCGGAGGCACTCTTTTCTTTTCGGCCAAATAGGCTTCTCATGCTAATTACCCCCCGAACGCATAAACCTTGAAAGGCGATCCATCAAACCGGGGGTAGCATCCAAATCCATAAAGGGGACTTCTTCACCAGCGAGTCGTTTGGCGATATTTCTAAAAGCCTCACCGGCTTTTGATTTGTCGTCGAAGGCCACCGGCATACCGCGATTAGAACTGACGATCACATTGCTGTCTTCGGGAACCATCCCAATCAGATCTACTGCTAAAAGTTCTAAAATATCCTCAGCCCCTAACATCTCTCCCCGTTGGACCATTTGAGCATTAATTCGGTTGATGATCAAGGTGGCCGGTCCTTTTTCTTCTGCTTCCACCAGGCCAATAATTCGATCCGCATCCCGAACGGCTGAAACTTCCGGATTTGTGATGATCACTACCTGATCTGCTGGAGCAATTGCATTTCTAAATCCACGTTCAATACCAGCGGGAGAGTCCACTATAACGTAATCCATTTCAGCTTTCAATTCATCCCCAAGGCGAGCCATATCACTGGGTGATACTGCAGATTTATCCCGAGTTTGTGCTGCAGGAATTAAATATAGTTCTGGTAAACGTTTATCTCGAATCATTGCTTGTCTTAGTCGGCATCTTCCTTCGATGATATCGACTAAATCATAAACGATGCGGTTTTCTAAACCTAAAATCACATCCAAATTGCGTAAACCGATATCGGCATCAATACAGGTCACTTTATACCCTTGCATCGCTAAGGCTGCACCGATATTTGCGGCTGCGGTGGTTTTTCCAACACCACCCTTTCCTGAGGTAATTGTTATCACTTTTCCTGACATAGTAATCCTAACTATACACTAATTTGTAAATTTATATGAGTAATGTTTATCTAAATTTCCAAGGTTCTGCAACTACTTGACCATCCCTAATAAAGGCAATTTCGGGGGTTTTTTCTCCCATATCTTCTGGGGAAACAGATATTTTGTCGGCTATACGCAATTGAGTGGGAGACATTTCTAAGGCACAAACCACGGCGGTTTCGTCCCCTTCAGATCCAGCATGAACCATTCCTTTGATTTTCCCATAAACAACCACGTGCCCTCCGGCAATAATTTCTGCACCAGGGTTTACATCCCCAATTAAGGTGATATGCCCAGGATAAACCAGACTACCCCCGGACCGTAAGGTTTGTTTTGCCAATATCCCTTCATCGTCCTCTAAATTGAGATCCCTTGGAGAAACTTCGGGTTCATTTTGCTTTTGATGAATTTTTGTAGCAAAACCCAAGGTTTGTGCAGTTTGTTCCGTCAATGGTGAGAAACTTAACACTGCCCAAATGGAAACCTCTCGATCAGAAAGCAAATCTCGCAATTTACCTAGGGATGCGGCATTTAAGGCTCGGTTTTGAACATCTAAGATCAATTTTGCACCGCGCAAAAAATCAGCTTGTCCTTCAAGTTGAGATATTAAAGCTTCTTGAATTTCTGGCCACTCCCCTTCCCCTAGAGTTACCAGTAAGCCTTCCCGAATCCCTTTAATAGTAATTAATGGATGCATAATTTCCTCAAAAACCGATTATAGCATGAAGCTTTAAGGGTTCCCCAAAGTAGTATCAATAGCTTTTAATTCAAAATAAGCTTGGATGATCTTTCTCACCACAGGACCTGCAACACTGGCCCCTTCACCACCATTGTACATGAAGGAAACAACTGCAATTTCAGGGTTTTCGTAGGGAGCATAAGCAACCGTCCAAGCATGAGTTGGCCAATTCCCATAGATACAAAGCCCCTTATCTAAAGCAACGGTATCACAATATTCAGCAGTACCAGTTTTTCCAGCCACGGCAATCTCAACACCTTCAAACTCATCCAAAAGGGTACCCGATAAAACTGCTTCGCGCATGCCTTCCTGAACTTTTTCGAAAACCCATGGCTCTACCGTGGATAGTTCCCCGGTAAGTTTACAACTTCCAATACCTTCAGGGTTTGAGTAGTTTTCAATTCTTGGCTCAGTTGTTAAATCCCACTTCTCATCTTCAGCCCAGGGGCTCATCACAAAAATTTCTACTTCATCCCCATCCTGATCATAAAAGATTTGTCCTGGGTATTCTATGATCTGGTTACTTCCATCCATAGCTAGCAAAGTTACTTTTTCTAAAATTTCCTCATATGCCCGAACCGTGATGCTTCCATCCTCTTTAACACGATATGGTACGGAATTTCCATCCAAATCAAAAACCAAAATTGAATTCCCACCCTCTTCTAAATCATCTTTATCTTCATCAAATGGTTGAACAATTTCAAATTCAATATTGTTCCCATCCACATCAAGGAAAATCCTGTTTGGATAAGTTAAATATTCACCTTCTCCATCAATTAATTCTAAATCTAATTCAATAATATCTTTTTCGTACACTTCCACAAAAACGTTTCCATTATTATCTAGTTCATATTCAAATAAATTGCCATATTGATCCATGATCACGTGAACTGGCTTTCCTTCATTGTCAATTATTTCCTTGATTAATGTTGGCCGCATTAAGACACCATCATTGGCTATGGTCGCGGCGGACATTAATACCTGTAGAGGAGTGGCAATCACAAAACCCTGACCCACACTTGCAATATAGGTATCTCCCGTGGACCAGTTTTCCCCCTGGTTAATTCTTTTCCATGTGGGATTTGGGATCAATCCGTCGGTTTCCTCTGCTAGTTCAACACCAAGCTCTGCGCCATAACCCAATGCTCGAGCATAGGTTCCCAATCGACAAATTCCGAGTCCCCCCTGCTCGACCTCAGGAGGAAACCCTCCGCCTAGTTTATAAAAATATACGTTACTGGAATTGGAAATTCCTCCAATAAAGTCTAACTCTCCAAACCCGCCAACTTCCTGATTCCAATCGACGAATTCTCTGTCCAATCCACGGTTATTTGGGGTATATACATTTTGGATCGTTATTTGACCCGGTGTATCAATTATTTGTTCGGGTGTTACGACCTCTTCATTTAAAGCACCTACCGCTGTCGCAATTTTGAAAACCGATCCGGCTGGTATTTCTCCCCAAACAGCGTTGTTTTGTAGTGGAAAAGTTGAATCCTGGATCAACTGCTCATAATAATAGGTAGGAATAAAACGGGCAAAGCGATTGTTTTCGTATGAGGGCCAAGAAACCATCGCTAAGATTTCCCCTGTTTGGGGATTGAGGGCAATTGAAACTCCACTACTAATTTTATATTGGGCTAAATATGAATTCCAAAAATCTACTTCCCCAATTACGATCGCCTCAGCAGCCTCCTGCAATCGGGTATCAATGGTTAGGACAACATTTAAGCCATCTTCGGCTGGAATTAGCCCTTCAATATCCCTTAGGATTTCCCCAGCTACATCCACCTCCACTGTTCTATTGCCATTCAGCCCCCTCAAAACTTCATCAAAATATAACTCTATTCCCGCATACCCTACCTTGTCCCGGTTGGCTAAAAATCCTTCCGCTTCCAATTCCACCTGGCTTCTTTCAGGGATGGGACCCAGAAAACCAACGATTGGTGCGGTGAGGTCACCGGTGGGGTAATCCCTCACTGGTTCTATTTCAATGCTCACTCCAGGCCAATCTAAAGCCATTTCCTGAATTGCCAATGCAAGACCTCGTTCAATATCACAATCTATTAATACAGGGGTGAATGGCGAAAAAGAGGTTCCAATTTCAACCATTTCTGATATTCCAAGATTATCCCCGCATTGGAGCAAAACTTCGGTTTCAATTGAACCACGATGGATAGGTAAACTAACAAATTCAGATAGTTCTCGGATAATCTCTTCGATTTCCCCTTCATCATCAGGTAAAAATGCGGGAGTGATGGCAACGTTATAGGCCGCAATATTTTTTGCCAACAAAATCCCATTCCGATCGTAGATCACTCCTCGTCGCGTGGGCAAATTAATCGTTTGAATACGATTGTCCGCCGCCTGGGCTGCCCAATTGTCCCCTTTATCAAAATTAAGTATTTGGAAATCGAATAATCTGCCAATAAAAATTAAGAAAACAATTGCGATTACTATTCCAAAGGCCCAGATGCGCCATGGATCTATAGTTAAATTAATTGGAGGTTTGTTTTTTTGATTCATATTTCTCCTCCCCCTGGGTATGAAATCTTCACTAGTTCACCCATAAGTGCATAAACTGGGAGAATAAACAACATATTCAAAATCACACTTGGTAAAATGACTAAATTAAGCGAGTCTAAAAATGGAAGTTGGACACCAATGACAACGAGATAGGTCGTATCCAAGAACAATACTAAAATGCTTCCGACAATGATAGATACAAACAAGATCACCATGGGTGCCTGCCATATTTTTGAATGGAGGTATTGAATCGCCAATACTACCAAGAGATAGCCAAAAACTGTGACCCAAATTGGCAATTCAGAAGCAAAACCGGTAAATAGCCCTGCAAGTACCCCCCACTGCCAATGTCCTTCGGTTCTTTCGTGAAGAATCCATCCTAATAGGGTCAATAATACAAAATCTGCTGACCCTTGCAACAATTTCATTTCAACAAAAATTGTTGTTTGCAAAATGGTAGCCAAAGCTAAGGTAAATATTGCTATTAAAGTTGACATTATATTAGGGGGTCACTTCGTCGGATGGCAATATGGGCGTGAAGTCTACAGGATCAAAATTGACAATTATTAAGACGATCTCTAGTTTTGAAAAGTCCACAATTGGTTGGACAGAAGCTTGCTGGAATAAAGCGGTGGCTTGATTGCGCACACTGACAATTTGGCCAATCAAAATACTTGAAGGATAGTTTCCACCTAACCCTGAGGTTAAAAGCATGTCTCCTGGTTGAATGGTTACATTTTGTGGGACCAGGTCTAAAGACAAATCACTGGTAATACTTCCTGAAAGAACAGCTTCCGCGTCCGATGGTTGTATTTGAATATTCACCGTAGAGGCCGGGTCTGTGATCAATTGCACCCTGGCAGCATTAGAGGTTACTTGGGAAACACGTCCTACTAAACCCTGGTCATTGACCACGGGCATGCCCCGCTGAATACCATTATCCGAACCCACATTGATAATTACAAATTGTAAGAAAGGATTTGGATCGCGCGCCACCACTGCAGCAGCTTTGTATTCATTTTCGGGTTGCTTTTGCGCAAAATCTAAGAGTGCAGAAAGTATCTGAACATCTGAGACTTGTTGCTGAAGCGAGATTACCTGAGATTGAAGCTCGGCAATTTGATTTTCGAGATTAAAGTTATCTTGCTGCAACAAAACCAGATCACTGGGAGTGCCAAACAAGGATCTTATTACTTCAACCCTGGTAGTAATCCATTGTTGCGCTGTGAGAACGGGCTCTAATGCCGTATTTAATATTGAGTTGAGGTATCCACCTAGTGACAATGCTAAAATGCCAACAATTACTAAAACAATTGCAATTGTCTGACCTACATTTCGGGGGGGAGTTGGGGATTTTATTGACATAACTAATAGAAAGGGGATTATCCCTTAGGTGAAATTAAATTGTACAATTTAATTCTAATCTATTTTGATCAACCAATTCTTTAAATTGTCAAAATCTTCTAAGATCATTCCAGCACCACGGGCGACACAGGACATCGGGTCTTCTGCTACCCAGGCGTGGATTCGGACTTCATCTGATACTCGGTCGGCTAGTCCAAGCAAATTAGCTCCACCCCCTGATAGACAAATCCCAATATCCATAAGATCAGCCACGATCTCGGGAGGGACTTCATCTAATGTATCTTTTACTGTATCGATAATAGTTTGTATCGAACCAGACATGGCTTCGCGAATTTCTACTGAGGATAATTCTAATGTTTCTGGTAATCCAGAAATTAAATTTCGACCACGAACTGTGATGGTTTTTTCTTCTGGTAGAGGAAATGCTGAACCAATCTTCATTTTAACTTCTTCGGCCATCCGCTCTCCGATAAGCAAATTATACTTGTTTCGGACAAAGTTGAGGATATCCTGATCCAATTCGTCTCCGGCAACCCTTAAGGAGCGAGAAGTTACAATACCACCCATGGAAAATACGGTCACTTCGGTGGTTCCACCACCAATATCTACGATCATCGATCCAACAATTTCTCCGACTGGCAGACCGACTGCAATTGCAGAGGCCGTTGGTTCCTCAATCAGGTAGGTTTCTCGCGCTCCGGCAAGCATCGAAGCGTCATAAACAGCTCTTTTTTCCACTTCTGTAACACCAGAGGGAATACCTACCACTACTCTGGGTCTTGGGAAGGGCACAATACTTTGCTGATGTGCTCGGTCAATAAAATAACCCAACATTTCTCTGGTGATCTCAAACTCTGAAATGACCCCGTCTCTTAGTGGCCGAACAGCAATAATATTGGCTGGGGTTCTCCCCACCATGGACTTTGCTTCTGCCCCTACTGCATAAGGTTTTCGGGTTCTTTTGTTGATCGCGACCCAAGAAGGTTCGTTAATTACAATCCCTTTTCCCTTCACATTTACCAAAGTATTCGCTGTCCCAAGGTCAATTCCAATATCCAATGAGAAAAAACCTAGGATCCAATTGATAGGATTAAATGCCAAAACAATCTCCAAAATGATAATTATTGCAAAAAGACAGACTTGAACTTGTCTTCACAATCAGCGATTATACCATGCAGACCCAAATGAATGGCAAGGGTAAAATTTATAAGAATTTCACTAAAAAATGTCGTTTATTAGGACTAAATTTGACTGGAAATCAAGATATTTTATGCGGTTAAAGAACCAAACATTTACAATCAATTCAATGTCTATCCAAGTAATTAAAATAGGATTATTATTAAGGTATAATGTCCCCAATAAATAATAAGGTCGCAATTTACCCCTTATTCATAGGAAAAGATAGCGCAAGGCCCTAGTTTTCTTTAGGGTGACGAGGTTGAGGGTTCTTCACAATAGTGAGGTTAACTGGAAGTAGGTTTATTTTCCAGGAAAATCGAAGATCAGCGGAAGCCCTCCGGGTGCGCCATGCCCCCGTAATCTTTTCCTCCAAATCAAATCTCGAATTCAACATCGTAAGGGTGACCTGGCGAGCAAAGATTCGTGGAACATGGGTTGACTTATTGTCTGGAGGACTCCAATGTGTGGAATTGTTGGTTACATCGGTCCGCGTGATGCCACGCCGATCATTTTGAATGGTTTAAAGCGACTCGAATATCGCGGTTATGATTCAGCAGGTATTGCTGTTTTGCAAAATGGTGGGTTTGAGGTGCGCCGCGATGCAGGTAAATTACATAATTTACTTAATATGGTTGAAGACTCACCCTTATCTGGAAAATTAGGTATTGGTCATACGCGTTGGGCCACCCATGGTGAACCTAATGCTAGAAATGCCCATCCTCATATGGGGGCGACAGGGGACGTGGTTTTAGTCCATAATGGCATCGTTGAGAACTATATTAAGCTAAGGGAGGAAATGATCGCAGAGGGGATCGAATTTAAATCTGACACAGATAGTGAGATCATCGTTCACCTGGTTGAAAGCTATTTATCGACAGGGGTTAAATTAGAAGAAGCCGCAAGATCAGCTTTAAGCCACCTCAAAGGACATCATGGTGTGGTGATGGCCTCAAGTAAGGAACCGGATAAGATCGTGGCTGCTCGCATTGGCAATGCTGGGGGTGTTGTGATTGGGTTTGGGGAGAATGAAATGTTCATCGCCTCTGATATGCCTGCAATTTTGGAGCATACTCGGGAAGTTGTTTTTCTTGAATCCCAACAAATCGCTACAATTACAAAAGATGGTGCTGAAATTAATACCTTAGAAGGGGAAAAGGTAGAATTTTCGGTTGATAGTGTTTCTTGGGACCCCATCTCTGCAGAAAAGGGTGAATATCGCCATTTTATGCAAAAAGAAATTCATGAACAAATACGGTCTCTCACTGATACGATTTCTGGGCGGGTAGACTTTGAAACAGGAAAGATAATTCTTCCTCAATTAAACTTAACCGAAGAATTTGCCAACAAAATTGAAAGAATTGTCATTGTGGCTTGTGGAACCGCAGCATATGCAGCCATGGTTGGTAAAGTTTTGATCGAGAAGATCGCAAGAATTCCTGTTGAGGTAGATATCGCATCCGAATTTCGATATCGAGATCCGATAATTAACGAAAATACTGTGGTTATGGCGATCAGCCAATCCGGAGAAACCGCTGATACTTTAGCCGCAATGGCAGAGGGAAAATCCCGTGGTGCCACGCTGTGGTCGATCGTAAACGTGATCGGTTCTCAGGCAATGAGAATTTCGGATGGTGTGATTCCCATGCAATCTGGACCCGAAATTGGGGTGGCCTCTACAAAGGCATATACCGCCCCGTTGATCGATCAATATTTGTTGGCGATCTTGTTGGCAGACCTACGAGGGGTATTGAGTGAGGAAGAACGGATTGAAATGGTGAATGAGTTGCGCAGTGTTCCGGATCTTGCTGATCAAATTCTAGGGAGGGAAGAACAGTATAAAAAAGTTGCGCTGGCGCTTAAAGATACTGAAAATTGTATCTACCTCGGTCGAGGGATCAATATGCCCACGGCATATGAGGGAGCATTAAAGTTAAAGGAAATTTCATATATTCATGCCGAGGGGTACCCTGGGGGAGAAATGAAACATGGCCCTATTGCCCTGTTTGATGAGGATATGCCAGTAATCGTAATCGCCCCTAAAGATCCTTGGTATGAAAAGATGCTTAGTCAAATTGAGCAAACAAAGGCAAGGAATGCGCCGGTGATTGTGCTTGCGACGGATGGTGATGAACAAATACCGCCCCTTGCAAACCAAGTTATGTGGATCCCAGAAACTTCTTGGATGCTTAGCCCGGTATTCACCGTGATCCCCCTACAGATATTGGCCTATCATATCGCTGTATTGCGCGGATTGGACGTGGATCAACCACGAAATTTAGCAAAAAGTGTGACAGTAGAATAATAAATTTAAAGGAAGGTCGTAAGACCTTCCTTTTTTTATTTAACCATTTCTTCCTGAAGGATATCGATTGCTTCCTTTTCCATATCATGGATGCTCATTACAGCTTCTGCAATTCCACCTAATAATTTTTCTGTCTCATTATCAGATAGGGGATAATCATTTTCAAACAATTCTTTGATTTCATCTAGTCGAGAATTAATTTCTTTCATTCTTTGAATTTCTTTAGAACCATTTTTCCTGAACAGTAGATCCTTTTCTAGGATAAGTTCTCTTGATTCTTTTAATAGTGAAATACCGTCTGGGAAAATCTGCATCGCTAAATTTTTCCAGGAGGCTGCACTTTTTTCCATTTTACTCACAGCTTTTGCTAAACCTGGCTTTTCCAGGATTACCGTGGCTTCTTTTAAAAAGTCAGCAAACAATAATCTTTCTGCATCCAAGGATTCACCTTTTTTTCCATAAACGAAGGCACTTGTAAACGTAGAACTTAACCCCGCAAATAATTTTGCCCCCACAGGAAATTCCTTTGCCCAACTCATTCTCGCCTTTGGATTGGTTAAAATATCGGAAAATCGCTGATACGCTAAATACCCGAAGTTATTAGCTGCACCTTTGGGTGGTTTTTCTGTATAAAGTTTGATGCTATCCCATATTCCTTTTTCTACCGCTAATTTTATTTTCTTCGGATTGGGTTCGCTAATCGTGAGGATTCTGTATTTATCCTTCTTCACCCGACTTCTTGCAGCTGCTAGTTGATCCACAGTTATTTTTAGTGGGACTTCCGCTCGATCTGCTATCCAAACTTCATCTCTTGATTCATCGATGCCATAAACAATTATTGGCGCCATTCCCCACATTCCATCGTCTAACGGGAGCGTGTTATGGGGCAAGCTATACATATCAGCCCAAATAATGGCAGGGAGCCCATTGTCTAAGGTATCGACCAGGTTTGTGTAACCTTTTTCGGGGATCCCAGTGTGTTTTAGTTCTTGTTCAACCCCCAAGCGGGAAAGTAAGGTATCTAAGGGATCAAAGGTATTTCGAGTTAGGATGACAACATGAGGGTCATATCCTTTATATGCAAAAGAAAAATATCCCATGACCAATCCCCCACTAATGCCCATCAATAATGCTTCACTATAGGGTTTCTTATTATGTTCCGCCAGGAACCCACGATATTCCAAATAATTTTTTATCGTTCCCGTTTCCCAATGATGGGTGCTAAATTGAGAATAATTATTTAATATTGTCATGTTTGCCTCCAATTGGTTACTTTAATAATAAATATTGTAGCAAATTTTAAATATATTTTTAAAAGGAGTGACATACTATTGAGTATTTTTTTATGGTCGATAAATTGGAAATTTGTAGCAATAATTTTGTCTTGGTTTTTATTCAACCCACCAATTTTTAGGTTTTAGTCTTTTCCCATAACCTAGTTTGCCATCTAACCAAAGAAGAAATTTTCTAAGCTTTGTCCCAGCCAAATTGCGGGCAAAACGATGGATAGAATTTGAATAGTCCTTGTTGTATGGACATACACGGATGCAAATTGAGCAATCGCTGTTTTGAGCTGTCCAATACGAAAAACATTTTTCTCCATCTACTGTCCATTTTTCTACTCCAATTAGATTGGATTGGTTATGGATTATATTGGATGGCTTCCCACTTGGGATGGCTTGTACCGGGCATCCCATCATGCATTTTTGGCAAATATCACAAAGCTCTTTTACTCCAAATGAGATCGGTTCATCATATGAAAGGGGTAGGTCTGTGTAGATTTTCCCCAGCCGGACCCGCGGCCCAAAATCTTTGGTGATCAATAAACCCAATTTACCGTATTCTCCTAGGCCGGCCTTAATTGCATAGGGAATCGCAAGGGAGGTGTCATTCATGCTTCCGTGTGCGTTATACCCGAGGTTTCGTATATATTGAGTTAAGGAAAGGACAACCAATGCATCGTGGGAATATCCTAAGCCAGTTGCAGCCCCGCTTAATGCAGAGGGAACGGTTCTGATCCAATCGTAATCCATAGCTTGGGCTATCACGATCACATTCGGCAAATCCTCATCGATTTCAGGGGGTCTTTCGGTGCTGCTCATATCGCTAAATTTATGGGAGTATTCCCAGCGTTGGTCAAATTGGGTAATGCCGATCAGATCAGCACCAAAGGCTTTTCCCACTCTTTTGATTTCTTGAGCCGCTGTTTGTTCATTTTCTATAGGTACTTTTACCTTGGCAACATCTTTTTGCAATGTAAAGATATCCGAAAATCCCTCTCTTCGATCTTCATCATTTTTCATATCCGTAAAAAGATCACTCACATGCCAAGATGCATTTCTAAGGGCATAATCTCGCTGGGTAAAACCATCTGCTTTACGCCAATTGTCCAGTGGCTCACGATAAGTGTCAAAAAATATTTCTGCTTTTGGCGTTCTTATCTTTTTATCCCACCAAGCACGCCGAAAGACGTCATTCTTCTGATTAAATCTTTTAAAATTATGGGATTCCCCCGAAAAAGTGGAGACGAAAAATGTCTGAAAATCCAGTAAACTAATAAAATGGAGACAGACATGAGCAAAAGAAAAAAATATCGAAAATTTAGCAAGACCTTTAAGCTAGATGCGCT
>Ga0209361_1001292_pt1 | contig 17441 bp, 15 predicted proteins | sample SaaInlV_200m_DNA_3_FD_184657 | JGI IMG/M metagenome (GOLD analysis project Ga0209361, IMG submission 184657) | Marine microbial communities from expanding oxygen minimum zones in the Saanich Inlet - SI037_S4LV_200m_DNA (SPAdes) (version 2) | ecosystem: Environmental > Aquatic > Marine >... | reverse complement strand
TTACGTCTCCAGCAGCACCTGCAAAGGGCAGGTGTATAATCCAATCAGAGTGGCGAAAAGTCTCCATTAGAAACTGTCCGAAAGCTTTGACGACGTACAATAATGGGGTTGATGCATGGGTGGATTGGGAGGGAATCCCGCTTAGCTCCGATTGGATGGAAGAGATCACCCGCGCCATTGAAGGCGCCGATGCATTCATCTTTATTATCACGCCTGATTCTTTGGCTTCTGAAGTATGCATGCAAGAGCTGGAATTGGGCTTGCAATATAATAAAAAACTGATCCCTATTTTGCACCTTGAGCCGGAAAAAGACTCAACCATGCACGAGAAGCTCGCTGCGACCAACTGGGTCTATATGCGTGAGCAAGACGATTATGATGCAACCTTGCCAAAATTATTGGATTCTATCCAAACTGATTTAGGTTGGGTTCGCGGGCATACACGTTTATTACAGCGTGCGAAAGAATGGGAAGCCAAAAATAAAAGTAATAGCTTCCTGTTGCAAGGTGATGATCTGGAAGGTGCTGAGCGCTGGCAGGTTGAAGCTTCTACTCATGAAAGCAGAGCAGTTGTCCCCTTGCAAGCCGAATATATCCAGGCTAGCCGACAGGCTGCTACGCGTAGGCAGCGTAATTTTTTGATCGGCGTTTCGTTTGCTTTGGTCGTTAGTGTTGGTTTGGCAATTTTCGCTCTCTTTCAGAAGGGCATCGCCGAAACTCAGACAGAATTAGCAGTAAAAAATGAAGCGATTGCCGTTGCGAACGAACATGCTCGTGCTACCCAGCAGGTGATCGCAGAAGAAAACGAAGCTGAAGCCATACAGAATGCAATTGAAGCCAAAGCGCAGTGGGCAGCAGCTGAAGCCCGTATTTATCAAACGCAGGCAGGTGAGCTGGGTACCAGCACCCTATTGGCAATTGATTCATGGCAGCGCTTTCCCTCTTTCCTTGCAGAAGATATTTTGCGCCGTAATACCAGCCTTAGCCCTATCCCTGTTGCACAGGTCTCGCAAGGCGGGCAGATCTGGCGTACTAAACGAAGCCCGGATGGTAAATATTTTGCAACTGCCAGCGAAGATGCCACCGTCTGCCTTTGGGGGACATTAGATGCTACAAAAAAACTTTGTGTAGAACATGATAAAGCTGTCTATGATGTCATCTTTAGTCTGGATGGCACTATGTTAATGGCGGCTGGCGAAGATGGCACTGTCCGCTTGTGGAATGTTGAAGATGGGGCACTCGTTAAGAGTTACGATTTTAATGGAACCATAATTTGGGACCTCGACTTGCGTCCAGACGGAAGCCAACTTGCTGTCTCGCGCGACGACGGATTTGTCAGCCTGATCGATCTCAACGATCTTGAAGCTGTCCCACAAGATTTTGAACACGATAGCATAGTCTATACATCTGTTTATTCCCCTAATGGAGAGTGGCTGGGCGTTGGCACGTCTTCTGGAAAAACATATCTTTGGAATGTTGATCTCAATTATTTCGTTCAAGGAGCAACACATACAGACGAAGTTTACGCCCTCGATTTCAGCGCAGATAGCACATGGATGGTTACCGGCGGCGCAGATAGTGTTGCCAGAGCCAGCGAAGTAACACGGCGCGGTCTTGCGCGCAACATAATGACCCACGGTGACTGGGTTGAATTTATTAAATTTGGACCTAATGGTAGTTGGTTTGCGACAGCATCAGACGATAATAATTTGCGTGTCTGGGATATTGAAACAGGCATTGAAAAATTGCGCATGAAACATAACGGCTTTGTCATGCGCATGGACATTAGCGAAAATGGCGCATGGATCGCATCGACGGGTAAGGATCAAACTGCCCGCATTTGGGATGCGGTTTCTGGCAGCGAAATGATCCATATCCCTCTTCAGGCAGAAGGTTCATCCATTCTCTTTAGCGAAGATGGCATGCGTCTTCTCGTGGGAGATGAGAAGGGCAATATCACCCTTTGGGATACCTCAACACTACTCACACGCTTAAATATTATTGAGTTCCCAGAGCTGGTCCATGAAGCACGCTACTCTCCTGATGGAGAATTCCTGGCAGTCAATACAGATCAACGTAATGTCTGGCTCTTCCCCGTTGAGCGCACTTTGGAGATCAAAGATGGTATTGAAGGCTCAGAAATTATCAAAGCCGAAGGATTGACTTACGATCTTGCCTTTAGCGCCGATTCCAAGTGGGTTGCTGCTGCTGTCTCTCGTAATGACCAAGCGGTTCTATATAATTTCGAAACAGAAAACTCTCTTGTGCTTGGGCAAGGGGCTAAATTATATGCCTTTGATTTTAGCCCAGATAGCACCCAGATCGTGACGGCCGGTGGAAACGGCAACCTCCTCTTTTGGGATTTAGCGAACGCAGAAGTCGTAAATACCATTGAAAACCCTGCATCGCTTCAGGCAGTTGTCTACCACCCTGGTGGCAAAGAACTCGCCGCCAGCATGGAAAACATCATCATTATTTTTGATGTGGAAAGCCAAGAAGAAATAACGCACCTTCTTCATTCAGGAGAACTGCACAATATTGCCTATAGTGGTGATGGGAAATGGTTGGCAACAGCCAGCAGTGAAGGCGAAATCCGATTATGGGATGTTGAAAATGACTATGCTCTTTCTCCCAATATTTTGCGGATGAATGGGCAACCTTATGCCCTCGAATTTAGCCCGGATAGCAGCCTTCTGGTTGCAGGCAGTACCAATAGATTTGCCTATATCTGGGATGTTGCACTCGGACAGGAAATTTCACGGCTGCCGCACAGCGATGTCGTTAGCAGCGTCGAGTTCTCGCCCGATGGACTGGAACTTGCTACCGTTTCCCGAAAAACAGTCCAACTATGGGATATCCCGGCACTACCCCTCACTCGAACAGATATCCTTGTGGAAACAGCCTGCTCGCATTTGGTTTCAAACCTGAGCCAATCTGAATGGGAGTTTTTCTATGCAGGTGAAGAGTATCGTACCCTTTGCCCTGATCTTGAAGCAGAAAAATAAAAAATCTAAAAAAAGGGCATTCAATGCCTGCGAAAAAGACCTGATCGACTTCTTTTACCTTACGGAGGAACGTTATGGATGCGAATACAGAAAAAGTACCTGAAAACAAAATCCCCATCCTGAATATTGCCTGGGCACGTTATGCACAATTGGATGCAGCGTCAAATAAGCTCTCGCGTCCACATTATGGCTTGCGCCGCTGGATCGCTGTTTTGGGTGTTTTAGCAGCTCTCTTTGCAGTCTTGACCGAAACTTATCCTGAAACATTTCCCGCTATTGGGAAACTCGCTCTCAAAATTTTACTGATCCTTTCCCCAATTATAGCCTCGCTTCTTGCGGCATTCTTTAATAAGTTTTATGGTGGTGGTGCTTGGCTTACCATGCGGGCTGGAGCAGAAGAGATCAAAAAAGAGATCTATGTATTCCGAACGGTCTTGAAAGATGAGCCAAAACGCCGCGCCTGGCTTGAAAAAAGGCTAGCTGAAATTCATCGTCAGGTTTATCGTGGCTTAGGTGGAGAAATGGTGCTGGATCGTTATGTTGGGTCTCTGCCTCCTTATTATGACCCAGAAAGCCCAGATAGTGATCCTGGTTACGGTAACTTGAGCGGAGATGAGTATTTTACTTTTCGCTTATCAGACCAGCTTGCTTGGCATATTCGCAAAGTTAATAAAATCCAGAAAGAACGAACACGCCTGCAATGGATTATCCTTCTCGCAGGTGGAGCAGGTTCTTTCCTCGCAGCAATGGGTGGTCCGCTTTCTCTTTGGGTTGCAGTAACTGCGGCGATTGCGTCTGCATATATCGGCTGGGCAGAATTACGTAATCTTGACGATACTCTTAAGAACTACAGCAAAGTAGTTATTGAGCTAATGATTTTATATGATCACTGGCTCAATCTCGAAGCGGAAGAGCGCACACAAGTTGAAACCAACAAGATGGTTAAGGCAACAGAGAAAATTCTTTGGAACCAAAATATGGAATATATTCGCTCAATGCAGGATGCTCTTGCCGATGCTGAACTGGATGAAGCGGATTTGGTCGATGAAGTCTTGAAAAAATCTGTCGAATCGGACAGACGTTTCAAACAAGAACTACGCGACAGCATTGTTAGCCACACAGACAAAACATTACGTGAGACAGAAGAAACCCTTGTCGAGACTTTTGATGCAGCCCTTGGCACGCTCATGGAAGAAGCCTCCTCCGATCTTGTTCAGCAGGAGTTGGCGGCTATGGCAGATGCTGCATCTGACGCTGTAGAGAGTATCGTTGCTCGCTTTTCGAAGCTGCGCTCCACAATGGATGAGATCGCTGCGGACTACAAAGGTGTTGAATTTAGTGCCGAAACACCTGCCTCTGATCTGCACGCGATGATGCAGCGTTTCCCCAAAACCGGCGAAGTGAAAGGGTAGCCTCCGTGAATGTCAAAAAAATGTTTGGCAAAAAAGGAAAAACATCGCTTTCTGCTGCTGAAGATGTTCTGCCAGAAAAGCCAGAAGTTTTGCCCCCTCCCGAAGAGAAGATAGTTGAGGAAGCTGTTAGTAAGATGAAACCAGGTGAGCAGGAAGTAGTTGAAGAAGAGCAGCAAGTTGTAGACAAGCAAGAACCGAAATCTGTTGAAAAGGAGATTACGCCAATGTCTGAAGAAACTGTGCCAGAAGAACGAAAGCTACGTCCGGAAATCCTTCCCCATGCTTTTGTGGTGATGCCTTTTGGTATTAAAAAAGGCTTCGATGGAACCACGATCAACTTCAACGCGATCTATCAGGATTTGATCAAGCCTGCGCTTGTGACGGCTGGTTTTGAGCCTTTCCGTGCAGATGAAGAAACAACCACAGGCGATATCCTGACCGATATGTTTCAGGAATTATTGCTAGCTGATCTGGTCATTGCAGACCTGAGTATTGATAATGCAAATGTTTTTTATGAACTCGGTATTCGCCACGCCTTTAAGAAACGCGGTATTGTACACATTCAATCGGGGCGAGCCTATATGCCCTTTGATATTTTCAACGTGCGGACAATCCCTTACCACACAACAGAAGAGGGTGTGCCTGACCCCGAATTTTTAGAGAAAGATATTCAGGCAATAGCCCGAGTCACACGTGATACCTGGGCAACAGGTGTGGACGCGATCCATAGTCCGGTTTTCAACTTGCTGACTGGTCTCGACGAGCCCGATCAGGCCAGCCTCCGAACACCTTTGGCTACTGGCTTTTGGCGTGAGTACAATGAATGGAAACAGCGCGTTACCATCTCTCGTCGCCAAAAACGCATTGGCGACATCCTTTTGCTGACTGAAGAGATCAGCAACCCGATGATCAAAGAAGAAGCCGTAGGCACAGCAGGTAAAGCCCTTGCAGATATGGGACGTAATGAATTGGCTCTCGCTCAATACCGCAAAGGTTTGGAAGTCAATGGTGCGAATCTGGAATTTCGTAGGCAGGAAGCCTTCCACCTTAATCGTCTAGGGCGTGTAGATGAGGCCATTGTCAAACTTGAAGCGTTGCTTGAAGATTATCCAAATGATAGTGAAACTGTAGCTTATCTGGCACGTATCTATAAAGATACTTGGACACATTCTTGGAATTGGGTTCAGGATTCTGAGAGACGTTTAAAAACAGCTTTTGAATCCTATCATTGGTTAATCAAGGCTTTTGATACTTATGTGAAAGGTTACAGAATCGATTTGAATCAATATTACCCGGGCGTGAATGCGGTAACCTTAGGTTCGATTCTGATCCATTTAGCAGATCGATTTGATGATACTGATGATCCTGATCCTGATATTCTTGAAATTCGAGAAACATTGCCCGACTTACGTGGAGCACTAGAGTTTGCTCTTGAGTCGCTCTCTGAAAACGAGAATGTGGATTATTGGACCTTAGTCTCTTTGGCAGAACTTCGTCTTTTAACTTCACCAAGTACCAAGGGGGTTACGCGGGCTTATCGCAAATCGTTGATCGCCTCTAGACGTAACCAATTCTTCTTACAATCATCTTTAGGACAATTGGAAATGCTCAAGTCCTTGGAGATTCGCCCTGAGTTTGTACAAGCAGGTATCGATGTGAGCCTCCCCCGAAAAAGTGGACAGTAAGAAAAGCAAAAAGTACACTTTGAAACGGAGGTTCATGCATGAACACAAAGAAGAAAAAACGCAGTTATGCAGAAGAATTCAAACTGGAAGCCATTCGGCTGTATGAGATTACAGAAAAAAGCCAGGCTGAAGTCGAGGAAGAATTAGGTATGACTGCGGGGCTACTCTCAAAATGGATTAGTCGTTACCGTAAAGAAGGCCCTGATGCATTTCCAGGCAAGGGGAATCTGAGCGGGCGTGATGAAGAAATATATCGTCTAAAGGAAGAAATCCGAATTCTGAAACAAGAACGAGATATTCTAAAAAAAACAGTTTCCATATTCTCGAGCCCAAAATGAAACGCTACGAATTTATCAAGGATCAGCGAGAGCAATTCCCGGTGCGCAGGCTCTGTGCTATGTTGCAGGTCTCTTCTAGCGGCTATTACGCATGGCGGACCCGTCCTGTGAGCCAACGTGCCAAAGAAAACGCGGAACTGACAACTGAGATAGCCGAAGTTCACAGAGAAAGTCGAAAAAACTACGGTAGCCCAAGGATTTATAAAGAACTCCTTTCAAGAGGGTATCGGCTGAGCGAGAACCGGGTTGCAAGATTGATGCACGCTGGCAATATTGTGGCGAAACAAAAAAGAAAACGTAAGATTACGACGGATAACCGTCATAATTATCCCGTTGCGCCCAATTTACTCAATCGCGACTTTACCGCTGAACAACCCAACAAAAAATGGGTTGCTGACATCACTTACATCCCAACTGCCGAAGGCTGGCTCTATCTGGCTGTTGTCATGGACCTTTTTTCCCGCATGATCGTTGGTTGGGCGATGGATGCGACGATGAGTAGCGAGTTGGTAGAGAAGGCTTTCAGGATGGCTGTTCAAAACCGTAAGCCGCCCAAAAAATTACTTCACCACTCAGATCGGGGCAGCCAATATGCCAGCAAGCCATATCAGCAGGCACTTGCCGATCATAATGTTCGCGTGAGTATGAGCCGAACCGGAAATTGTCACGATAATGCTGTTGCTGAAAGCTTCTTTGGTACACTCAAGCGCGAACAGGTCGATGGACAAGACTACCTGACACGGCAGCAAGCTAAAACTGATATTTTTGGCTATATCGAAGGCTTTTATAATCCAGTCCGACGCCACTCAACACTCGAATATTTGTCGCCTGCTAAATTCGAACGGCGATATTGCTATTCACCTTAACTCACTGTCCGTTTTTTTAGGGGAAGCTCACTGGTTCAAACAGACAAGGCGAGCTAACCATAATGAACAAAGGAGAGTATCCATGAGATATATCGAAAATGATTGGCAAGTACGAAAGCTAATTCAGATTTATGAAAGCTATTTCAACCCGCTCAAGGGTCGCACACAAAGAGAAGGACCTGACTATTTATTTCACGCTTTCAAAGCTGTGCTTGATTATGAAAGGTTGCCAATATGGCAAATGGATGAAACATTAATGCCGATTTCAAACGGTGGTTCTTATTTTCTGCTTGATGAACGATATCTAATCGATCTGGTCTTGGCAGAAACGCTTGATGAAGATTTCATAATCCAACATCTTAGGCAGACACCTGACATTGGTGATTATGATTACACAGGCGAGTTGATCATCTTGAATTTCGGTGGGCAAACGTCCGAATGGTATCCATTTGAACCAGAAGAAGATTTGCCCTAATACCATCCCATTCAGCCCCCAGGAAACTAACGCAAGTATCACCCCGCTAAGCCCCTTTAACTACTCCGTATGTACAGTAGCCAAAATTGGGCATCGGCAAGTGCCCAAAATCACGCCAATCTTGCAACAGGACAGCCATCCCGTCAGGCAGATCACGAAGAGCAGGACGTATGACGGACAATACCCAAGGCTTTGCTAGAACAACAAAAATGATCGGTAAATTATGTTGCCGGGCATAGACTGCAGCTTGTTTCCAGCGCCTTGTGTAGAGACGTCTAAGCTCATGTTGATTCTTTTTTCCGGCATCCACCTCCAACCAAAAGAGGGTTTCTTGCCCCAGCCATAAACCCCATGCAAGTGCATCTGGAAAGCCTGGGCGTAAAGAGGGTTCGGACCAGGCTGACCAAATTTGCACACGAAAAGAAGCTTTTAGCCAAGCCGGCCACAAACGCGCAACCCGGCGATGGCGATAGCCTGCATAGCGCTGTTCACGCCGAAAAGTTGCAAAGGATATTCCTGCAGGGATATTCCAGGAACGATGTGCTACCATAATCCCTTGTCTAGTGATTTCCCAGCCCGCATATTTTCCAACAAGCGCTCTTTCCACAAGCACATTCTGCTGCAGGCCAACCAACATCCGACTGGCGTACGCGCGGCTAATTCCGCTCTGCGCAGCAATTTCTTTGGCAGAGGCTTTTCCCAAACGTGCTGCTACTCGCAAAACAGTTAATTCTGTATGAGCCTTCCGAGTAAACTCTTTGGTATCAAAGCGCGTTAAAGGAAAATCAGGTGGAAATAAAGCTTCCTGATGAAAAGGAATGGATGAAAAATCGTTCAATACCGGCATCTTCCCTGCCGGCATAATAGCGATTGGGGGATAAGTGTAGCGCAAGCGTCTGAGTTCGTTCAGATACCAGTGCCCTGGAGATGAGATAGAAACCCATATCGCCGCTCTTGGACGTACTTTCTCCAATCGCTTGGCTATTTCCCTGATTACTTCAAGTTGTGCAGTAGGGGGGAGGCCGTCTTGGGCAGAGATTGGATATTGGAAGATATCCAACCAATGGGCATCATGCTGAATAGGTTGCCAGATTAAAGGCATGGATTTGGTTTTCATTCCCCCAGCATACTCGTATTTGCATAAAGGCTCTCCCGCCATGGACAAAGCAAAAAGTGTGAATTTGGATTCTTTAAATTGTAAGTGCAACAAGGGAGATAGAAAAACGGATTCCAGACGACTCAAAACCATCTATAAAATTGAAGGAGTTTATCAACTATGCAGCCGGCATGTCGGTACAGCGGCAGGGGTACCCCTGCTCAATTTCCAGTATCCTTCTCATCATGGTAGAGAGTTATCGTTCCAAACGCGAACCTTAACAAAGGCAGTGTGAAATATGAATGAAAAACCAGGTTATATCGCTACCCATGTTTTACTCAAGGCTACCGATATAGCAAAATTTCTAAATATCAGTAAATCGATGGCATATCGCTTAATGCAAACCGGAGAAATTCCTACGGTCAACATAGGAAATGCCAAGCGTGTCCATCCACTTGACTTAGATGAATTTATCAATATGAACCGAAAAAAAATGGGCGAAGAAAAATGAGTCATTGGTATGATTCCAAATACTACTTAGATGAGGGTAAAATTAGAGTAACAATACGGAACCTTACCAATGGAATAGCAGTAGCAATACTATCAATCGCTAATCTTGATTACTTCTAAAAGGAGATCAAGATGGCAAAAAGAAGAACGAATCAAGAAGGTTCTATCTGGAAGGATAAAAACAAGTGGCGAGCTGCTGTTGTTATTGATGGCAAACGTCTAACTTGTAACTTCAATACAAAAACCGAGTGTGCTGTATGGATCAAGGAAACCCAGGCTCAGATTGAGCGTGGAATGACATACAGAAAGGCCAATCTCTCTCTTGGCGAATTTATCGAACAGTGGCTCGAAATTCACAAAACCACCGTTGCCCCTAAAACCGCATTGCAGTATGAGCAACTTATCCGAAGCTACATCAAACCCCAAATAGGCAAAATCAAATTGCGGGAGCTCAAACTGGACAGGGTTGAAGCACATTATCTTGCATTGCAGAAAAATGGATTAAGCCCTCGAGGGGTACGCTATGTTCACGCCATACTTCACAAAAGTCTGAATGACGCGATCCGTAGAGGGTTTGCCGCATACAACGCAGCGCATGGTGCACTTCTCCCTCGTCTGGATTTCAAAGAAATGGTTTTTCTGGACGCAGATGAAGTGCTTCAATTTTTGATTACCACCCAGGAAAGTCCTTACCATGCTCTCTATACTTTAGCAATCAAAACGGGAATGAGAAAAGGTGAATTGCTGGCGCTTAAATGGACAGACATAAATTGGCAAAGTGGAACGCTCCGTGTCCAAAGACAAGTTCAGCGCATTAGAGGGCAAGGGCTGATCTTTCGTCCCCCAAAAACTCGTGCTGGGCGCAGAACAATTCAACTGGGAGAAAAAACTTTAGAGGCACTGCGAAAACAGCTTGAGCAATGTGATTTGCTAAGAAGTCTTGCCGGAGATTATTGGGAAGAACACAACCTAATCTTTCCATCCAGCGCAGGAACACCCTTGGGCGGCAGCAATCTATCCAAGGATTTTAAGGCCCAATTAGAAAAAGCCGGTGTCAAAAGAATCCGTTTTCACGACTTGCGCCATACAGCAGCATCGCTGATGTTAAATCATAATGTGCCTGTTATTGTTGTCTCCAAGATACTTGGGCACTCAAAAACCAGCACAACATTAGATATTTACGGGCATATTATTCCTGTCATGCAGGAAGAAGCCGCCCGAATTATGGATGAGATCGTGACGCCAATTCCTGTCAATTTTGGGAAAGTCCAAGAAGCCAAAGCATCGAGGCGGAACCAAATTTAATCCCAATTGCTCGCAAAATGCTCGCAAAAACAAAAACCTGCCACAATTGACAGGTTTTTGCCCCCAAATAAGGGGGGTGTTAAGGGTGTGCACCCTTGTATACATGGTGCACCCGGCAGGACTCGAACCTGCAACCAACTGATTCGAAGTCAGCTACTCTATCCATTGAGCTACGGGTGCGTGGCGCAAATTATACCCTCGTTGAGGTTTATCCTCCAGCAATTTTTACCTTATAGCCCATTTTTTGGAGTGTCTCGGAAATTTTCTGGCGATGCTCACCCTGAATTTCGATAACGCCGTTTTTTACTGTTCCGCCACTGCCGCAAACCTGTTTTAGTTTTTTCGCCAGCGTCTTCATATCACCTTCAGACAAAGCCAAATGCTTCACCAGCGAAACCCCTTTCCCGCCACGCCCCTTGGATTCGCGATGCAGGTAGACAGTCTGCTGATTGGAGGGGAGAGATTTTACAGGAGGGGATGCGCCCTGCTTTTGGCGTACATCCCCAGCGGAGGATGACCAAACAGTGCGATTCTTCTCCTTCGGCATTATTCTATTTCCTCGGGCGGGTTAACGGACTCAGCTTCGGGTTGCGCAGCTTTGCGAAATAACGGAAGCCTGCCGAAAAACGCGCGTACCGCTACCAGCATCTTCAACGGAGGCGCCCCCTCTCGTCGACCCATATCCGCCCAAGGATCGCGGTCGAGAATCTTCCGCATCACATAACGCCCGAAAAGAACGAAAGTGGCGAGCATGGGCGCGGCGATGATAATGCCAAGAATCCCGATCAAATCGGCAAAGATCAGCGCCGAAACCAAAACCGCCGCCGGATGGACACTGAGCGCATCTGCCAAAATGCGCGGTGTGATGAGACCATCGAGCATTTGGTCGAAAACCAGCGCAATGGCAATAACGAGCAAGGTATAGGCAAATGGGTCCATACTAAAGAGCTTAAAGGTTTGGAAATAACTGACCAATGCTAACGCGATCCAAACCATTGCGGGGCCGATATAAGGGAGAAACTTTGAAATACCTGCTAAAAGAGCGAGACCAAGCGCGTAACGCACGCCCAAAACGCTCAGTACGAAAAAGTAAAAGATAAACGCCAGCGAGAAAATGATCATTTGCCCGCGCAAGAAAGCGTTCCAGATGCGCCCAAGTTCCTGGCCGAGACGTTTGAAATCTTCTGTATAACCGGGGATCTCAAACTTCAGCAGATTCTCACGCAAGCCACCACTCTCAGACAAGATGAAATAAGAAACCAGCATCATAAAAGCGCCCCAACCAAAGAAACCTGCCGCACCCGAGGCAAAAGAACCCAGAACTTGCCCGGTACTGCCCAGCAAAGGCTGGACATAAGAGAGCAGTTCCTGCCCAATGGCTTCAAGATCAAGTGTACTCAGATCAATGGGAATAGGCAGTGTTTGCGTTTTCTCTGTAACCCACATGGCGGCATTATTTAGCAAAGCAGGCACTTCTTCAAGGCTATTTTGCAGCAAATCGATCAGACTTTGGGTTTGTGTAACGATCCCCCAGCCGCTCAACGTAACCAAAGACGCAAAGATCAGGATCAACAAGAGATAGGTCAGCCCGACTGATAAACGCCACGAGATGCGCGGGAGACGATCAAGCAGGGCGGCGAAGGGTTGAAAAAGATATGCCAGAATAAAGGCAATTGCCACTGGCACGATCAGCGTCTGAAAGCGGACCAAAAAGCCAGCGATGACCACGATCATCGTCAAGGTGACAACCAGCTTGGTGGTGGAGTTCCAGCGCGGGGAGGGAGCGGATGTATTTTCTGTCATGATTTTCTTCCATTGAATATTCTGAATTGAATAGAAGAAGAATACTCCAGAGAACTTTAAAAAGCAAGAATCAACACGCAAGCAAAAAACTTGCCCATCCCGTTGAAACCCCTTACAATCAGGCAGATTGCATCATCTTATTTCTTGAAAACCAATGAGGATATACAACGATGGATTTACAGGATTTTGGACAACGCCTTATCAAGAACCTTGAAACTGTCATTATCGGCAAACGCCCCGCTCTCGACCTAATTACGATCGGCTTACTCTCGCAAGGACATATTCTGATCGAAGATGTGCCCGGTGTTGGGAAAACCGTTCTCGCCCGCAGTCTTGCCAAATCAGTGGATGCGACTTTTAACCGCATCCAGTTTACACCAGATATGCTCCCCAGCGATGTAACCGGCGTCTCGATCTACAATCAGGAAACACGCAAATTTGAGTTTCGCCCTGGCCCGCTATTGGGACAGATCGTTCTCGCCGACGAGATCAATCGCGCCACACCCAAAACTCAGGCTGCACTACTCGAAGCCATGGAAGAGGGGCAGATCACCGTAGATGGCGTGACCCACTTATTACCACAGCCTTTTATGGTGCTTGCCACCCAAAATCCGATCGAGTATGAGGGCACTTTCCCTCTCCCCGAAGCGCAACTGGACAGATTCCTGCTTCACTTGCAGTTGGGGTATCCTGCCCTCTCGAACGAAATAGAAATCCTTGAACGGCAGCAATCCCAACATCCAATTAAGACACTCGAAGCCGTTGTCAGCAGCGACGAAGTCCTCGCTGCGGCTGAGGCTGTCAAGCAAATCTATGTTTCAGATGCAATCAAACGTTATATCGTCGAGTTAACACAGCATACCCGTCGTAGCGCAGACCTCCATCTTGGCGCCAGCCCACGTGGCAGCCTGGCACTCTTCCGCACCGGACAGGCACGCGCCGCGCTACTCGGACGCGACTATGTGCTACCGGACGACATCAAAACTTTGGCCGTTCCCGTGCTTGGGCATCGCGTGATCGTAGGTCCCGCCGCACGAATGCGCGAATTAAGCGCCGACCAGATCATCCACGAGATCGCACACAGCATCCCTGTTCCCGGGGGGGATTTTCAAACCAACAGCAAAGACTAAAAATGAAGAGAAGCCGCATTTTCATCCTTTTGCTCTTTCTTTTAGGGCTGGTGGGCGCATGGACAACCAATGCGCCCATTTATCTGCGGCTGCTTTATCTGAGCATTCTAAGCGGCGTGGCTAGTTGGCTCTGGGTACAGTTCTCGCTCACAGGCATTCGGCTTTCGCGCCACTCCCGCTCGTTGCGTGCCAATGTCGGCGACTTTTACGACGAATATTACGCTGTAGAAAACGTAAATCGCATCCCTTGCCCCTGGCTTGAAATTCACAACGAAACAGATCTGCCCGGAGCAGCAGGCTCGCGCGTTTTGGTCAATATCGGCAAAGGGGAAAAACGCACCTATAATGCCCGCACCTGGCTTGTACAACGCGGCGCTTTCCCGCTTGGGCCTACGACATTAACATCCCGCGACCCCCTCGGTTTATTCCAAAAAAACACCCAAGTACCAGCATCATCTGAGCTGATCGTCCTGCCCATGCTCGTGGATATAGAATCCTTCCCCGCGCCCCCCGGTTTATTGCCCGGCGGCAAAGTGCTGCGCCGAAAATCCATTGGTGTCACGCCCCACGCCGCAGGTGTTCGCGAATACGCCCCGGGTGACGCACTACGACGCATCCATTGGGCAACTTCGGCGCGCCGCCAGCAATTGATGGTGAAGGAATTTGACCAAGACCCCCAGGCGGAAGTGTGGATATTCCTGGATGCCCAGGAAGAAGCCCAGGCGACACGCGCGGACGATGGGCTTGCTCCCCATTGGGACGGCTGGACGCTCGGCAAAAGACCGGAACTGCAACTACCCCCATCCACCCTCGAATACGGCGTGACCATAGCCGCTTCGCTGGTACATTACTTCATCCGCGCAAGACGCTCAATTGGTCTCGTTGCTGCCGGACAAAGCAATATCGCCATCCCCGCCGACTATAGCACGCGTCAGGAAGAAAAAATTCTCGAGACCCTCGCGTTCGTCAAAGCCGGAACCAATCTTTCCATAGAAAGCCTCGTCCGCGCTCAGGCAGCACAGCTCCCAAGCGGCAGCAGCGCCATGCTCATTACCCCATCGGTTCACCCTGAATTAATGATCACAATTGACGAATTGCAACGCCGAAATTTACATCCGACAGTGGTATTATTGGACGCGGAGTCCTTCGGAGGCGCAGCAGGCAGTGCGACACTCGAAGAGACTCTAAAAAACGCCAATATTTCTGTTTGTCGAGTGACTTGCGGTGCAGATTTAAGCACAGCCCTTACCAATTTCTCGACAGCCACTTTTACAAAGGAGAGCTATTTATGGCGCAAGCCGTCCACACTTTAGATCTCAACTTCCAGAACCGCCACGACGCGATAGCCGCTTTTCTGATACCATATTCAGGTGGCGCCGTACTTGTGGAAACAGGTCCCGGCTCAACCATTGAAGGCTTAAAAGCAGGCTTGGTAGCACATGGGATGACAGCGAGCAACGTCACCCATGTTTTGTTGAGTCATATCCATCTTGACCATGCCGGTGCTGCCGGCTGGCTCGCCCAACAAGGCGCAGAAGTTTACGTCCATCCTGTTGGCGCCCCGCACATGATCAATCCCGAAAAGTTGATCGCCAGCGCCACCCGCATCTATCAAGACCGAATGCACACCCTCTGGGGCGATTTTCTTGCCGTCCCTGAAGACAGATTGCACATTCCCGAAGATGGCGAGACCATCACCATCGCTGATCTCGAATTCGTGGCATATTTCACCCCCGGGCACGCAGAGCATCACATCGCCTACGGGCTTGGTGACTTGGTCTTCTCTGGCGATGTCGGCGGTGTCCGTATGCCCGGTTGCGACTATGTACGTCTCCCGCTCGTTCCACCAGAGTTGCATCTCGGCAAGTGGCAGGCCAGTCTTGAACTCCTGCTCGAAAAGGGATTTAAGCGCATTGCCCCCACGCATTTCTCTATATACGATGATGCTGAGAAACATATTGAGAATGGCTTGAAGGCGGTCACTTCCACCGAGAAATGGCTCGAAGAGATCATGCCATCCGAACCAACCAACGAAGAACTTGGCAAAAAATTCGCCGCATGGATGTACGAACAAGCCAAAACCAACGGCGTAAGCGAACACGACTTGAAAACCTACGAAATCGCTAATCCCCTGCACATGTCCGCAACGGGCATGGCGCGTTATTGGAAGAAGTTTAGGCAAAAAAACAAGACTTAATGCTTTTAGATATCGAGTGAAAGTGCTTGGTATCTCTCAATTCTATGCTTCTCGACTGCGTAGCGCTCGGAGCGATAATCTCAAGAGGTGAAAAAATGAAAGACTTTCTCGCAATTTCAGACTACTCTTCCGAAGAACTGCAAGATTTACTCGATCTCGCCGTCAAACTGAAGACAGAATATTTCGCGGGCGGCAATCCCCCGCTAGCGCAGGGTAAGGTCATGGCAATGATCTTCCAGAAACCCAGCCTGCGCACGCGCGTATCCTTCGACATGGTTATGCGCCATCTCGGCGGCGATGCTATTTATCTCTCGCCGGCAGAGATCGGTTTGGGCAAACGTGAAGCCATCTCCGATGTAGCACGCGTCCTTTCGGGCTACGTCCAAGTCATCATGGCGCGCGTTTTTGCGCATGAGCACGTTACCGAACTCGCTGAGTATGCCTCTGTCCCCGTCCTCAACGGCTTGAGTGATTTCAACCATCCCTGCCAAGCAATGGCAGATGCGCTCACCATTCAGGAAAAATTTGGCACACTCAAAGGCGTAAACGTCACCTACGTTGGGGATGGAAATAACGTCGCGGCTTCGCTGATGTACGTCGCAGCCCGCCTCGGCGCAAACTTCACCATTGCCAACCCAACAGGCTACGATATGCCCGCGCACGCGATCGAACTCGGACGTAAGCTTGCTTCCGAATCAGGAACATCTATTACCCTTTTGAATGATCCCCACGAAGCCGTTAAAGGCGCGCAAGTCATCTACACCGATACCTGGACCAGCATGGGACAGGAAGCCGAGACCGAAAAACGCAAACAGGTTTTCCCGCCCTATCAAGTCAACACTGATCTGGTCGCCGAAGCCGACAAAGACGTCATCGTGATGCACTGTCTGCCCGCCCACCGCAACGAAGAACTGACCGACGCCGTCGCCGATGGTGCACATTCGGTCATCTTCCCGCAGGCACATAATCGTCTCCACGCACAAAAAGCCATCGTGGCTCGATTGCTTGGCTTAGCCTAGTTCACTATAGTACTGAGTATCTTCGAGATACTCAGTACCTTAAATTTATCCTATGCCTCTCGACTGCGTAGCGCTCGGGGCGTCAAACTCTCAAGAGGTGAGAAAATGAATACACAAGATTTTGTAGCACTCGAAGAACAATACGGCGCACATAACTACCATCCATTGGATGTGGTCATTGAGAAGGGAGAAGGTGTCTGGGTCTATGATGTGGACGGTAAAAAATATCTCGATTGCCTCAGTGCATACTCAGCTGTCAATCAGGGACATGTTCACCCAAAAATTTTAGCCGCGCTCACGGAGCAAGCTGCCAAAATAACCCTGACATCCCGCGCCTTCCGCAACGACCAGCTCCCACTACTCTACAAGGAATTGGCAGAGATCAGCGGCTACGAGGTGTCTCTCCCGATGAACAGTGGTGCTGAAGCAGTAGAAACTGCCATTAAACTGGCACGCAAATGGGGCTACCAGGTTAAAGGAATCCCGCGTCATCAGGCAGAAATGATCGTAGCCGATGGCAACTTCCACGGGCGGACGATCTCGATCGTCAGTTTCTCATCCGAAGAATTCTACAAAGACGATTTCGGACCTTTCACACCA
>Ga0209361_1001290_pt1 | contig 17459 bp, 18 predicted proteins | sample SaaInlV_200m_DNA_3_FD_184657 | JGI IMG/M metagenome (GOLD analysis project Ga0209361, IMG submission 184657) | Marine microbial communities from expanding oxygen minimum zones in the Saanich Inlet - SI037_S4LV_200m_DNA (SPAdes) (version 2) | ecosystem: Environmental > Aquatic > Marine >... | reverse complement strand
TTTGGTCAATTCACTCATTACGCTTCACTCTTCACGCGTTACGCATCAAAGTTGTTTTGAGGGGACCGAAACGGCGCATCTCCGCATTTGAGAGATAAGTCCAAACTTTTCATCAGACGGGTAATCTCTTGTTAACTTATAAATGGCTTCCACTAAATCTATACTTTTTTTATATACGGATAAATCTTCATGGGTTTGGATTTTCTGGTCACTACTCATAATTCACTATTCACAAAATTATGAAATTGAATCAATTTTTGCTGTGATCCATGTTTGATATCGGTTGAAATAGGTTTTTATTTTATCGGCCTGCTTTTTGGTGTATACTTTTCCACCATAAGATACTTTCGACTTTTCACCCAAAATTTTTCCCAATCTATTTAATGCTTTTTTATCTTCACCTGACAAAGGTAAAACTTGTTCTACAAGATAAATAGCCAATCCATGATCATCACCGGTACTTTTTACACTGGCTGTTTTGATAGTTAATGCATCCGTATATGCTATGGCAGCATGGATGAACAAAATTGAGGCTGATGTCCAAAGTTCACTATCATAATTATTCCTTGCCCCCTGGCAATATTCCTTTGCTGCTGAGAGATATTGGCGCCACTGATTACGATCGACTGACTTTTTGGATAATTTTCGACCCAACTCAGTCCATTACCCCAACCAGAGGAATATGGTCCTGCATGACGCTTTCCTTTAAATTTAGAAATCGCTTTTCAATGCGCCATTGATTGTTCGTTAGTAAAATCGGCGAAAGGGATAGGCCGAATTCTGAAATTATGGATGAAATCAATTCAGTCATTTTGTCCTGCAAATTTTCTATTTCTTTTTCATCTTCTACAATAATAAGCACATCCAAATCACTGAATTCCACGTCCATTTTTTTAGCGACGCTACCATATATACATGCCCACTTGCATTTATCTATTAGCACTTCTTGTAGTTTTTCAATCAAAGATCCCAAGAAGGAGACTTCTCCAACAAAAAGGGATGGTAACACCGTTTTTGCGAAGTAGTTTTTCCTATTCAGCCTGAATAATTTTATTTTTCCTGTCCCCAAATTTTCTATAAGACCTAATTGTTCAAGTCGACCTAAAGCCAATCGACATGTTCGATCGTTAATTGCAGCACGGCGGGCTAATTCCCTTCCGCTAATTCCCTGTGTAATTTGATTCAATACCCTCAAAATTGCAATATGACTTGGTGCGCTGAATATTTCCTGCATAGGATACCGTGTAAATGAATGTTTCATCGTGCGTAATATACTACTCATATGCGTAATATACTACTCATATGTTAATTGGGGAATAGCCGCAAAGAACACGAAGAAACGCGAAAATGAAAAAACAACCGATCACGACTAAAGTTAAAATTTTGGATGGCTTTATTCGATGGTGGGTCGCTACTTGTTACTGGTAACGCGTTACTCATCACTTAATACAGTTTTCATGGGTTTGAATTAACTGATCACTACTCACGATTCACAGTTCACTCCTAACTCGTTACCCATAATGCGTTACTGATTCCTTTTTAGCAATTGAAATCGTTTGCTGTAATTAACCATTTATTAATTGAAAGGCAGCAGGATTTAGAGAAATGAGCATTTTTTGAAGATCATTCGTATCTGCGGGTTTTGAAATGTAGGCTTTGGCAATTTGATCACGACCACGAAGCAGCTCTTTATAGCTCCCCTGCCAGAAACCGGACGTAATGCTAAAATCCAAAAGTTCCAATGCGCGCTCAAGGCAATCCTTATATTCCTTCTCATCGGATTTTGCATTCATGGCACGATTCAATTCATTGCAAACCATTAACAATTGCTGGTGAACAGGGAAAGATCCAAATCGGCTTTCCAGAGATTTATGCCAAATCTTCATTTGCTCCAAGTAACAATGTTTCGGCCAAAGATTTTACGGTGGCCTGTAACTCCGGATTTTCAATTTGCATGGAATTGTTTTCTTGCCTTGGACGGATATTGATCAAGGATGTGTATTCCAAGCGGTTCTCGCCTTTTTTATAGGGATATAAATTCGCACCCCAAAGATTATCTTGATCTGATCCTGTTTTTAAAAGCAATGATTCACCATCTGCATGTAAATCTCCACCAACCGCTATTCGGTTTTGTTTTATATCCACTACAAATTTTACCATGGTTTTAAAACTGTTTTCGCACAGTACTATCAGCATTTCCGGGGATATTTTTTGACTAATTATTTCAATCATTTTTCTGGCTACAGGCTACCAGTCACTAATTTCTAGTTACTGGTAACGCGTCACTAATTAGAGTTGTTTTGAGAGGACAACGGCGGTGATCATTGATGCCACAATGGATGTCCAGTTTGTGGCGAATTGGGTGACGTCAAATGGTTCTTCCGGTGCTTTTTCATTGACAATAATAGTGGCACCATCTTCAATTTTGGGGGTTGAGTACCATTTGTTCGGGCTCACCAGACCATTGGCATAAACCACAATAATACTATTTTGATTTCCATTTTCCGTAACACCACCTGCCGCATTAATATAATGTCTTAAGGATTTCCCACGTCTAAATTCAATTAATCCCGGGTTATATACCTGGCCAGAAAGATTGACGGTCCCTGTACTTTCTTTTACCACCACACTATCACCGGGCATGAGGGTGATGCTCTCGCTCTGCCACGCCACACGCACTTTAGCATCTTTAGCATCTTTAGCATCTTTAGCATCTTTAGCATCTTTAGCATCTTTAGCATCCAATAAAACTGCCCTTTGGACTGTTGTTACTTCAAAATATTTTTTATCTCTATAAATAGAAATCCCATTTTTTAAAGCTTTGGATGTGAGGTTACCTGCACGGCTAAGGACAGATTGGAGTGTTTCCTTATCTGAAACTAAAGGATATGCACCGGGGATGTTTACTTCTCCACTTATATAAATATTGTCTTTTTCAAAATAATTCAAATTGGCGTGGATGACGACTCGGTCTAAGTTTTGAAGGGAGATGTCTTTTTCACCATTCCCATTATAAATATCTGCCAAGTTCACTTTAATCACATTTTCATAGCGGGACTCCGGGTCCCGGCGGATGATTTCTGCCTGATTGTGATATACAGATTTCCAGAAAGTGGAATCCTCAAATCCACCGCCCAAGGCAAGAAGGGCTTTCAATGTTAGGCCATTATAATAATGATACACACCAGGTGCCTTTACCTGGCCGATGATTTCAACCAATTTATTTTCTTTAAATAGACGATGAACTGCAATACGATCTCCGTTTTGAACCGATATCAATTTTGCATTTTCAATATCTATATAATGTCCTTCGTAAACATCCTCAGCACTTCTTTCGCCCATGGGCTTGATGCGACTCAATCCGATGTTGTCCGCTGCGTCTGGGGTTAACCCACCGGCATACTGAATTAAATCAAAAACAGTTTCACCCCTAACGCCTTCATAGATTCCCGGGTTAACAACTGCACTATCTACCTCAACCGTACTCCTGCGAACGGGGATAACTACAATATCTTGATCCCGCAGTTGGATATTATTGGGCAAATTCCCTTTTAGTAAATAATCGTAGAGGTCAACAGAGGCAGCCACTTCTCCATCTCTTTTAATCTGTATATTCCGCAGGGAACCGGATGTCTCAACACCCCCGGCTTGGATTAGGCCTGTGATAACCGTAGAGAATGGATGAACCGGGTAAACGCCGGGGTATTGAACTTCACCCACAAAGTTGACATTAATTGAACGTAACTCTCCCAAAGAAACATCTATAAAAGTAGTAGGCATTTTTCCATTCAATGTGGCATATATGCGGCCGAATTGGGTTTTTAAATATTTTTTAGCGCCATCCATAGATTTACCCATCAGGTTCAATAAGCCTACTTTGTCATCGTAAATCTTTCCTTCGCGGTTTATGGTGTAGCTTTGTCGCAATTGAGTCTCACCCCATAAGGATACAACCAATTCATCACCGGGGCCCAATTGATAATTCGCAGGTGTGGGTAGGTTTTCCCAAAAAGCGACTGTATCTCGTTGTGTGAAGAAATCATAACCAAAATGCTTTAGCCCTTCATCTTCTTTTTCAGACAATAAGTCTCTCTCAAACTCATATGGCGTAAGCTGGGCTTCTTTTGGCAGGCCGGTGAGTGGATCCACGCCTGGGTCAACCCCAGTGGGAAGTTGCAATTGCTTTTGGCCTTTCTGAAACTTTTCATAGTCCCCCTTAAGCTTTTGCAATTCCTGAATGGACTGTCCATACCCCAATGCAAATACGCTCACGAAGAGGGCATACACAATATGTTTATATTTGTTTATCATAATTTTATCTCAATATGGAGGAAAATAAGATTATTACTGGTGAATTCATACCTTTTTTCATGGCTCCGCCCTGTCAGTCCCATTCTTGGGCCTGACCACGGCTCGTATATTATAAATCATACCCATCTCTGGGGTTGAAAACCCATATGGGGGTTAATTGTATACTTTTTTAGAGAATTATCAATTTGTGACCGAACACTGGCGACAATAATACAGTGAATACACTGATCATGGATGTGATATAGATCACTTTTCCGCATGAAATTATTTTGATAATTCTCTTTATCTGACCTAAATATACACAAATATAATAAAATATGGCTAATAATATAAATATATTGTTAATATATATTTAGCCGTTAAGAAGGACGAAAGAAGATGTCAGACATCAGAAATCAGATAGCAGAAGGAAAAAGGAAGATATCAGTAGACAGAGGGGAAAGAAGAAGTCAGAAATCAGATAGCAGAAGGGAAAAGGAAGATATCAGTAGGCAGAGATCAGAAAGAAGAAAGAATCAGAAATTATAGAGAAGAAGGGAAAAAGAAGCAAACAAAGATTTGCAGGATGCTATTAATTCGTTATAATACATTGGTAGTCAAAAAAGAAGAGATTTGGTAGTTGGTAATTTTAATAAATTCATCTGAAACAATTATGGGTTTAAATAGATTTAAGACTAAAACGTTGATCAATCAAATTTATCTTCACCCTTTTAATTTTCTCACACTTTGTGGGAATTAACTTTGGAAACCAAATGAAAATACTTGTGACCGGCGGATGTGGATTTATCGGTAGTAATTTTATTATTGAACAAATTACCCATACAGAAAATCAAATACTGAACCTGGATAAACTGACTTATGCGGGAAATTTGGAAAATCTCAAATCCATTGATGGAGATCTAAATTATCAATTCGTGGAAGGGGATATATGCGATGGGGAACTGGTTTCTGATACCCTATCTGATTTCCAGCCAAATGCGATTGTCCATTTTGCTGCCGAGTCTCATGTGGATCGATCCATTGATGGTCCCATGGCTTTTGTAGAAACCAATGTAATTGGAACGGCGACCCTGCTCAATGCTTCTAAAGGTTATTTAGAAGTCAGAGGTCAGCAGTCAGAAAAAAATAAATTCCGATTTTTGCATGTAAGTACGGATGAAGTGTTTGGTTCATTGGGTGATAATGGCTTTTTTAAAGAGACCACCCCTTATGATCCCAGCTCTCCCTATTCCGCCTCTAAAGCATCCTCAGATCACCTCGTTCGGGCGTGGCATCGTACTTATGGCTTCCCCGCTTTGATTACCAATTGCTCCAATAACTACGGTCCCTATCAATTTCCGGAAAAACTGATTCCCCTCATGGTTGCCAATTGCGTGGATGAAAAACCACTCCCTGTTTATGGCGAAGGGCTCAACGTGCGGGATTGGCTCTATGTAACCGACCATTGTGATGCCATATATACAGTCCTTAAAAATGGGCAAATCGGAGAAACCTATAATATTGGGGGCTATAATGAAATAAAAAATATAGATATTGTGAATACCATCTGTTCAACGCTCGATGAATTAAAGCCCAGATCGAATGGGGGTTCATATTCTGAACTTATCACTTATGTCACCGATCGCCCGGGGCATGATTTCCGTTATGCTATAGATGCGAGTAAAATCAACAAGGACCTTGGGTGGTCTCCAAAAGAAACATTTGAAACGGGAATAAGGAAAACCATTCAGTGGTATTTAGATAATGAACAGTGGTGGCGAAACATTCAAGGTGGGACGTATAATCAGGAACGGTTGGGATCAAAGAAGTCAGATTGAAGAAATCAGAAGGCAGAGGGAAGATAGAAGAGGTCAGGTTGAAGAAATCAGAAGGCAGAGGGAAGATAGAAGAAGTCAGGTGACAGAAAGAAGAAGATCGATTTGAAAGGTAAAAAGTTAAATGGGATTTGAACAGCTTGAAGTTTGGAAACGATCATCTAAACTCTGTACGGAGATTTATAAACACTTTAATAATTTCAAGGATTTTGGATTTAGAGATCAAATCACTCGGTCTTCACTTTCAATCCCAAGTAATATTGCTGAAGGAGAAGAAAGGGGTACTATAAAAGAAAATATACAATTTTTGATATATGCTCGGGGGTCTTGCGGGGAACTTAGAACGCAAATATATATTGGGTCAGATATCGGATATATAGAAAATGATATGGCAAGTAATTGGATTCAGGAAACTAAAGAAATTTCTGCAATGATTGTTGGTTTAATAAAATCAAAGAAATCTGAGCTCTGATTTCTGAAATCTTGAAACTTTAACAATTGAAAACACTAGTGTAATGGGTAGTATAATAACTTTATGAATACAATTAAACTTGTTCTGCTTCGCCATGGCGAAAGTCAATGGAATTTAGAAAATCGATTCACGGGATGGACTGACGTTGGCCTTACAGATAAAGGGAAAGCGGAAGCCAAATCCTCAGGGCAACTATTAAAAGAAGAGGGATTTGATTTTGATCTTGTGTATACCTCCGTTCTAAAACGGGCAACAGGGACCATGGACATATGTCTGGATGAAATGAATATAATCAATGTCCCCATCATCTACGATTGGCGCCTCAATGAACGCCATTACGGCGCTCTGCAGGGATTGAACAAGGCTGAAACAGCTGAAAAGTATGGTGATGAACAAGTGCTCATCTGGCGACGTAGTTATAGTACGCCTCCGCCACCTTTGGATATTGAAGATGAGCGACATCCTCGTCTTGATGAGCGATATAAAAACTTAACACCATCTCAGCTTCCTGCATCGGAATGCTTGAAAGATACCGTGGATCGTTTTCTCCCCTTCTGGCATGAAACCATTGCCCCATCAGTTCAATCGGGAGAAAAGGTCTTAATCGTGGCTCACGGGAATTCGCTACGGGCGCTCGTCAAATATTTGGATAAAATTACTGATGAGGAAATTGTGGGACTTAACATTCCTACGGGTGTGCCATTGGTTTACGAATTGGATAGTGACCTAACACCTATCAAACATTATTATCTGGGAGATCCGGAAGCTATTGCAAAAAAGGCGGCGGCGGTTGCAGCGCAGGGGACAAAAAAGAAATCGGATTGAAGATATCAGAATTCAGAAATAATAATTAAGATATTAGAGGGGCTTAATTTGTTTCACATTATACTCTTCGAACCGGAGATACCTCCAAATACGGGCAATATTATTCGCCTTTCTGCCAATACGGGGTTTGAAGTTCATTTAATTGAACCACTTGGATTTAAGGTGGATGATAAAAGCCTGAAACGGGCGGGAATGGATTATTTGAAAAAAACTGATTTCCAAGTTTGGATATCTTTGGACGAATGTTTAAACACCCTCGATCCTCAAAATATTTATACAGTTTCTACCAAAGGGAAGTCAATCTATTCTGATTTAACATATTCACAAGGCGATGCATTCATTTTTGGACCTGAAAGTCGTGGGTTGCCCCAAACAATTATTGATAAGTATGAATCCATCACTATTCCCATGAAATCAACGGGACGTAGTATTAACCTGGCGAATGCCGTATCTATCGTTGCTTATGAAGCCTGGCGGCAGAATGCTTTTAAATAATCCAGGATGCCACATCTTCGCCGATGGCGATGGCGGAGGTGAGTCCAGGCGATTCGATACCGATTAAATTAATCCACCCAGGAAACCCTTTGCCTTCCTCGTGGGAAATATAAAAATCAGGCATGGGATTTTCATTCAACCAGATCTTGGGACGAATGCCGGCAAAATCGGGAGAAAGGTCTTCTTTTTCAAGATTAGGGATATACCGATGGCCTTCTGTGAAAAACTGATCTATTAAATTTTCCTCCACATCATAATCTTCTGTACGGTCCTGAATCCAATGAGCGCTGGGTCCCAATTTCACCATTTGAGATTCATCAAAACTTAAGTGAATCCCCAGTGAGCCGTGTTTTTTATCCGGTAGTGGATACACCAAATGGTTAAACGCACCCCGCCATTTTGAGGACAGCTTATAGTAACACCCTTTAGAGTATCTAAGGGTTGGATAATCGCCACCCAACATTTGAGCCACCATATCACTCTCAAGCCCTGCGGCATTAATCACCCATTCTGCCGAGACTTTTTCAAGTTCTCCTTGAGCATTCTCAATTGATATTTCATATCCATTACTTTTGGAGTCTGCACCCACGACTTTGGATTTAAACAGATAATCATGATCACCTTCTTGAGATATTTTATAAAATGCGGCCATGAGATCATGGGCGGAACCAATTCCGGTACAGCCCACTTGCAATGCAATATCTGCTTCTATTTTAGGTTCAAGAGCGCTAATCTCACTTTTATCCAAAATTTGAATATCCGGTACATTATTTCTTTGTGCGTTTTTATATAATAATTCTAAATCATCTGATTGGTGGGATTTCCCCACGACCAACTTTCCACATCGATTTACCCATATATTATATTGTTTACAAAATGCATAGGTCATGTCCCGCCCGCGGGAACAATATTTTATCTTAAGGGACTCAGGCTCATAATAAATCCCTGAATGAATTACTTCACTGTTTCGGCTGGATATTCCTCTCCCAAATGATTCTTCCTTTTCGATAACCAAAACGGACTTATGTGTTTTTTCAGCTATAGATTTCGCAATAGCCAATCCTACAATCCCTGCACCGATGATGATAATATCAAACATTAAAAATTATTCCGATAATTTTTTTAACAGGTCACCGGTAAAAATACCTGCATTATGGCCGTCTTTCCAATATAGCTGAAGACCATAATACCCAACAGTTTTAATTCCATTTAGTTGAAAGCTCATATCCGTTAGTACAGGATCTGGACCTTTATATATATTGCCCAATGCATCTTTTTCTCCCTGGCAGGCGGCACAGTGACATTTTTCTCTCAATGTTTTGAGTGGAATTATGGCGTCACTTTTATCAATAAATGATACGAGTAAAAGATCATTTACAATTTCGTAATTTTCTATGGAAAGGTTGTCAGTCATTCAATAATTCCTATTATCTAAGGGGCCAATTTGCGCCCCTTGAAAGATATGAGTAAATCCTTTTATCATTTTGTAGTTTCGGGCATGAAAAAATTTAATATCATTCCAATTTTTCTCCTAATTGTCTGTTCATTTTTAATGGGGCAAAAAACCCGTCCTCGGGATATGGGCCTCGAAATCGGTTTGTTTCGAACCGGGGAATGGAATGCCATAACCGATGTGGCTGGTGTCACTGTTGGCCATGAAACTATTATTGAGAATGATAGTATTCGGACCGGTGTAACGGTTATCATTCCCCATGAGGGAAACCTATACCAGGGAAAAGTCATGGCAGCTGTCCATGTGACCAATGGATACGGTAAAGCGGTTGGTTTTACTCAAATTGAAGAATTAGGCACCATTGAAACGCCCATTGGACTCACCAATACGCTGAATACATTTTCTGTGGCGGATGATATTTTGGGGTATATGCTCGCAGTACCCGGACATCAAGGTACTGTGAACCCTGTCGTGGGCGAAACCAATGACGGTGGATTAAATGATATCGCAGGGCGACATGTACAGAACCATCACACTCTAAAGGCGATTCAGAATGCAAAAAGCGGCCCGGTGGCAGAAGGGTCAGTCGGTGCGGGTACAGGTACAAGGGCTCTTGGATTTAAAGGTGGTATTGGTACCGCTTCTCGCGTCCTTCCAAATGATGTTGGAGGATATACGGTGGGTGTGTTGGTCCAGACCAATTTTGGGGGCTCTCTCATGATTAATGGTGCACCAGTTGGGCGCGAACTGAAGGTATCTCCCTTTGCATCTAGAATCCCCTATGATGAAGATGAAGGCTCTTGTATGATTGTAATTGCCACGGATGCGCCTCTCTCCAACCGTAACTTAAAACGAATGGCCAAGCGGGTGGACCATGCTTTTGGGCGGGTGGGAGCTTATTCGTCTAACGGAAGTGGAGATTATGCCATTATTTTTTCTACCCATCCTGCAAACAGAGTTACAGGAGGCACGGGCCAAATTGGGGGGCCGAATAATTTAGAAGTGTCACGGAAAGATATCCGCAATCGCAACATGAATGGTCTGTTTATGGCCACAGTAGAAGCAACCGAAGAAGCTATTATTAATTCACTCTTTATGGCGGAAACAGTCTCCAGCAAATATGGAACCATGGAAGCGCTTCCTATAAAGGAAACCATGATAATTTTGAAAAAATACAAGGCGCTAAACTGGAATAAAAAACTTTACCCTTGGAAAAAATAGTGATTCGGCACCTTCAAAAAGATTATGCGAAGTTGGTGCTTCGTGCATGGCGGTATCGCCTGAGAGCAGAACGCCCTGAAATTCGTTTTCTTTTGAATCAACTACAACTCGGCCAAACTGTGATCGATATTGGCGCCCATAAGGGGGCTTATACCTACTGGATGTCTCAACGGGTAGGCTCATTTGGACAAGTCATTGCCTTTGAACCTCAACCAGAGCTGAATCAAAACTTATCCAAACTGACTGGCTTATTTCCCCACAATAATATTCGGATAGAATCATTTGCTTTATCATCGACGAGACGTAAAGCAATATTGAGTGTGCCTGGGGATACCCCATCTCCCAGTGCTTCCTTAGTCAAAAATACCAATCATAACGGATCAGATATAGCTGTCAAGACCATCACATTGGATGAATACGTTAAAGATAATAATCTTTCATCCCTTGATTTGATTAAGTGCGACGTAGAAGGACATGAATTAGAAGTATTTCAAGGCGGGTGCGCTACATTAAAACAATTTAAACCTGTGGTAATGTTCGAATGCGAAGCACGACATAACGGTCCAGAAAATGTAATGGCTGTTTTTGATTATTTATTTAGCCTCAATTATAAGGGGTGTTTTTATAATGGTCATTCTTTTGTGGATTTGGATCAATTTGATTTGGTTAAATATCAAACCTGCCCCAATCGGAAAATATATGTGAATAATTTTTTCTTTACACCAAAAGGTACTTAAGATGGAAAAAGTAGCTGTTAACAACTTTGTCCGACGCCAGATTAAAGGCAGTGGAAAAACATATTCAGATTCACTGTCTTTTGACGCCATGGCTAAAGACGCTGAAATACAAATGGGCAATGGTCATTATATAGATGGCTATAGAGATGGGGTACGCATCGTTACTGGAAGTCATTCACTGACGAATCAATTTATCTGTCCATTCGTGAAAATTGAGAAAAATACAGAATTGATAGCTAAAGTCGTCCGCAGGCGTAAGGAGGAGGAACCTTATATACAAACAAGGGCCCAAACAGGCACACCATTACAAGCCGGTCGTGTAGAGTATATTTTATATCGCCATAATGTATTGGCGGAGAATGATGAACAGTCCACTGATGCTGAATGGGAATTAATTAGTATTCATGCCATCCCGGAAGGGGTAGAAAAGCTCCCTATGGGGCCCGTGACCATGATGCGAAACCAATTGGAGTTGATTGGGGGGACCAAAGCCCAATATTCATCGGAGGAATGGGCGGAGGCCGTGGGGTTTTGGCAGCAGTACGCGTCGCTGGATGAATCTTGATTTAAGACGCCTCGCCAGCCAGCTCTTTTTAAAAAAGCCAGTAGACAATGACAAACATAAAAAAAGCCCCGCAAAATGCGGGGCTTTTTTTTGAGACTTTTAAGGATCTAAATCAGATTAGAATCTTACGGTCAGACCCATGTTGAAGTATGTTGGAGAACCAAAAAATACTTCTGCACTGTCTGCATCATGATCTTTATCCCAAGCATTATACTGGCTGTTATCCACAGCATCTTGGATGTATAATGCATCTGTCAAGTTAAAGACATGGGCAAAAACCTGGAGTTTTGTACCGGCAAGAGACATGGGAAGATTATAGTAAGCATGAAGATCAATTTTACTATACCCTGGTGCCATCCAAACTTGCTCTCTGTCCGCTGTGCCGCCTTTAATTTCACGGGAAGCAGGACTCCAGTCTGAATAGTTATTGTCATACCAGTTGAACAATCCTTGGATTCTCAATCCTGATATTGGTGTCACTGTTGCACCCACAACCATCATAGACTGAGGCATGTCACCCACTTTTAATTTGTCTAGACCATATTCATATGAAGTGCTTACAACTCCTGCATCAGTGAACTCCTGATAATCACCTTTTGCGTCACCATCAAAATACCAATCACCAAAACCTGCGGCCATATCAAGGCGAAGCATATCCATCACTTGATAGGATCCTTCAACTTCAAAACCGCTATGACTTTGGTTCACACCGGTCAAAAAGATAATATCTGTGTCTCCACTGGACCCTTGTCCTGTGGTCACATTCCTGGTTAGGTTTCTATCTTTCCATTGTGTGTTATAGTAACTGGCTTTTAGGGCAGCTTTTTCACTATTGAAGTTCAGCCCCGCTTCAAAACTAGTGAACTGTTCATTCACAGTTTTTTCGGCAACGGCACCACTATAATGAATGACATTATCCATGATGGGTGGTTTTTCAACAATACCAAAGTTACCAAAAACGCTAATGTTATCACTCACATCATACATGAGACCACCCTTCACCTGGATGGCGGAAATTGCATCTGCAGTGATTTTCTCATCAGCTACAGAAAAATGATCCTGGTAAGAATACTTAATAGATGAGGTTCCAGCCATTCCATAAGCGGATAGAGGACCAGCGGTGTAACTACCCTGGGCAAAGAACCCAATCCAATCCACAGTCGTTTCATTATGATATGCAATAATGTCACCCAGGCCTCTTTCGCGACCACTTGGATAGTTCTTATCTGCATAATTAATGAAAAACTGTCCGCCTAAAAGATCACGTACTTCGCGAGCATGCTCGATACCTGCTGTACGCCAATCAACGCCTAACTGAACTTTCAAGGCATCATTCACATCGTAGTTCAATTTGGAAATAGCACCCCAGGTATGCTGGCGGTTAATACTATTTCTTAAGATACCAATAGATTCACCTGCTTTTTTGGATTTGGTTTTTTTCTGAAAATAATAGGATGTTTCACTATTAGAGTTAATTGAAATAGTTTCATTCCAATCACGGGTCCAAGGTGAATTACCATAGTAAAATTTGTGTCCACCGGGATCTGCGTCATGTTTACCAGATGCATCCCTTGTGACAATGCTACCATAGGTACCTGTACCACCACCGGAACCACCGGACCAATATGCAATTGTAGACAACCGCATTTTATTATTGATCGTTAAGAAATGGTTTAAGTTAACCAATGGTTTATGGAAAAAGTTTTCCCGTTCGTTTAGGAAATTAGGATCATGACGATCTGTTTCCCGTGCGCCGTACATATACCAATACTGTTTTCCCTTATAGGAAGAGTTTATCGGGGACCAGTTCTGGCTGAACAAACGTCTATCGCTTGTATGGGCTGCTTCTGGTGCGCCGAATTTTCCTAAAGCATCTGCTTCATAATCATCCTGGTCTTTTGCAAAATCAGGGGCGTAAACGGCCATATTTTGTTTGTACAGGTTTTGACCATGACGCTGAGGAGCACCAATGGCATAGATTTCGAAACGGTTTTTGTCATCTACGGCATAGCTTGCACCAAAATAATAGGCCCAGGAATCGGTCCAGTTACCTTGAATGATTCCATCGCCAGTCTTCCGTACGACTGTGGCGCTGAATGCCATTTTATCGTTAATAAGGCCCGTATTATAGTTTGCAGTCAATTTCTTAAAACCACCTGCACCTAATTCCGTTTTGACTTTCCCGCCGCGGGTTAATGCGGTGGGGTCCGTAATGATATTCATGGTTCCGCCAATGGAAGGGGTAGCAAGGTTTACAGCAGATAGACCGCGCTGCATTTGGATAGAAGATGTGGCATCACCAACACCATCCCAGTTCGACCAGTAGACCCAACCATTTTCCATATCATTTTGGGGTACACCATTGATCATGACCGCAACGTTACGTTGGTTAAATCCACGGACATTGATTCTGGCATCACCGGCACCACCACCCTGTTGGGTTGCATAAACACTGGGTGTTGTATTCAATATCATTGGAATATCCTGTGAGCCAAGTCGGGCTTCAACTTCTGCTTTTGTAATATTGGTATAGGCAACAGGTGTTTTTTCACCTGCGCGAGATGCCAATACTTCCAATGCTGAAAGCTCCAGGGCTGATGTTTCTAAAGAAAAGTTAACCGTGGCGTCACCGCTAACATTAACGCTTCTGCTGTCATCGGCATAACCGATTACTGAAGCTGTGATTGTGTAAGATCCTGCAGGAACATTACTGATGGAAAAAGATCCGTCAGCTGCGGCTGCAGCACCCATGTTTGTCCCTACAACCACCACATTGGCACCCGGAAGGGCATCGCCTGTGGCTGCATCTGTGACTGTCCCGGACAAGGTGTGCTGGGCCATTACAAATACGGGTAGAAGGATCAAAACAAGAACGTGTGAGAATTTTCTCATGTTGCTCTCCTTATTTGTGATTGATAATTAAATTGAAATATTTTAACTCCGAGGGTTTTTATTTCAGTCAGTTATATATTCCGAAATTCTCTGAATATTTACGAAGAGGTTATTCCAAGACATAAGTATCCCGCAATCTCGTTATATCATCATAATTAACTTCCCGGAAATTGGCTTAATTCTATCATGTGTGGCAAGTAAAATTCACATGAACATCCACAACATTAAAACAAGGATAAATTAGGGGCGCCACCGTCGTGATCGATACATGCCTTTTGGTTGTTTTGGGGTGAATTGACCAGAGTTGAAACCGGATATGCGTCTAAAGGATTTGCATAGGGTTTTAATAATGCCATTGCATTGGGGATAGAGGTATTATGAACCTGAAGCCAGGAATCAATGTTTTCTGGCTTTAAAATAACAGGCATGCGGTGATGAATATATTCAATCTCTTGAGCAGGTGTTGTGGTGATTACAGTATAACTGAAAATACTTTTATCAGATTCGTCTTTCCAAATATCCCAAAGGCCCGCCAGTGGCAAGAGTTTATTCTCTGGATGGTGAATATAGTAAGGTATGGATTTGCTGGACGTCCGTTTCCACTCATAATATCCATCTGTGAGGACCACACATCGCTTCCCTGAAACCAGGTTTTGAAAGGAAGGCTTTTGTAATAATGTTTCTGAACGGGCATTAATCAGTTTTGAGCCAATGGATTTATCCTTAGCCCAATTGGGAATTAACCCCCATTTCATTGGTTTAACTCTACGCCCCATATGGTCAACCATAATTGGTGAAAATTGGGTGGGGGCAATATTATAACTGGGTGAAAAGAGATCTTGATCTTGCCATTCTTCTATGGCCATTTCTTCAATGATGGATTGTATATCCCGGGTAAGTGTTTTACGCCCGCACATGGTCAAATTTAATATAGATTTTCTTACATTTAGATAGAAGAGATGAAAATCATAAATTTTGGAGAGAAAGCTTGTAAAAGTATTTTGCCACCAATAATAGAAGAAATCCCAACACATTTTGCTGCACAATTCGAGGAATTGGCGGCCATGGTAACTTTGGTTTTAAGGTAACCGACGGTACATCAGACTCTGATGAGACAATAGTCAAAGTGAATGTAGCTAAGGTTAATGACCTGGCCGCTGCTATCTCCCAATCCGTTAATGCCAATGAAGATATTAATAAGTCCATTACTCTAGCTGGTACGGACGTGGACGGGGATACACTGTTGTACAAAATCTCGTCGCTCCCTGCTAATGGTACCCTTTTTCAAACCAGCGATGGAACTACAAAGGGCGATACCATTAGTTCAGCACCCACCACTGTTTCCGATGCCAGTCACCGGGTTATCTATTTATCGGCAAAAGATGGAAATGGTGTCAATTACGGCAACTTCGGTTTTAAGGTGAACGATGGCACAACCGACTCCGAAGAAGCAATAGTTACAACAAATGTGATTAACATAAACGATTTACCCTCTGCCACGGTTCAGACCGTAAGTGCCGATGAGGATATTGATAAAACCATTATCCTAGCTGCTACCGATGTAGATGGAGACACTCTAAGCTACAAAATCTCAACGCTTCCTGCTAACGGGTATCTATTCCAGACTAGTGATGGAACGACCCGAGGGGATACAATTATTTCAACTCTTACAACGGTCTCTGATACCTTGCAACGGGTCATTTACATATCGGCTCAGGATGGATATGGAGATGGTCACGGAAACTTTGGTTTTAAGGCAAATGATGGTACGGTAGACTCAGAAGAAACAACCGTTACAGTGAATGTGGCACCAAAGGTTGAAGATCGTGAGGCAATCCCCCAGACCATAAGTGCTACTGAAGACACAGATGTAACTATTACGTTAATTGGTGCTGATAAGGACGGAGATCCACTGACATACAAAATTACAACACTCCCAGCTAACGGCAATCTTTTTGAGACGAACGATGGAATGACACGCGGAGACAGTATTGCATCAGTTCCAACAACAATTAGCGGTCCAGTCCACCGGATCATCTACATATCCGCTAAAGATGGCAATGGTGATGGCCATGGGAACTTTGGTTTTAAAGTTAACGATGGGACAGCTGACGGCAACGAGGCTATCGTCACCATCAATGTGAATGCAGTGAATGATCCGCCCACTCCAATAACCATTATCAGCCCAGCTGATAGTACCGAAATAGTGATTACTATCAACAATAAAGATACATCAAGGGTGGTGTTTGATTGGACTTATTCGAACGATGTAGAAGATGATGAATTAACATATCTTTTTGAATATGAACTAAAAATGGTCAATATAAATAATGAAACCATTAACTACTATGACGGTAAAGATTTGCTTTACCCAGGATTGACTGTTACATATTCAGAAATACTAGAAAATTTAGATCAATTTCTAAGCGCTGGAGGTATTATAACTTGGAGTGTAGATGTTACTGATGGAATTGATACTGTTTTTTCGATGGATGAACGAGTTATCTTTGTTATCGGGAAATATGCGGCGCTGGCGGTGGATGAAACAACAATTCCCAATGAATATAGTTTAAATCAAAACTACCCAAATCCATTTAACCCTACCACAAGAATACAATATAGCCTTCCAAAAGCAGGATTAGTGCAGATGAGTATCTATACCCTGATGGGGCAG
>Ga0209361_1001284_pt1 | contig 17572 bp, 13 predicted proteins | sample SaaInlV_200m_DNA_3_FD_184657 | JGI IMG/M metagenome (GOLD analysis project Ga0209361, IMG submission 184657) | Marine microbial communities from expanding oxygen minimum zones in the Saanich Inlet - SI037_S4LV_200m_DNA (SPAdes) (version 2) | ecosystem: Environmental > Aquatic > Marine >... | reverse complement strand
TGTCGCTGAAATTTGAAGAAAAAGAGCCTGATGAATCCATTAAGAAATTAAGAAAAATACAAAAGCGACTTACAGAAATAAATGCTCCAGATGGTGAAGTAGATAAGACGATAATACGGCTTGAAAAACGAATAAAAATCAGAGATAAAGCGCGACAAAATATTGAGCAATGTGAAAAAAGTGCAAAAATAAGTGAAAAGATTAAGAAATATATTTCTGCAGTTGAATTGATGCAGAAATATCATAGTTTTACTGAGAAGGCGGAACTAAATAAAAAAGAATTACAGCGACTTGAAAACTATGAAAATGAACTAAAGCAAAAAAGAGATATTGATTCACTCAAACAGTGGGAGATATTACTTGAACAAATCAATGCATATTTTGATAAAAATGATTATTGGGGAGCATTAGGACTAATACCCAATATTGATACGTATCGTCCCTATCTAAATAGTGATGTGCAGAAGAAAAGCCAGGACTTAATAAATATTATAAACAGTAAAAATGAATGTTGGAATGCTTATAAAAATTTATTTGGAGAATTGAAAGATACGTTTTCAAAAGCCTTTAAAGAACATGCAGTGGATTCCTCTATTGTTTTAAATTCATTGAATGACTTTACCAAAGCAGAAAATTTTGCAAAGAAATTTACCAAGGGATATAAAAAACAATTAATAATTAGTGTAAATAAAAATTATATTCTGACAGTCGATGAGCGAATACAGGTAATTGAATTTATTATTAATGTTGGAAGTGTATTTAAACAAACAAAACTAACTAAACTAAAAAAACAGCTATTAATTCATAAAAAAAACATTGCCAATATCCCAGAAGATGTAAAAGTATGGTTTGATAATCCTGAGTATTTTGAAAAATTCCCCGACCACCCAGCCTTTATAAAAAATATTACTTCCGATGAATTTGAGATAACATTCTTAACAAGCCCATGGAAAATAATAAAGATTAAAAAACAGATTAAAAAAAGTAAAATACATTTAAACAAGCACGCTATTAGCTTAATTAATCCCATTTTAGATAAATACAATAAGCTGATTAAACGCCAGGAAATAGTTTTTATAGCAATTGTAACATTGGTAATCATTTTTGTAAAGGGTCTAGTTTCTTGGAGTGATAACGAATCTGTAACAAAAGGGAATCAATTAGATGAAGCTTGGAAATATTATGATAGAAAAGAAGTTGGGCAAAAAGTTGACACAAAGAAGAATGCTGGATGTATTTTAGGCAACTGTCAAAATGGCTTCGGCACCTATATTTGGGCAAATGGCGACAAATATGATGGTGAGTGGAAGAATGATAAAAGAAATGGCTACGGCACATTTACTTGGGCAAATGGATACAAATATGTTGGTGAGTGGAAGAATGATAAAAGAAATGGCTACGGCACATTTACTTGGGCAAATGGATACAAATATGTTGGTGAGTGGAAGAATGATAAAATAAATGGCTTCGGCACCTATATTTGGGCAGATGGAACAAAAGAATGCGGTGAATATCAGAATGGATTTGGAGACAAAAGAATAGTAAACTGTAATGAAGTTTATACTTTTTTATCAAATAGGTATCCATCGTTTATTCAAGTAGAAAATTCTGAAACTTCCGTTAATGACATAGATGGTAATATCTATAAAACAATAAAAATAGGTAGTCAAATTTGGATGGCAGAGAACCTGAAAGTCGCCCATTATCGTAATGGTGATAAAATACAAACGGGACACAGCGATACGGATTGGGTAAATCTCTCAACTGGAGCTTATGCGGTTTATGACAACAACGAAAACAATGCCGACACTTACGGCTATTTATATAACTGGTATGCTGTAGATGATAGCAGAAATATTGCCCCTAAAGGTTGGCATATCCCCACTGATGAAGAATGGAATGAACTTGAAATACATCTAGGGATGAGCCAAAGCGTCATAGGCGAATTTGGTTGGCGAGACGGTAATATAGGTAGCCAATTGGCTGGAAATTTGAGCTTATGGAGTTATGGTATTCTTAAATCCAAGTCAACATTTGACGAAAGTGGGTTCACAGCTCTTCCCAGTGGCTACAGAAGTCATCACGATGGAGATTACACTGAAATAGGAACAAGTGCTTGCTTTTGGTCTTCTTCGACTCAAAATGATGATCACCCATTGTTTCGATTAATGAAAAATAATATTTCAGATGTATATCGAGGCACACAATTAAAGAATGTCGGTTTTACAGTCAGGTGTGTTCGGGACTAGTGTTTCGATGACTGGATATCCCATTTATAAAATAGAAAAAATATTTGTAAGTTTATCGGCTACCTTAATCATAAATTGATATGCAAAAACTAGATAAGATAAAAAAGGAATAATAAAATGAGCATATTATTTGAAACAAGAGAATCTCTAAAGTCGACATTAAAAAATCACACAACATTGGCTGACGAAGTAAAGGTTGATAAAAGTATTATTCAGGAAGTAATTGAAAACCTTAAGCACGGAGAAATGAGTATTGCCGTAGTTGGAGAAGTGAATCGTGGTAAATCAACATTCCTAAATGCCTTAATGGGGACAAAATTGTTTCCATCTCGAGCATCGGTTTGCACAGCAGGTGTTACAGTTTTGGATTATGGCGATGAACCAAAAGCTGAAATCATTTTTAACAACGGCAAAACTAAGTCATTTGAATTACCTTTAGAAAACCCCGCAAAAACATTGGTTGATATTGTTTCAAGGAAAAACGAAAATGTGCAGGACATAAAATTGGTGCGGATATATTTCCCGAATCAGTTTACTGGAAATGGATTGGTATTGGTTGACACGCCAGGCGTTAACGACCCTGATACTTGGCGCGAAGATATCACTTATGAATATCTATCAAATGCGGATGCGATCATTATGCTTTTAGATCCTATGCAACCTTTGTCTGAATCAGAAACTGAATTCTTAGAACATAAGATTTTGGGTAAAAGCATTGCCAATCTCATTTTTGTTGTAAATAAAATTGATGACGTAAGTAGCTCTGATAGAGTTGTGGCATTAGGTAGAATAGAAAATGTGTTGAAAAAATATGTTCCAAATCCAACAATTTTTCCTGTGTCATCTAAGCCGGCACTCAAAGCAAAACAAACTAACGATGAACAAGCTTTAAACATTTCCGGCTTTCCTGAATTTGAAAGCGGGTTGCTAGAATTTTTAGCAAAAGGTCGAGGTGGCTTGCTACTTAAAAGTAAAATCCAAAAAGGAGTTGACCACTTATCAAATGTTATTCAAACATCCATTGATTCAAGGTTAGGTGCATTAGATTCCGAGAAAGGTGCAGTTCGAAATAATTTAAGAAAAGCAACAAACTCATTAATTGGAAAAAAGAATGATAAAAATGCATTAAAAAAAGAATTAGAATCAAAAGTAGATTCGATTAAAAGAAAATTAACTGATATAAATAATGAAAAAGAGCGGTATTTGAATAACTCCTTAAAACCGGCATTGATGGAAGAGCCTTCAATATCTATTTTAAGGAATAACATTTTATCATTTCAAAAAGATTGCATTGAAGGATTGCAAGATTCTGTCGAATCTATTTTTAATAACTTATTACAAAAATATGGCTCAAAATCATCATCAATTATGACCGAAGTAAATGATATATTGAGTCATCTATCAAGTGAGGCATCAAGTTCAGCCCAATCTCTTAAAATAAATAAACAAAAAGTAAAAATTGATGATTCTACATACACAAAAAATAAACGAGCAGGCGCTGTTGTTGGCGGTGTAATTGGTGCAGGTGCGGGCGCTACAATCGCTGCTACGGCAACCACAACTGCAATTGGAGTTACTTCAATAGGGACAATAGGGATAGGGACTGTAGCTGCATTTAGCACAGCAGCAACAATCGGAATTGGCATTATGACGGGTGGTCTTGGCTTATTACTTGGGGCGGGTATTGCAAGTCTGTTGTCCGCAAAGGGAAATTCACAAAGGAACAATCAATCAAGTTATGTTGAATATGAAGAGCTGGTAAATAATAAGCGAGCAATATTGGCAGTGGAGAGATTCGTTAGTAAACTCAAAAATAATATCAGTCGAATAAGTGAAATGATGGTTAATTCTTTAATAAATGAATTGGTAAAACCGATTGACCAACAAATCACTTCACAAAATAACTTAATTAATCAAATTAATACTGACTTAAACCAAACAGTCGAAGGTCAACAATCGACAAGAGACTTTCTTGCATCAAAAACAGGTGGTGTAAAAACACTTAATTCTCAATATCAAGACTTAATAAAGTCCGTTGAATCCTTGTAACGATGGGAGAACCAAATGAATTCCACAAGTAGTAAAAATATTTATAAATGGATGACAGATTATAAACACGATAGGCAACATCAAGTCCTTGAATACCAACCGATAGAATCTGCATATTTAATTAGCAGGCAAAGAAAAAGGAGAAACAATATGTTTAAAACTCAATTATTTACACTATCCATATTTTTAGGATTATTCTTAGGATGTGAACAACAACAAGTTACTTCATCCACAATCGAAAATGTTAATGCCTCATGGCTAGTGGGGACTTGGTTCCCAAATCACGATGAACAGGTGATGCATCAATTGAGAGTATTAAAATTTAATGGAGACGGGACAGCGATAGTATATGAATTAGTTAATGAAATCAGTGATGAAGAAATTTGGGCTATGAGCAATGGAGATACATACTATCGTTCATATAAAGCAGAAGAGAGTTTTCGATATACCATCACTAACGATAAACTCAATATTTTCAATTTCCAAGATATTTTGGTCGAATGTAGTGGAGAGAAGAATATTCAAGTGACATATACTTGTGGTAATGGGGACACTATAGATACATTGACAGTTTACTCATGTGAGAACTATTCTAATTGCATAGAATGTGATAAGCAAAAGCCATCAAGCTGCTCAAACAATGGATCGTCAGATGAGATTGTATCCATCCCTTTTATCATTTCTGAAGAAGATTCACTACTAACGTTCATTGGCAATTCTGAAGGACATTCTGTTGTATTTCATAAAGAGACGGAAGATAAACTCTATGAGCGACAGTCTGGAGTAGTTAACATATTGCCCATTGATTGGAACGAGTAACATTCAAACGTTTAACCGCTCTCCAATATGCACACCCAAGTCTCAAATTATTCAGGGCATTAATTATAACTCCTGTTAATTCTCGGAACGTGATTTAACGGGTTAGTAACTCTATTCTGGGAATACATGGTATAAAAAGTGACTACTGCCCTCAAGTAGTCAAAAATACTGCCCAAAAACACCCAAAAATATTTTGATAGAGATGGTCAAAAAATAGGGAAGAAAATTTTCAAGCTGGTAAAATTAGGTGATGAAATATTTGAAATTGAAAGTTTGAATTGGCGGTTAGTAAAAAGTATGGACTTATAAAACTCACAACAAAACACCGGTTCTGTTGCGAGTATTCCCAATAAACATCACCTATTGTTGCGAGTTCAATAAGAATTGTTGTGAGAAAGTGTGATGATTAACTTTTAACGTAAAATAGAGCCAAGCGACTCTATTCCTTGAGATACCGATAAAGTGTTGCCTTGGAAACGCCAAGTGTGTCACAAATATCAGTAATCGAGTTTGAATGATCCTCCATTAGCGTTTTTGCCATGGCTGTCATTTTATCATCTCTATCTTTCATAGTAAAGTCAGAATAGAGATTATACATCATCGGTTCAGAAACTTGGTAAATATTACTTGCTTCATTTAATCTAACATCAAAATTCAACCATTTCAGACTATCAACGAGCTGACCGCAGACTGATTCGAGCATTACACTGGATAATTTTGGCACTTTGATTTTGATAAGTTCAACCATCATCCCAACTTGGAAATAGAAACAAAAAAATTGTCAAAGATGTTATCAGAACTGTCTTTTATTAAAAAAAGAAAGGAAAAATGGGGAAAATATTTGCGGACTTATAATGACTCAAGAGGCTCAGACAACATTATTCTAACCTTTTTATATATATATTTTTAATATTCTATTTAATTTATCAATCCAAGCTTCAGATGTTGTATGTATTATAAAGCCATCAAATCCTAATGAGTCTTGAATATCTTTATTATTTCGAATATCCATTCTGCGTGTTTCTTTCAAACGGGCAAATAATTGATTTGGATTTAAGGTATCGTTGAAAATATAGGTAGCTAAGGTTCGGTTAGGGACTTCCCAAACAAATTTATCACCACGATCGTTGGGTATTTTAAATACAAAAGAAAGATTATCTACATACGTTTCTGTAGCATTCGTCCTTAGATGATCAAAAATAGTTACATCATAACCGCTATGGAAGAATAAATCTTTCAACTCTTTATCCGATACTTCTTTTCCAATAGCTTTAAATTGTTTTTTAAGTGAACTAAAGCTTTGGAATTCAGTCGATTTTTTAACTTGATCTAGAAGACGTAAATAATCAGCTTCAATTTTTTGTCTTTCAAATTCTTTCTGATTTTGTTCTTCAATAAATCGTTTATTTTCTTCAACTTTATTTCTGTATAAACTAGTTTCGTTATTGATTTTTTGAACATCAATGTCAGAAAAATCCCAAGTCGTTTCGGTGTCTTGTATCCACAAGGGAATATCGTTCCATTTGCCATCAACTTTTTCAACTTTACCAGTTCTTCTTTGAACAGCATTAATCGTTATAGTATATCCTTTATATATGTGCTTGATATCTGAATATCCTGGGGAGAAGTCAAATGGTACTTGGTTTGCTGAAATATCAAAAATCCCAAACTCAGTATGAGCAGAAATATTGTTTAAATGAAATTCAACTTTTGATAAATCAATTGGAATGGATAAATTGCGTAATTCAGGTTCAAATGATTGAATCGAATGGACAATCCATGTCCCGTTTTTATTCACAAATTCACCTTTAATCATTCCGTAACCTAATAAGATATTGTCAAGAGCATCAGATTCATGATCATTAATGTATAACTTAGTCATTAAATTATTTTGATTTCCCCCTTGAGATTTAAGTGAGCATCTTGGAAGAAAGACATATTCTCCCTTTTCATCTTTTTTAAATTTTGAAGCATAATTAATAGTTAAGGATCCCTTGATAGGTGTGAGTCTCGGTTCTGTAATGACTCGTAACTCGGGTTCTCTTATAGGGTTGAGCCAATTCCCGTTTTTTCGAGCTTTGAATTGAATTTGATTTCCGTTAACTAATTTATCAGCATATTGAATTGAAAATCGAGCTCTAGTTTTATCTGTAAACCCAACCTTAATATATTTATTTTTATCAATATAGGTTTTTTCTATTTTTTTTTCAAATTGGTTCGGTTTGGAAATAGTTTTTAAAATAGTTTTAAGAATATTTAATTTATTCATAGAATTCTCCAATTATTTTTAAATATATTTTTTAAGTGGTTTTCTCATCAGGATTAAACGTAACTAAACTTATTAAGAGATGCTTCCAAATATTATAGCTGAATTTATTTAGTTTCAATGCATTCCAAATGGGTATTACATAATTTTTTTCAAAACAAAGGAGTGCTTTGGAATAATTTTTCCAACTAATCCAACCAAGTCCATATAATTCAATAGCATTAGGATAATCTTTAATGTATTCATTTAGTCTATTTATAGAGCTTTTTAATAATTTAACATCGATATTTCTCCCATAGTATTCCAATCCAACATTGACATTAGAAGCATTTGCAATCTCTATTAATTCTAAATTCAGTTTATAAATAAGAGTAACAGGATCATCATCAATCATTTCCTCAAATATTTTCATAGCACCATAAGGGTCTTGCGCTCCAATTGACATTGCATAATCAAATATTTCATATAATTGATTATGCTCAATTTTTAAATGTGAAGCCTGGTACCATATATCGATGGCAATATAGTTGCAAACACCACATAAATATGGGTGATCTATTGTATTTAATTTTGTATTCATAATTTTATTTATTTTGACTCTGCATTTAACCAAATAGATGACGATAATAAATCTGTTCCAATTTTAGAAATCATATTCATTCCTGGTATAATATCTCCTTTGGATAAAAGAGAATATATAGGATTCATAGATTTTTCTAATGCTTTAAAAGTGGTTTTATCTTTTATGGTACTTGCGGCATTTAGAGCAAGCCCCGTAGCAGCAATCCCAACTCCCATAATGATTGGACCAGAATCAGGAGACCAAGTGCCATCATAATCCGGTAAGAATTCTCGAAAACCAATTTTTCCCATTACACGAATTTCCATATGCTTTTTAAAAAGTTTCCACTGCTCTTTTGCTTCTTTGGGTGAAAACCGTCCCATGTAATGAACTAAGTAGGCAATGGCACATCCACGAGGTTGGTTTGAATATTTCCGTGTACCTAAAACTTCGGTTATAAATAGACCTGTTTCGGTGTGGGTACCGTATGTTTTCATCCAATGAAGCCACTTTTGAGTAAGATTCTTACCTAAAAACGTTCCATTGTTTTCATCGTAAAGCCATATCGAATAAAGAATAGCTGCTTGATCTGCAGACCATTTCATCTTTACATGCGGAAGTAAGTCGGCATGGAAATTTTCGTACTGGAATGAGTTTGCGATTAAATGTTTACATATTTTCTCATTTAATTCAATATATTCATTTCCACATATTTTTTGGTAACAGCCCAAGATTATATTTAAATGTTCTAAATAATATCCATATTTACCTAAATATTTAACATTTTTTATATCCTTTTTATATGGATTTACCTTTGGATGTAAGGCACGAAACACAACTTCGCTTAAAAGTTGTTGGTATTCGGGTATCTTAGCAGGATTACTGTGAGAAAAGTTCATGAAAGCTTCTGCCATATTTGACAGTGCTGCAATATCATGCCCCCAGCCTTTTTTAATAAATTGCATAATAAATAAATCATCTTTTGTAAATCCACTAAAGTTTGATTTTAAAAGAAAAGATTTAATTTTATTATATCGTTTATCTTGACCATTCTTTGGTGAATCCGCGATTCCCATAAAGTCAAATCCTTTACCTAGTACATTATTTAATATTGCCTGATCAAACATAATTTTTCTCCTTATTGAATTGTATGATTTTTCCTCGATGACGAATTGTATCTGCGAAAAGGTTTGCATTTTTTAATCGTGTTGCAACTTTCGGAAATAAAGTAATGTGTTCTTTTTCTAATGATTTTAATAATCCAGGCCGAATAGCGGCTAATTGCGTTTCAGCTTGGTCGATTGTTTCTATATTACTAAATGATACCATTAAACACGCATTACAAGAAATACCTTCTTGAATTAAATATTTTAGTGCTATAAAAGGAAAAACATAACTTTTTGAGTTAGCACTGGTTAATTGACTTGCTCTGACTAATTCATCACCATTTAAGCTATGTATATCAGAAACACGCCGAACCTGCTGTGGTGTGTTCCAACCATATCGGCCCTTTCCGCCTAAGAAGTAATTACCAAGCTCAGATGCCATTAGATTTATTTTTCGTTTAAGGGAACCTAAAACTGTGGCAGTAACACCTGAAGAGTTCCATTGCATTCCCATGACCGCTCCGAATGTTTGAAACCAATTTGGATCCGATAGTCGCGTAAGGACTTCAGATTTTCCATAATTTTGTGCGACAGATTCAATAATAGCTGAACCCATTTTCCCCATGCGTTCGCTGAGCCATTTTGGCATTCTCCCAAAGTGAAGGGGCATGCCCATTGTTCCTGAATTGATCATATTAATCTCCTTTTTTTTGTTAGTTTGGATCGTGTATGGCATGTCCCGATCATGGTACCTATCTTTGGAGACGGTGTAATATTAAATTGATTAAATGGCATTTAAATTCTTTTGGTATGTAAGTCCTTTAATAAGTCCTAGGCCTATGAGTCGATTCGTCATGGCTAATTTGGATACATTGTCAAATCCACCGATATTGATAACTTTTTCAGCAAGCCATACGGCTCTTTGTCTTGTTGACCTGGTTTTCATAAATAGATTCAAAAACCATTTATTCTTTAATCTAATGGGCGAAGACGATACTTCTTTAAAGGCATCAGTTACTCTTTTTCGAGGCATCAGTAAATAGGCCGCAAAAGTATCCGCCTGCCATTCTTCTGTCACTCTTTTGGTTCCAGCAAACCCTTCATCTTTTCGACAAAGTATTTTTGATTTATCGTTTAGCCTTTCTAATAAAGGAACATGAAGGATGATATGTCCAATTTCGTGAGCTGCCGTAAAATGTAATCTACCTTCTTGCTCAGTTAAGAGTTCATTAATCTCGATTAATTTTTTATCATAATGAAGCCCACCTAAATAATTTGGATCTTGATATAGACCATCTTTTCTAAAATCAATATCGTATCCTAAAAATTCAATCATATCAAGCACATCAATATGAGAAGAAACAGAGTTTCCAGTTTTCGATTGGTAATCTTCCAATAGGTGTATCGATGTTGATTCAATATCTTGTTTGGAGATATATGGGTACTTAATCATTCTTATTATTCATTTTATTTACCATTTTCGATAATGTGTCCCAATCACTTTTGGATAAGTTTTTAGCAGATCTCAAAAAATCTGGAATAATATCTGCTTTATCTTTAATGACCTCAGCCACATCATCCCCAACTTGATCGCTTTCTGCTAATAAAGCATCCACGCTATAATCCAATGCCTTTGCTAACACTGCTAATGTTTCCCGGCTTGAATTAAAGCGCCCTTTTTCTATATGGACGATTGATACATAAGATATAGCATTTTTTGGGTCTAGATCTTTTAAATTGTCCGCTAATTTTCGATGGCTAAGTCCTTTTTCTTTTCTCAATTTGCTAATGAGATTTCCTAATGTTTTTTTACTCATTCGTATCTCCTAATATGTATTGATGTAGTTTTCTGATGTAGTCCGAGCTAACTCTAATTCATTGAGGAATAGTGATGAATAATTATCAATAAAATATTCCCCAATTCCTTTAATGGCCAATAGGCTATCTTCATTTTTCGGTTGTGTTACTGCTATCTGACGTAAAACCTTATCAGTACAAACAATAAATGCTGGCTTTTTAATAGATTTAGCAATCTCTTTCCTTACTCTTCTAAGTCTCTCAAATAATATTTTATTGTCATCACTAAGAATTAATGGATTTAATTCGAATAATTTATTCGATAAGTAAGGTTTGGCAAGATCACCAGAATGCAAAGCTGTTTTACCTTTAGAAGTCAGGTCAAAAATACTCGTATAATATTCAAGATCTAATTCTTTTAATTCAATTAGTTCCATTTCAACTAGTCGGTCGATTATTGTTGAAATTTGATTTGAATTATAGTTTTGTAGCAACCCGTAAAAAGGATTATTATTAAACTCATTTTCAAAGATATAGTTAGATTCAGAACCCTGGAGAATTGCGATAAGCTTTTTATTCCCCACTTTAAACTCAAGATCATTTATACATGATAATACCATGAGTGATATCGATTTTTCAAAGTTATTTATGTATTCGTTATGTTGTTTCATTTTAACTTCCTTTCTATTATTGTTAATAGCGTTAAATTATGTTTAACAGTTAAGCAACGCTTACCAATATTAAAACGTTAAACTATACTTAACAAGTATTTTTTTAAATTAATTTGAATGATTGACGATAATTCCCATCAAACCACTATGAATGATGCGGTGAATTGCGGAAGAAACAATGACATGGAAATAATCTTGTTTAGTAAAAGGAAAGAATGTGATTAAACAAATTTTTAATGTCCTGAATTCAACTATTAAATGCAACTCAAACACCGATAAAGTGTTGAACGACTAACCCCCAGAGTCTGACAAACATCTTTCACACTATTCGAATGGTCCGCCATAAGCGTTTTGGCCATAGCAATCTTTTTCTCATCCATTACTTTTGGCCTGCCTCCTTTCCGTCCCCGTGCTCTCGCCGCCTTCAGTCCTGCCATTGTTCTTTCTCTAATAATATCCCGTTCAAATTCTGCGAGAGCTCCAAAGACATGAAAGATTAATTTTCCTCCACTCGTACCGGTATCAATGCTTTCTTGAATAGATTTGAAATAAACGCCACTATCATTCAGCTGATTTACAACTTCAATCAAGTGCTTCAAAGAACGACCCAATCTGTCAAGCTTCCAGACCACCAACGTATCCCCTTTTCTCAAATAAGATAATGCTTCATCAAGGCCTATGCGGTCTGTCTTGGCTCCGCTTGCTGTGTCGCTGAATATTTGATTACAGCCTTCCTTATTTAAAGCATCAGTCTGCAAATCAAGGTTTTGATCTGATGTTGATATGCGGGAATATCCGATTTTCATTATTGGCTCCTTTCGTTATTAAAGATTTATCCCAAAAAAGCTAACACTTAGTAGTTGTGGTACTTTATTTTTGGGACGGGTATTGAAACAGATTAATTAAAGTTTAAGGTGAAAAATGATACAATTTAGAATAGTACCAGAAACGGTGGTTTTTGAGACTTATTTGCTTTATACCAATGAATCGGGTTAAATGATAATATACGAGTTGAACATTTAACGGGTAAATGATACATTGCATATATTGTTTCAGACAGGAAACAATAATTTTGTATTTAAAATGTGGAAGGATGAATTTATTATTCAATATTTTTTCATAAACTGGAGATTTTATCATGAATGATCGCTGGCTATCAGTTGAAGAAATATCTGCATACCTTGGTATCAAAAGAGAAACATTATATAAATGGTTGGCAGAGAAAGAAATGCCTGCACATAAAGTTGGAAGACTGTGGAAATTTCGTAAGGATGAGGTGGATGAATGGGTGAGGACTGGTGAGGCGGATAGTAGGAAAAAGAAGAAGCTGCACAGTTTTTCAAAGTACGACTATGGGATAGAGATGATTTAATAAGACATCTACTAATTCAGTATAACAACCTTGATGATGAATTAAAGGCTGATTTGCCACTAAAACGAATCTGGACTGTTGCTACAAGTGAAAGTGAGAAAGGGTAAATTATCTGAATAATAAGGAAATATTAATTAAGCTAATTATTATAAATGATTGAATATAAAAATACATTCAAAAATAAAAGCCAAGAAGAATGGAAAAAATGGTTAAACATTGAATTGACCAAAACTGAAAATGTATATAAGATAGATCCAGATCGATTAATTTCAAGTTATAAAAGTGAACAGAGCCATATTAAAGATTATCATGGCAGGGAGTTGTTAGAATTAATTCAGAATGCAGATGATGCTGGTATAAATTTTACAGGAGAGTCAAAACTCAAAATTAAATTATTAAAAAATGAATTATATATAGCCAATACCGGAATACCCTTTAGTCCTGAAGGTATTAAATCTTTAATGGTAAGTGATATCAGCCCAAAAGAAGCATTGGGTGAAAAATATATTGGGTATAAAGGTCTTGGGTTTAGGTCTATTTTAGGCTGGGCATCTTCAGTAGCAATAATTAGTGGGAATGCAAAAGTTGGGTTTAGCAGGGCTGGTGCGAATAAGTGGTTGTCACACTTAATGGGAAGTCATGAGTCGATTGCGACAAAAGTAAAATTATATACAGAAAAAACACAGAAAAAAATGCCCGTTTCTGTTTTAGATGCGCCGGCGTGTCTTTATGAAAATGTAGATGATAAGGAATTTTTGTCCATCTTAAAGCATGGTGATGCATTTATTGAAGATGGTTACAATACCACAATTTGCATTTCATTTCACTCTGAAGAAATATATGATCAAATCAAAAAACAAATTAATTCCATAAGTAGTGAGACCCTTCTTTTCTTACAAAACATTTCAGAGTTAAATATAGAAATTCCTAATTATGAAAATTCATGGAATGTTGAAAGAGATGAAAATGTTGTAGAAATAACTACTGGAGATAAAAAAAGCTATATTTGGAATCTTTATTCGAAATATGGAGAAATACCGGATAAGTTATTAGATGAGGATCAAATTGAAAATAAATATGAAATTAAAATAGCGGTACCAGATCAAGTTTCTGAATCCCCCGGACGTATTTTTGTATATTTCCCGACTAAAGAGGAATTCCCTTTTTCTGTAATTGCCCATGCCACATTTGAATTATCTGCGAATAGACAGCATATTAATGAAAGCGAAATCAATCAATACATTTCAAATGAATTAGCTTTGTTAATGGCAGATGCAGCATCAAAAATTGTTCGTCCGAATGACCCATGGTTTGCGCTTACGTCATTTGTACCACAGAGTGAACATATTAGTATGGCATTAGATGAATTTGGATTTTTAGAAAATCTTCGAGACCAATTAATGACACAAAAGATTGTACCAAATATTAATTGTAATTTTTATTCTGCAAATGAATTATTTAGACTCAGAGGAGATTTTGATGACTTACTCGAAAAAGAAAATTTCTCGGATATAACAAAATATTCTGATGAAGATTATTTATTTGAGTATTTAGAAATTGACCACCTATCATCTGAAGATTTTATATCGAGAATAAACATTATTTCTGATACATTATCCGTAGGAAATAGATCTCATTTTATTTATATATTTTGCAATAATTACAAAAACCAAAATATAGATACACCTCCTGATTTATTGATTGATAATAATGATAACATTATACCGGGGACTGATCGTACAACCTTTCCTGCTGAAAGGCAGAAATTTCAATTACCTAAATGGGTACCTGTAAAGATTTTAAATGCCCAGTTAATAGAATATCTAAAGAATCTATTTGATGTTGAAAATACACGCGATGTTCGTTATGAATTAAGATTGTTTGGGGTTCAAGAATATAATTTAACCACAATTGTTTCAAACATTATTGCAGCTTCAAATAAAAGAATAAAAAAATATCCTAAAAAAGAAAATGAATTAAGAATAGAACTGGTAAAGGCCTTATGGGACCTATATTGCTCAATGGAAAATCCAGGGAATTTTCAAGAACGCATCACAGTTCCACTACAAACCAGAAATGGCAGTATTAATGATGCTGATAAATTATATTTTGGTAAAGAATATGATTGTGGTTTATTAACAGATTACTTGTATCAAAATATCGAAGCAGATATTTTGTTAGGATCCCCAGATAAAATGGGTTTTGATGAATCAAATGAAAAAATTGAAGAGTTTTTTAAATGGCTTGGGATTTCAGATTCTCCGCGGGAGGTAATAATCGAAAAATTGAATAATCCTGATTTTAAAATTTTTGTTAAGACCACTATTACTAACCCAGCAAAATTTTCAGATATAACCATTACAAAGGATGAATTACTTTCTGAAAATAATTGGTACTTTACCTTTAGGGATATTCAATCCATTGACCATTTAGAAGAAATTCTTGAGCATGCGGATCATCATGCAATACTGACCTGGATTGGTAATAGTTATGAAATTGAAAACTGGAGAAGAGCAGGTGATGTAAATGGGAAATTTTGTTATACACCTCCAAACCATAGAAAACACCGACCTTTAGAAGAAATTATCCCATCATACCCAGTCTGGCTAATCAATACATTTCCATGGATGATAACAAATAGTTCAACTGAAAAAATCCCTCCAAATACATGTTCAACTACGAAAGTAGCAAAAGATTTATCACCTGCAATTGGTTACCCTGCAATTAATATGGATCACGAATTATTTGAAAAATATGAAATTGATAAAACTGCAGTAACAACTGCACTTGCAAGAAGTGGTGTTGTGGCTGATTTTGAGGATTTACCATGGTCAACATTTTACAAAATACTATATCATTTACCTGATATAGATCCTAAAGCTAAAAAAGCTAAATCTTTATATAGATCATTGATTACTCGAAGTAATTTAGATGATCCAGCACCAAACGGGCCAGACTATGAAGAATTTATGAGTGAAGGTAAAATGGCTGGGAAAAAAGATGGTGAAATAGATTATTATCCAATCGGAGACTTATTTTATGTTGAAAATAATACAATTCCAGACCATATCGCTGAACATTATCCTGTTGTTGAAATTGATAGAAGAAGAGGGGCAAAAAAAGTAAATACCTTATTTGGCATTGAACATCTTAATACAGATGTAATTCAGGCAGAGATAACCGACCACAATCTCCATCCAATGAATACTCAATTCAATAGTGATCTCGACAGATTAAGACCGTATGTATATGCATTGCGAATTGATCATGATTCCAACCAAGCTGAATTGAGAAAGATAAAAAGACTAAAATTATTATTATGTAAGTCTTTGAAGTGCACAATTGTAGTAAATGAAAAATCCATTTCAATATCAATTAAATCCGGAAAATCTTTGCAACAAGGTGACATTGCTTATTTGGTAACAGATAAAGACCATCAACCAAATTTATTGAAGGACGAATTAATCGCAAGTGCAGTTGGTGAAATAATTACTAATCAATTAAAAGTCGATATTGGTGGCGATATAGCAAGATTGTTGAGTTGTAAAAGCAGTAATAGGGACGATTTATTAAATACAATCCTTGGAGGTGACGGTGATGAATATCTTGCCAGAGCAAAAATATTATTTGAGATACAAGACATTGAAGAAGAGCCAGAATTCGATTGGTCTGGTGAATTAAATATTGAAAATGGACAACATGCCCAAGGTGTTGATTCAGAAGAAAGTAATGAAACTGATACTGAGATTGAAGATGTGGAAGAATCGGACTCCATCACAGGCGTAATTGTTGAAGAAGAAGAACATACTCCTACGCAATCATCAACGATTCCAATAGCTGTTGTTAGAAAATCAGGTGGGAAAAGAAAGCATAGTAATCATCTGCGTGTTGATCCTGATCGTGCAGAGGAGCTAGCATATAAATTTGAAGAAGAGCAAAATCGATTCCCATTATTAGTATCACACCTTCGAGGGGATTTAACTCCGGGATGTGATATTCTTTCCTTTTCAAAAAATCAAGATCAAGAAAGTTTTATATCGAGTGTTCAAGGTAACATTAATTATTCCTTAGTTGATCGATTTATAGAAGTAAAAGGAAGCAGTAGTGCTACAGGTTCAATTACATTAAAAGGGAATGAGTATAAAAGAGCACGAGAATCAAAAGAAAAGTATTATTTATATAGAATATATGAACCAACTAATGGTGAATTTGAGTTGGTCGAGTTATCAGATCCACTTGATGAAGATTCAAAAAAACTTCAGTATGAAATTAATCCATTTCAATGTGAAAATACACAAAGGTGGAGTGTCCATGAAGTATAAATTACGATTTAAAGAAATTTTTAAAGGAATAGTCATTTTGGGATAACAAAACGCATTAATTATTTATTCATATTCAAAATTTTTCTCTGCTCCCTTTGGTCCCAGAACATTGGTTTGCCATATTACACCCAACCCGACCAAGTCATTTCTCACACCGCATATACTCTAAAATACAGCGAGCAACACGAACAAGCAAGTTGGGTGGCATATAGACTTACATCCGGCCATATTTCAGGGTCTATCGGCAGAACAAACGATTTTAGAGTAGATTATAAAGTCCTGAATTCAACTCTTAAGTGCAACTCAAAGATTGGTTGTGAAAAAAGCGGAGCCGCTGTAGGCTTCGTACTTTTCCCACC